>Ga0209635_10000199_pt1 | contig 38046 bp, 37 predicted proteins | sample DeeMarSWOR230_32_FD_187463 | JGI IMG/M metagenome (GOLD analysis project Ga0209635, IMG submission 187463) | Marine sediment microbial communities from White Oak River estuary, North Carolina - WOR-2-30_32 (SPAdes) (version 2) | ecosystem: Environmental > Aquatic > Marine > Intertidal zone >...
TTCCGGCATTGTCCTCGAATACCGAGACGCACCATGAGGGGTCAAGTTCTTGGGTTGCTTTGGTGATGTAAGTTTTGAACAGGCTGCGGATTTCGCCTTGGGGTGTGGTTATGTTTCCTTTGAAGGTTTTGTGGTAGCAGTGTTCAGACCATGTTTGCCCGAGGGTTTGAAGCTCCACGTCTGTGGGGTTTCTTTTCTTTACAGAGAAGTAGTTTTGGATCAGCTTCATTTCGTTTAGGTTCAGGGCGATTCCTAGTTCCCTGCTGATTTGGATTAGCTGCTTGTCGTCTGCGTCTTTAAGGTCTATTTCTACAAGTTCGAAGGGCACGTCTCTTTTGACGTAGCGGCTCATTTTTCTTCCTCAATCTGGTATCTGTAGTTGTCCTTAGTTGGGTTAGCGAGAAGCCTCCTGCACATTTCCTCAACCGCCTCCTTGGCTTTTTCCATGGACTCTGCCTTAAAAACTACCGTGTAAACCTTGCTGACGCTGACTTCTTTGACAGAAAACTTAAGTTCTTGTAATGATTGACCAGTCATTTCTCCCTCTGGGTCTGAATGACCCGGCTTGAGACTGACTTCGATTCTTGCGCAATACATTATGGTTGTTAGTGAAAAAATCAAAATTTAAATGTTATCTATTTAAAAATTTAAATGAACAGTTAAAACTGTTGCCTTAGCTCTAGCTTTTTCTCTTTGTAGTGGGCAACAATTTTTCCTGAACTGGTGATCTTTCCAATTCTTTCAGCGTCAACGCCACCTTTCTCGAAGATTGTTATGGCTTCTTCCTCATCGTTTTTGTCTATAACTACGGCGAAGCCCCATCCCATGTTAAAGGTTTTCAACATCTCCTCATCTGTTATTTTACCTGCAACTTGGGGACCTGTTTGTTGAATCAGCTCGAAGATTGGTTGTGGCTTGAAATTACTGAATTCAAATCCTATTCCCTTCGAATACTTCATTAATCTGTTAAATTTGATGTAAGCGTCCCCAGTAATGTGAGCAGCAGCTTTTATTTTAACCTCTTTAGCCGCGTTCAGGAAAGGCTTAACATAAATTCGTGTAGGCTCTAATACTTCGTAGACAATTTCTCTGTCGAATCCGTCTGGAACGTCAAAGGGTTCGAATTTGCCTCCCCACTTCTTGAAAAGAACTTTCCTTATCAATGATATTCCGTTGCTGTGAACACCAGAGCTTCTTAAACCCACAACAACATCACCCCGCTCGATAGCTCGCCCAGAGATTACATCCTTCTTGTGCACATCGCCTACGGTAGCGACAACCAGATCGAAACCTTTTCCCTCCATCAGTCCCTTTATAATGGCTGCTACGTCTCCGATTTCGCCTCCCGGAACTGGACAATCCGACTCCTCTGCACCTTTCACAATACCTTTTAGCCACTCTCGAACCAAGCTAGGGTCAGAAACATGAGCGTGAAAGTTGTCAACCAAAGCTAAGGGAGTAGCACCTGACCGTATCACATCGTTGACTGCCATGGCAACCCCGTCCACTCCAATAGTGTCATATTTGTCTGCTAGCTGTGCCAACAGAACTTTGGTTCCTACCCCTTCAATTACAAGGTCTAAGTAGCGTTCGCCAGCAAGGAAGATGTTGCCATAGGGCAGCTGAAGAACTTTGCCGTACCTGCCTAACGTATAAGTTTGTTTCAACATTGAGAGAGCCTGCTTGGATTTTGCTCTTGTTTCCCTGTCTACGCCCGCCTTCGAGTAAGTTAGCTTCTTTGGCATAGTATTCACAATTGTCCAATTGGTGAAATTTTCTTATAAGTTAGTCTGATTCCAGGCCAAAAATATAATTAATATCGATAAATTGAGACTGATCAAGCCGCCAAACAAATAATTGAATTATTTGTATTAATAGACTAATAACGGTGGATGTTGAAATCAGCCTTTTTCCTGAAAAGCGCTAACCAATCATTAGGGTCTACAGATAAGATGTGCGAAAGAGTTAGAAAGGGGAAAGACTTACCTAGTCCTCTGCAACCAAGAAAAAAAGGTTTTAAATTTTGTCGAGAAAAGTAAAAAAAATCTTTAAGGAGGTACGAACTGAGGGAAGAAACTTCCTCCTTGAGCATGAAGCAAAAATGGTTTGTAAAGAATATAGAATACCAATCACAAAATTTAAGATGGCTAAAACTGCAGAAGAGGCAGCAAAGTTTTCCGAAGAAATTGGCTACCCCACAGTTCTCAAAATTGTTTCTCCTGATGTGCTCCACAAATTTGATGTAGGAGGAGTAATCCTTAACGTAAATAGTCGAAAGGAAGCTAGACTCGCCTACAACAAAATTATAGAAAATGTGAGGAAAAATAGGACAGATGCAAGAATTAACGGGATACTTATCCAAGAAATGGCTCCTTCCTCAACTGAAGTTATAATAGGGGCAATCAAAGACTCCCAGTTTGGGCCAACATTGATGTTCGGCTTCGGTGGAATCTTCGTGGAAGTAATGAAAGACGTGGCATTCAGAATTGCTCCAATAATTGAAGAAGATGCCAAAGAGATGATCACAGAAATAAAGGCGTACCCCATCCTCAGAGGCTACCGCGGCCAACCACCCGCCGACATAGACACCATAGTAAAAATTCTAGTGAACATGTCGAAGCTGATAATGGACTACCAAGAAATTAAGGAACTCGACCTAAATCCTGTGATCGTTTATGAGAAGGGAGCAAAAACAGTCGATGCGAGAATCATATTGGAACAAAACCCTTAACCACTACAACCACACAATCTTTTCTTATCTCGCCAAAAGATGCCGAGCTAATTCACAAGCTTAGAGCAGAAGCTAAAGCAAGTGTTGGAAGTGAAAGAAAATAACTGATTTCCCTGAACATGAAATCGAAAAACTAAACCAAGATTTAACTCCACTTAAGGAAGAACGAAACAAACTGAACAGAGAAGCAGAAAAGTGGACTGAAAAGAGAAACTCAATTCACGAAAAAATCAAAAATCTGCGTAAAGAAGCGAATAACATCAAAGAAAAAAGAGATGCTTTAAATGAGAAAGTTCAAGAACTAAAAAAATTGCGAGATCAGGTGAACGCTAAACGCAGAGAGAGTCACGATAAAATTTTGGAATTACAAGAGAAAATCATGGCGTTGAACGAAGAGAAAACAGAGGGAGACTTGCAGCAGGTAGAGAGGGAGATCGAGAATATCGACTGGAAGATTCAAACAACATCCATGCCGTTAAAGGAAGAACAGAACTTAGTTAATAGAGTGCGACAGCTGGAAGCTCAACTCTCACTTCAGAAGCAAATTAAAAAACTGAAGGAAAAACTCGTTGAGCTGCGAACCGAAGAGAGAGGCTTTAGAGTTGAAGCAAAAACTCTTCACGGAAAACTTTCTGAACTGGTTGAACAGAGCCAAAAATACCATAAACAGATGATTGAATTCTTAAACAAAGCCCGCGAACTCCAAGTTGAAGCTGATGATGCCCACCAAAAATATGTGGAAACAAAACAGCAAGCTCAGAAACTACATCAACAATGCGTCGAACTTTTAGAAAAAATCAGAACCATCAAACGAGACTTGAAGAAAAAAGCAGATAAAGAGCAAACGAAACGTCAGAGTGAAATCCAGAAAGAGCTGGAGAAAAGGGCATTAGCGAAGCTGAAGCGCGGCGAGAAACTGTTGTGGGAAGAATTTCAGATTCTAGCTGAGAAAGGGATGCTTTGATTTCGTCACACATTCGTAGATAAAGCTTTTTCTCGGAATCTTGAAAACAAAAACTAAAGATAAAGTTAAAGTGTGCCTCCGAATAAAAGGATAAGGTAGGAATAAATATGCCGGCAGCAGCCAAACCGGAGCGCATTCTTGTCCTTTGTGTTGATAGAGATGACGACATCGGCATGAAAGCTGGAATAAACACGCCTATACTTGGAAGAAAAGAGAATGTGAATGCTGCTGCGAGTTTAGCTCTTCGAGACCCTGAGGAAGCTGACGCCAATACTATGTTCGAAGCTGTTCGTATTTACGACAACCTGAAGAAGAGTGCCAAGGGACAAGAAGAACATGAGGTTGCAACTATAGCAGGCTCCGATCTTGCAGGAGTGGAAGCTGACAGGCAACTTGTATCTGAACTCACCGATGTATTAAAAGAGTTTCAAGCAACAGATGTTATCCTTGTTACCGATGGATACACAGATGAGATGGTTTTGCCGCTCATTGAATCAAGAGTGCCTGTTACCTCTGTTCGAAGAATCGTGGTTAAGCACAGCAAATCTATCGAAGAAACAGCCGCAGTCTTTTCTCGATACATGAAAATTCTTGTAGAGAATCCTAGATACTCTCGAATGGTTCTGGGTCTTCCTGGAATTCTCCTCGTCGTTCTAGGACTACTATGGTATGCCAACCAGTTGACATATGCTGTACAGGCTTTAGTCATAATCATGGGAGTATTCCTTGTTCTGAGAGGATTCAGAATTGATAAAATGGCTCGTAGCTTTTACCAATGGATAAAAGAATACTCTCCTCCTCCATTTACTGTACAGATAGTGAACTTTTCAGCGCTTGCAGGAATCTTGTTGATTATTGTTGGCGGATATCTTGGGGGAACTGCTGTGGCAAATGTTGTTACAACGGTGGTTAATCCCTTAGCACATATTCCAAGATTTATTGGAGAGTTTCTTCATGGAGCAACATATTTCATCGCTATTGGGGTATGTATTATATTATCAGGTAGAGCTGTTCGCTGGTTTTTTGAGCGGGATTTACGGTTGTGGCGTACCATTGTTATAGTAGTTGGGGTTGCCGCGTCTTCAGTTAATTTTGTTCAAGCTTCACAGATACTTATAGACCCTTTGTTCGATTACAATCTTTTACTCGTTGCAATTGTTGGGGGCATAGCAACGATCATGTTCACAGTCTTAACTGTGTTGTTTTTACGTAGAAGATATAGAAGCTACTTCAAAGTAACAGAGAATGAAATGGATGACTTTGAAGAAAGCTGATGTGTAGATTAGTTAGATAACCTGAAATGCTCTATTTTTATCTATATATTATATACACATATTGAAGGTTTCATAAAATTGGAAAGTTTATTATCAGCAAGTCCTGTCTATATACTTCCTGCATCTATATAGGGAGTTTAAGAAAACAAATAACTTAATAAAAGTGTATTACCGAAATCAGTTAAATTTCAGTGGTAAAAATTATGCTTGAAGGTTTGCTCTCTCTTTTGGGAATCTACAAATTGTATGAGAAGTGGCTGTGGTTTCAAGTTAAAGAGGGAAAAAAACCGGAACATGTAGCCATTATCCTAGACGGAAACAGGAGATGGGCTGCCCAAAAAGCTTTGATCCCTTGGATCGGGCATCGCCGTGGCGCAAACAAGATTGATGATCTGATGAACTGGTGTATGGAACTGGATGTAAAATTCATGACTTTATATGCTTTTTCAACTGAAAACTTTCGTCGTCCCAAGAAAGAAGTGGAGGAGATTATGAAGCTAATTGAGGAAAAACTATATGCTATTCTTGAGAATAAGAGGATTCACGACAACAAAATCAGAGTCAAAGCAATAGGACGTGTTGACCTTTTACCCAAATCTATCCAAGAAGTGATTGGACGTGTAGAAGAGTCAACAAGTCTGTATAATGATCGATTCTTGAATGTGGCTCTCGCTTACGGTGGAAGAGCAGAAATCGTTGACGCAACAAAAAAAATAGCTAACAAAGTTAAAAATGGAGAACTGAAAACCGAGAAAATAAACGAAAAACTCTTCGAGAAATATCTGTACACAGCACATATGCCAAGGCAAGATGCCGACCTCATCATCCGAACCTCTGGAGAAGAGAGACTCAGCGGTTTCCTGTCGTGGCAATCCGCTTACAGCGAGCTATGCTTTGTGGACGTGAACTGGCCAGACTTCAGGTACATAGACCTTCTACGTGCGGTTAGAACGTACCAGAGAAGAAAGCGCCGTTTCGGTAAGTAAATTTTTTGCTTATCCTCTTTTCTTAGCGCTGATTATAGAAACTACATCCCTGTTCTTAAGCAAATAGTCTTCCCCAATCCTGTTTTTCCCACGAACATCGATTGCGTAGATGAAACTTTCTCCCAGTTCGGTGTGGATAATATAGGCGAGTTGTCTTACAGTAGTCCCATAGGGTACAAGGTATACGTCAGGGAGCACTCTGCCCTTGTGGTCGCTAAGATGTTCACTGTCTTCCACTGGATAAACAGCAACCATCTGCAAGAGCTGAAAGAAGGCGGTGTTGATTGCTTCTTGGACGCCGGTAGATCCAAATTTATACAAAATCTGTTCCTGAATAACGTCTAATGCTCTTTTTTGAGCTTCATTAAGTTTGTTAGGATTAGTTATTTTTAACTTGCAGTCTCCAGGTTTGTAATCTATTAAACCTTTTTCTCCTGCTCTTCTGAGCGCCAGCTCTGCTTCTGCACTACAAGGCACCACATTGTATCCACCTTCTTTTAGGCGCTTAACATTCTCTTCTGCTGTTGGCAAATCGATTTTGTTGGCTACAATCAATGTTGGCTTGGAGACGCTTCTCAAAATATCTAAAAACTTTATAATTTCTTCGTCGCTCCAGAGGGTTGGTTTATCCATATTAAGGTTAGTTTTTCTTAGGCTTTCAACTATGTGGAATCGTTTGATAGCTAGTCCGCTTAAGCGAGATTCTAGAAGGGAGAGCATATCTTCTTTGCCAGACTCTGCGGTCCTAGCCATTTTAGGCCAGTCCTTTTTCAGGATCTGGTTCATCCACATTGTTATTTCAGTCTCAAGAAACTTAACATCTTCTAAGGGATCATGTTGTCCGGCTTTACAGATTCTTCCCTCAGAATCTGTTGCTCCTGCGATGTCGACTACATGGAGAAGGGCGTCTGCTTTTCTGATTTCGTCCAAGAATTGGTTTCCTAACCCTCGTCCTTTCCAAGCGCCGGGAACCAGTCCAGCTACGTCAATCAACTCAACTGGAACCAATCTAATTCCATCTAGACACAAAGAATTTTTTGGATTATCTTCAACTTTGAATTCGGGGTGGACGCAAGGAGTCCGCAAGTACCCTATGCCTAGGTTGGGTTTGATGGTGGTGAAAGGGTAGTTTCCAATATCCACTGGAATTAGGGTTGCGGCCGAGAAAAATGTGGATTTGCCTGTGTTTGGTTTGCCTACGATTCCCAGCTTTTTGGAGTAAGATTTCACGCTCATTATTGACAACTCCTTTTCTCCGCTACCTTAGTATATAAAGAAGTAATAGATTCAGTTTATGGATTTATCTCTTGTAAAAGCTTTGTTGAATGTGACCTTGGGGTTCTACTTTTTTTAGCTCCGCTGAGATAGAATATGGAGAACCGTTTCTTATGTTCCTATCAGATGTTTTTCTGCATCAAGAGCGGCTTTACATCCGGAGCCGGCAGCGGCAATGGCTTGGCGGTAACGTTTGTCAGCAACATCACCTGCAACAAACACTCCCTCTATGTTGGTTCGGGTGCCATCTCTGGCTACAATGTAGCCTGTTTGATCCAGTTCTATTTGGTCTTTGAAGACGTCTGTGTTAGGTTTATGACCGATAGCCAAGAAAACGGCGTCACATGAGAGAACAGATTCTTCGCCGGAAACAACATTCTTGAGCCTAACCCCTTCCACTCTGTCCTTGCCCAAAACATCTTGAACTGTGCTGTTCCAGACAAACGTTATCTTTGGGTTCGCAAAAGCTTTTTCCTGAAGGAACATGCAAGCCCTTAGCTTGTCCCTTCTGTGGATAACTTTGACTTCGCTCACAACTTTAGAGAGGAACAATGCCTCTTCCATAGCTGTGTCCCCTCCCCCAACCACCGTAACTTTCTTGTCTCTGAAAAAGGGAGCATCACACGTGGCACAGACTGAAACGCCTCTACCCCTTAGTCTTGTTTCGCTTTCTAAGCCCAACCATTTGGCTGATGATCCCGTGGCTATGATAACAGATTTGCCCGTGTAGGTTTTGTTTCCTACTGTTACTTTAAAAGGTTTGGATTTGAGGTCTGCAGAGGTGGCGTTTTCGAAGATTAGCTCTGCGCCGAAGCGTTCAGCCTGCTTCCGCATCTTCTCCATAAGTCTAGGTCCAAGGATTCCACTTTCGAATCCCGGAAAATTCTCCACTTCCTGTGTAAGCATAAGCTGACCGCCCCACAGCATTCCGGCGGCAACAACGGTCTTCAGCCCAGCCCTACTTGTGTAAATAGCAGCTGTTAAACCAGCTGGGCCAGAACCAACAATTATCACATCATACAGCATTGTCACATCCTAACGGAATAACAGAAGTTGTTTGGCGAACCAAATATATTTTCACTTATTAAAGTATGACGTTTACTCTTTGGAATCGAACGTGCACCATCCTATGTTGCTAACGTCTTTGCGAGTTGTAGCAAACTTACATCTAACGGTTTTTCTGTTTTACACGTTTTCTCCAATCCGATGCTTGTTGTTTTTCCTTCCAGCAAGGCAACCATCCTGTTTCCCTGTCTGTTCATTAGCAATTCTACGGCTTTGTTTCCAAACAGATTAGCTAGGAGCCGACTTCTGGCCGTCGGATTACCTCCTCGTTGGGCGTAACCCGTTACGCTCAATCTGACTTCTACCCCTGCCTTTTCCTCGATTTGTTTCAAAAGTTTATGGGTGTCGCCGATTCCCTCCGCAGCCACAATAATACCTGATTTCTTGCCCTTAGCGGCATTTTTCTCCAACATCCTAATGATCTGGTCTAAAGGGTATTCCACTTCTGGAACCAAAATTATTTCAGCCCCAGCCGTCAATCCAATCGTCAAAGCCAGAAATCCTCGTTTCCTGCCCATAACTTCAACAATAAATATTCGATCATGAGAGTTTGCTGTATCCCTAATCTTGTCAATTTCCGTGATCGCCGTATTCACAGCAGAATCAAAACCTATAGTCTCATCAGTTCCAAAAACGTCATTGTCAATCGTTGCTGGAATCCCCACAATCAAAGCATCCGTCTCTTTGCTTAACTCCAAGGCTCCACGTAAAGAGCCATCACCGCCAGCCACAACAAGCCCATCAATATTATTCAAGGCAAGAGTTTCTGCAGCCTTTCTAATACCTTCCATCTTCCTGAACCTTGGGCTTCTTGATGTGCGAAGAATTGTGCCTCCCAAATGAAGTATCCCACCCACATTCCGAGGAGTTAACCGCTTAAACGTGTTGGTCAGTAAACCTTCCCATCCTCTCTCGAAACCCAGAACCTCTAAACCCTGTGAACAGGCCACGCGAGTAACAGCTCGGATAGCAGCATTCATGCCTGGAGCGTCTCCACCACTCGTCACCAAACTAATCCTCTTCATTATCATTTTCTCCATCATTAACATTCAATACTAAAATTTATCTTTGATCAAAAATAGGATACTTATAATCATATATACCCTCAGGCTAGAGTTAACACTCAAGGATGTTTACAGGTAACCTCAATCAAGTAACAGGAATATTCACAAAGTATCAACACATCAAAATACGAAAGTCAAGAATTAAGTAACATATACTAAATACACTATTAAATTTCTCTAACGCAAAGTCGTTCCCATAGTACTTTCAGAATATATTTAGAAAAAGCCACAATTTCTGTTAGAGTCAGCTTTGATTTCCCTTTCTTTCTGTTTTCGAAGACTATGGATATTTCGCCTATTTTCGAGTTTTGCAATTTTGCTTGTCGGAGTGTTTCAATTTGGATTTCGTATGTTTCGCTATGAAGTTTTGGTAGTGCCTTTGTGAGGTATCCTTTGGAATAGCATCTGAATCCACTTGTAAAGTCGCTTAGTTGAAGATTAATTATCTTGCCTGTTATTTTGTTGGCTACTTTACTTATTAGTAGTCGAGTGAGGCTCCAGCCCTTAACTTCTCCTTCCTCGCAGTACCTGCTTCCGATGACAAGATCACTGCCTTTTTTGGTAAGCTTCAGTAATCTTGGGATGTCTTTAGGAGCGTGTGAGAAGTCTGCATCCATAGTGATTATATAGTTAGGTGGCTTTGGTAAAGACAAAAGAAAACGAAAGCCATCTGTGATTGCTGTTCCGAGCCCCATCTTGTAGGGTCTTTTTAATAAAAAGATGTTCTTATGTTTGTCCCTTAACTTCCCGACAATATTTTTGGTTTCATCGGGACTTGAATCATCTATTACTAATATAGTAGAATTAAGCTTTAGATTCTCGATTTCATCGATTATATCTTCAATGTTTTCAGCTTCACAGTATGTTGGAAGGATTATCGCTACATGCGGATTAGTGTCTGTTCCTGCTTTATTCACTTATTTTCATCAGCCTATATTGCTGAATGATTAATGTGTTTTGTTTAGACGTTATTAAACTTTCTATGATTCATAAATAAGGTTGACGGGAGAAGTTTTTAGTTTTTTTTGGATATATTAGATGTAAACGGAGTTACTAGATCCTCTGTGGTATCAAAAATATTATAAAATAACTGTGAATGGATAATACTGAGTTGTTAAAATGGCAACTGTGGATTTTGCTCAAGCGTGGTATTTCCGTAAATGTGTTCCCATGCGTAATGTAAAATTAAGGTTGTTAGGAAGGCAGTGATAGACACGACAATGCGATTTAAAGATAGAATTAAAATACGTCGCATTAAGACAATAATACGATCCGATTATTTCATACTCTTTTTGATTGCAATTTCTTATGTGATTATAGTTTCAACCGTAGCAATATCACGCCATTATACATTTTATACAAATGCTTGGGACCTAAGCATTTATTCCCAATCTCTATACAGCACGCTGAATCACGGAAAGTTATTGTATTATTCAAGTGAACTTGCGGGTAATCCCTCAGGAAGTCTTTTCGGCATACATTTTTCGCCATTCCTTTTTCTGTTATTACCAATATATGCTATATGCCAAAACCCAGTTACACTTCTTATACTTAGGCCAATTGCTATTTCAATAGGTTTAATTCCTCTTTACTGGATCCTCCGTGAACAGCAATTTAATAGCAGGCTGCTGATCTTTTTTATTGTAATTGTATATGTTGTTTTCCCTCCAATTAATGCTCCACTTTCAAACTTTGATGTTGAAGCATTCTTGCCTGCATTATCCCTTTTTACCATTTATTACTTGAAAAAAGCAAAGCTTCTACACTCTTACGTTTTTGTTTTGCTTTCCTTGATGATTAATGAGTTTGTTCCTTTAATCATTATGGCTATGGCTGTTTACTTTTTCCTTTTGCATCGAAAAGAAATCATCAATGGTTTACGATCGAAAAAAATTACAAAAAATGCCATATTCTCCGTTTTACTATTACTGACGGGTATTTTCTGGTTTATATTAGCGGGTACAGTTATCACGAATTTTAATCCAAATGCTTTGAGCACTAAATGGGAGTGGGGGGAATTCGGTACCAGTCCGGGTGAGATAGTAACCAATGTGCTGGCAAACCCTGCTAAGACGATTAATGTACTTTTTAATGATGGACAAGCGAAGTTCCTTTATATAACATCGTTATTCGGACCGCTTGTTTTTCTCTCCTTTTTAGACCCATTAACTCTTATAATGACCTTACCCTGGCTGATGGCTAGTCTACTCTCCGTTAATCCGCTGTATTATGCTATTGGAACTCAGTATCCCTCATTCGTTTCACCCTTTATCTTCGTTGCAGCGATAAACGGAATTAAAAAGTTAGGTAATATCAGCAGCAGGGACGTATTGAGAAAAATTGGTTCTTTAATGTTCGTGAGTTTGATTATCAGTATACTATTACTTCCAACAAGCGGAGACTTTTCGGTTACACAAGCTGATGAGACTATGTGGATTGCATTAGATGAAATTCCTTCAACCGCTTCCGTCTCTGTTATGCCAGAAGTACATCCGCACCTGTGCAACAGGCTTGAAGTTTACCCATATTTCAAAAAAGGAGTAGATTATGTGTTGTTTAACATCTATTCTTGGTGGTATACCGTTACGCTTCCTCGACCAGCACATGTGGCTCCAAGGTGGTGCGATGCAGAGATTGGTAACGAATATGGGATAATTGTCAACGCGAATGGTGTATTGCTCTACAAATATGGATATAATGGATCTGTAACATATTTTCAGGGCGTAAACTTCACTTACACTCCTAATAATGTGCGAATTGCAACTGGAGATCTTGTTCAGGAGGATATCACTTTTGGAGAATCTGTTACAAAGGCAGATGTATTGATTCACAATGTTACTGACTCAACGCCGTTATTCTTTGAGGTTCCAGAGAAAGTTCTTCCTCCAGGAAGATATAAAGTCAAGGTGTTGTTGAAAGTATCGTCTATTCCCGATGATGTAGTAATCAGCCTTGAGACTTTTAAGGAACCGGAACTTTCCAAAATAGTCACAAAGACGATTAAGGGTAGTGATTTTATTAGAGCAGGCAAAAGACACATTTTCATGTTCAATTTTTCAATTGAACAACCGACATTCATCGCAATGGCTGTTAATGTAACAAATTCCACTGATGTGTACTTTTACTCAATGAATATTTTGCAAGTGTCAGGCGGCGAGTGAGATTGAAAGTTTGCGTTGTTACAACTTGGCCTCCTCATAGAGATGGTGTGGCATTATACTCCGCCAAGTTGTATAAGCAAATAGCTAAATTGGTGGACGTGGTAGTTGTTGCAAACATCTTAAACCAGAAAGAGTCATCAGAATCTAGTGAGGAAAAATATGGAGTTATTTTGAGATGTTGGAAAAGGGATCCTTGGTTTCTTAAGGATATTTTCCTATCTGTGTTCAAAACGAGGGCCCATATTGTTCATTTACAACATGGATGGTTTTTGTATGGTGGTTTTGTATCTTCGATACTTTTTCCAGTTTTATTGTTGTTTTTCCGCTCAAGTCGTAAACCTTGTATAGTTACCATGCACACGGTGATACGAAGAGATGCCCATATTTATTCTAATTTCTTGGTAAACTTCTTGGCACGGATGACTGTTCTTTTAGTTTCAAAGTGGATTGTACAATTCTCAGATAAGGTAATTGTGCATAATCCTTTGATGAAAAAAATTCTTCAAAGAGAGTATATCGTAAAAGAAGAAAAAATCACTATAATTCCACATGGAGTGAAATCCTCTAAGAAGATTGAGTCCTGTCAAAAAAGTAGTGAAATCAACATTATGTCTCTTGGGTTCTTAAGGAAAGGCAAAGGGATAGAGTATTTGATCAAGGCATTCGAAGAATTTCTCGAAAAATATCCCGACGCGAAATTGATAATTGTCGGAGGAAGTCACGCACATGACAAAACTGATCACGTTGAAAGCTTTAAATATCTACTAAAACCGCGCATTAAGAAACAAATTTTATTTACTGATTTTGTCGATGAAAAACGTTTGGAGCAACTTATTTGGAGGAGTAATATTATTGTGCTCCAATCTACGGAGTCGTATTATGTCGAGGCGAGTGGAGCGTTAGCAGCAGTTGCCGACTATGGGAAACCTGTTGTTTGCAGTAAAGTTCCAAAGTTTCAAAGCGAATTACAAAGTGGAAAACACTACATTGCTGTAACACCATCCGATTCAATGGCGTTAGCTCAAACACTTATCTTATTAATGGAGAATAAAGAACTCAGAAACCGTCTTGGGGAAAATCTCAGAGAAGAGTTAAAGAGTAGACGATGGAACGCTGTGGCAGAAGAGCATATTAATCTATATAGATTTCTTTTGAAAAACTGAGATCGAAAATGTTAATTATTACTGCCATTCCTCAAATAGTTTCATCCACTTCTTAGAGATTTTCTTCGCATCAAATAGTGAAGATCTCTTTATGCAGTTGTTCCTCATCTTCTGTGGATAACCATTCTTCCAAATTCTTAAGGCAAGGTTCACCAACTTTTTATCGGTATTTACAAGCCAGCCTGTGGACCCGTTTACAATGGATTCACTGGGACCCTGCTTATTGTAGGTCAGCACTGGTGTTCCGCATGCCATGCTTTCGATAGGTATGTATCCGAATGGTTCATGGTAGAACGTGAAAAGGACATAGAGAGCATTAGAGTAAAGATTCACAAGTTCTTGGTTAGAAATTCCGCCCATAAACTGGATGTTGGGGTGTTTAGTGATACACGTTGGGATGCCGGATGCCTTGCAGCCAAAAGCCTTTATTTCTACACCAACGTCAGCTACATGCTTAATAACAGCAAACTTTGTTTCTTTATTATAGGCTCCAAAATATGTCAGTACATAATCTTGTGACGGTTCTGAGGAGTTAGGTTTAAAAAGAGTACGGTCTAAAGGAGGCGGGATCACACCATCAACTCTAACATCTAGCTCCTTATACATTGAAGCACAAAACTTTGAGTTAGCGATTAGTAAATTTGATAGATAAGCGTAGTCCATAATGGTTTTCTTCTCTAAGTATCTCAATACCGGCGCAATCAAACGATACGTGTACTTATAATGTGTAGGCATGCCAAGTAGCATGTCGTCGAGGGCTCTTGTTATAGGACCCTGAGCGTAATACAAGTGGCACTTGACCTTAATACAGGATGAAGTGTTGATTACTATTTCGTTGTCACCTAGATCATCTAAGTGAAACATATTTTCCGATTTGAGCAGTGATTTTACCCAAGCTTCAACTATTGGGTAAGAATGTATAATGTTGAAATTCGAACCTAAGCTTTTAACTTGAATATTTTTTTCCTTCGCTGTCTTCCCAACTTCTTCGCTGACACTTAGAGAAATAAGCGTAGCATTGTGTCCCTTTTTCTGTAGTTCTGTTGCTAAAAGAAATGGCGGTCTCGTAGATCCTAATGTTGTGATAAGAGGGTCAGTGATGAAGGTTATGTTCATGTTCCAAACTCCGGTGTGCATACTTTGGTTAACGGCTTTAATGCATTTCAATATTCCTAGTCTACTTCTTTATATTAAATTCTTTTAGAACATGCTCTTTGGTCTTTGAACCCATTTCAACGGAGCTCCTGCATGTTAGAGGTTTGGAGCCCAAATTTCGCGTGTGCTCTGGATAATTTCAATCTATAATGGAAAATGTATAGAAAAAGTCATTAAAAGTAATTTCTCAAGAACACAACAGAAATGAAAGACTTAATATTCTTGCTTGTTTACCTTAGTAAAAGATGTGCCCAATGTCGCTAGAGATAAAAAATAAAACAGATACAAGTGCAGATTCAATAGTTACACAAAAATGTAAGAAATACAGTTGGATAAATCTACCAAAATAAGTCAAAATTTGCTATGCTCGGGCAGGGCGCCAATATTTCAAGTTTAATAAGGTGGTCCTCAATACACCCTGGCTATAAAGTGGTCAAGAAATCGTGGTTCCATGGTTCTTTGCTAGCCTGTTTTTTCGCTGCAATAGTTTTATTGGTTATTCTAGATTACTTTAACCTTGAAAGCCTCACCCTGTTTAATGAAAGAGGCTTTTACTTTGACTACACTTGGAAAGGAAGACTGTTCCTCCTTTTCTTCTTGTGGCTTTTTGTTCTAGAATTTTCATTAAACTTGGATAAAAACTCAAAAAAAGATCTAGAATACGAGCACATAGGAAGCAAATTCAAGATTATAGTCAATTTCATATGTGCAATTATTCCACTAATTTACATCTTCAGTGTTAACTTTTTGGGGGTAGATCAGACTATTATAAATCTTGGTGACATGCTTCGCGGCGAATACTGGAGAGCAAATTTCGGTGATTGGCATCATATTCTTAATGCAGCTTGGCCACTATCGTTTGAATATCTTGTGTTCACGGTTTCTTTCCTAGCAACAATACTCTTAGCCTATGGAAAAGACGGAGTGAAAAAATTTGCCATTACACTAGCTTTTATCTCGGGGATTAGCGTCATATACCTTACAGATACTATCTACCCCTACGGAGTGTTGAGACCTCTTCAACTGTTGGCGCTTCCCACCGCTGCATGTGCAGCTGTTTTACTTGACATTTTGGGATACAGCTTCGTTCTATCCTTTTCTCCAGGACTAGATGCCATGCCAACTATAAGAACATATGCAGGCGGTCAATCATTTTCTATAGGAATTGCTTGGCCATGTGCAGGTGTTCACAGCCTATTTCTTTACACATTAATCATTCTGTTTCTCTTCAAAAAATCTAATATCTCAAGTTTTCGTAAGATATTTTACTTTATTGTCGGAGCAATTGGAACATATTCAGTTAATATATTAAGAATAATCGTCTACTTTTTTATCCTTGTTAATGAAGGTCTAAGTGCTGCACAGACATTCCACGATGTTTATGCAGAATTACTTTTTGTAGCCTGGATTCTTCTATACATCCTATTAATAATCTCCATCCAAAAGTTTAGGTTGGTAGAGAAAATAATCCATGGAATGCAGGCTTCACGCAATTTTCTACAAATGAAGAAGAGCAATATATTCTCAAGTATCAAAAGCAAAGAAAAGAGAGCGCGCACAAAAGTGAAGCCGGTTTAAATCCCATTGGAAGAAAATCAATTAAGTTTAAAAGTGCCCTTCAGGTCATTATTGCATTGAAATTGGAGGAGCAACATTTGAGTGACGAAGCCCAAGCTCGTTTTTTCATTCCAGGAGCCACCACTATCGGTCTAGTTTATTCTGATGGCGTAATCTTAGCTTCGGAAAAAAGAGTTTCCTATGGCTCCATGGTAATGAGTAGAACCGTAAAAAAGGTTTTCAGAATTGCTGACAGGATCGGCGCAACCTGCGCAGGCTTAATCTCCGACATGCAAGTTCTGGCACGAGAAATAGAGGCATATGCAAAACTTTTTGAGCTCGACGCTAAGAGACCGATGACAGTGAAATCAGCCGCCAAAGTTATGTCAAATGTTCTATTTAATAGACGCATGGTTCCTTTGATTACCCAAACCATTGTGGGCGGAATGGATGATAAGGGACCATCAATATACGTGCTTGATGTTATTGGGTCTGTTTTGCCGGACAAATATGCTGCTGTAGGTTCAGGAGCACAGATTGCCACTGGGGTTCTAGAAGAGGGATACAAAGAGAATATGTCTCAGCAAGAGGCGAAAGATCTAGTACTACGAGCCACAAAATCGGCTATACGCAGGGACATCATGAGCGGCGACGGCGTGGATTTCTTAACTATCACAAAGGAAGGAATCCAAGAAGAATCCATTGACTCTTGATAGTCTTTCTTTTGAAAAACTTACCGCTGTATTGGAAGACTAGCAAGTCAATTTTCAAAGTTTGGATCTTTTTACTATATAAGATATGCCATACCAATTTAGTTAACAAAAATGTGGGCTCACAACAAACAATTGCAAAGGAAATCAGCTAAAAGCTCAACATAATTTACAGGAATTATTAGAAACTTTAATACCGTAAAGAATGAATTCTTTCACGAATAGGAGCGAAATAGGGTGACGTTTCAGCTGACACTCGAAGAAGGAATGTTGCTCGTCAATCTGGCTAGACAAACTGTAATTGAATACCTAAAAAGCGGGAAAATCTTACATGTTCCCAAGAGCGTTTCACCCAAGCTAATGAAAAAAGCAGGGGTTTTTATTACAATAAACGCCTTTCATAACGGAGCTAAGAGCTTAAGGGGCTGTATTGGTCTCCCTTACCCCACCACACCCCTAATTCAAGCGGTGATAGATTCTGCCCTCAGCGCCGCAACCCGAGACCCACGCTTCTCGCCTGTCACCCCACAAGAACTTGACCACATTACTTTTGAAGTTAGCGTTCTAACTCCTCCCAAACGGGTCCATGTAGAAAAACCGACAGATTATCCATTGGAAATTGAAGTTGGACGAGATGGACTCGTAGTTGAGAAAGGCTACCGTAAGGGTCTGCTTTTACCCCAAGTTCCAGTTGAATATGAATGGAATGAGGAAGAGTTTCTTTGCCAATGCTCCATGAAGGCGGGTCTATCACCAGATTCTTGGCTGCTAAAGGATACAAAAATATACAGATTCCAAGCGATAATTTTTGAAGAAACCTCGCCCAAAGGCAAAATAGAAATGAAAAACATTTAGGGAATTAAGTTCATGAGAATTCAATTCTGTCCTTCTGGTGTGGGTTTGGGGCATGTTGGGCGCTGCATTCCCATTGCTCGGAGGCTTGAAAGGGACGGAGCTCATGTTTTATTCTCTACTTATCGTGAGGGCTTTAGATACGTTCAGCAGGAAGGCTTTCAGGTTGTGAAGGCTCCATCCCTTGGAGTCGCAGTTAAACCTGATGGAAGCATCGACTTCAGGCAAACAACGGTGAAGCCTGGACCCTTCATAGGTGTCTTCACCTTCATAAAACAGGTTGACGCTGAAATTGGTTTTATGAAGGCTTTTGAGCCTGATATTGTAGTTTCGGATTCGCGTGCGTCTTCTCTTATGGCTGCAAGGGCTTTGGGGATACCTAAAATCTGCATTTTGAATCAATTTCAAGTAGTGATTCCTCGACGACAAAGGTTTCTGAGGCTTGCCCGAATAGCAGATGCCTCCACATTAACGATCATCGGAAAAATTTGGACAAGCGCAATTCTAACTCTGATTCCAGATTTTCCATCGCCTTACACTATTTCGACGGGAAATCTGTGTATTCCGAAGGCTTACCACAAGAAAATCAGATTTATAGGTCCTATTCTTCCTGTACGCCCCAATGAACTACCAAACCAAAATAAGCTTAGAAAGAAGCTGGGTTTGGTAGAGGATAAGCCTATGATCTTTGTGCCTATCAGCGGACCTGCCAAGGAACGGGCCTATTTCACGGGCTTACTGCGGCAAATCTTCAGCAAATTCCCTGATGATTACCAGATAGTTATGTCCCTTGGTTATCCTAAGGCTTCAGAAGAGCCGGTTACTGATGGAAACCTGATTATTCATGGATGGATTCCTAACCGTTTTGAATATTTGAAAGCCTGCGATGCTGTTGTCTCAAGAGTTGGTCATGGAACTGTGTCTCAATCAGTTTGTTATGGCAAACCACAGATTCTTGTTCCTACACCCAATCATACTGAACAATTTAACAACGCAAAAAGGGTTGTTGAATTAGGGGTTGCCGAGATTATCCATCAGGAAGATCTCAGCAAGAATGTTCTACTAGCGATGGTACAAAAAATTTTGGATAACAGCCATTTTCAAGAGAAATCAGAGCAAATACGGAGGGAAGTTAAAGAGTGGGATGGTCTGGAAACCGCAGTCAAAATAATTGTTTATGCTGCACAAATAGGCTGAAAATTCTATTTTAAGTATATTTATTGTTAGAGATGGATTTGTTTTCAGCATTTTGAAGCCTCTGACACAAGGGTTAAGGAAATCTGAAATGCGGATGCCCTCCAAAAGGTGTGCGCGCTACAGAAAGCAGGGTGATCGGTTACTCTAAATGCAAAAGAGCGCGTATACTTCACGTTTTTATGAAATTCCTTCCAAGAATATATAGTTCTGCGCTCTTTGATCTGCTAGCTTTTGGTTTAACCAGCTTCACGAAACTGAAATTCTGTCTAACCTCCTCAATGAACTTGCTTGTTGTACGCCCCTGAAAGATTTTAACGAAAAAGTTGCCGCCAAATCTTAGAATAGAGGTGGCTATCTGCAGGGAGTTATTTGCGAGGTCGATTTGGCGGGCGTGATCAAGTTCCCATATTCCAGAAACGTTAGGCGAAACATCTGAGATAACAGCATCAGCTGAACGGGGTAAAAACTTTAGAATATTTTGGATTGTATGTGGTTCAGCAACATCGCCAATGATAGCGTGAACGTTGGGTGCTTCAACAGGGGCTATCCGTTTCACATCAACTGCTAAAACAAATCCAGAATCTCCCACAAGTTTTCTAGCAGCTTGTGTCCATCCCCCAGGTGCAGCCCCCAAATCCACTACGACATATCCAGGCTTGATAAACCTGTGCTTCTTTACTGCCTGAAGAAGTTTATATGATGCACGTGAACGAAATTTTTCCTTTTTTGCTTTCCGATAAAAATATTCTCTTTTCCGATTTTTAACCCATGCGTTATTCAAAACTAGCTTTCACCAGAATCTGCCATTTCCGGTTGGTCTTTTCCTAGAATCCATGCAGTCAATCTTGGGCATTCGTTGGGAGAAATTGGGCTCCAAGCTCCACATCGTGGATCGTTCGGACACATTAAACAAGGAGCGTCAATAATGGAATTGAGGGATACAGGTTTATTTTTAGGATAAAGGCGGTACGTCCATCTTCCTCCAAAAAGTTCCTTCTCGCGAAGAATCAGACCTTTGTTCTCAAGTTTCAGGGCGATTCTGCTTCCTTCTCTGCTGGTGGCATCCAGTTTTCTCCACAATTCAGATTGAAGCACTCCATCGTTTCCGTTGTTAACAATAACATTTAATGCTTTGTGTTCTAGTTCATTGCGTCTCGGCATCTAAAATCTGTCCTTCAAGTCTTCCTAATATATAGAGCATTTTAGGCATAAAAGGATGTATGTTTCTATATTCCTTCCCCACTATAGCAAAAAGAGAATTGTTAATTATCGCTCTCTAAACTACGAAACGTTTTAACACCTCGAAATCGCATAATCTTCTCTGCAAACTGGAAAATTATCATTAAATGTCATTTGGAGGAGCCAAAAACTTGCATACAAACAATTCAGCTGACTCTTACTGTCTTGGTATAGAATCCACAGCAGATGATTTCGGCGCCGCAATCGTCTCTTTTGAGGGCAAGGTTCTCTCCAACGCGAATGACGCTTACATGCCAAAGGAGGGAGGGATACATCCGCGTGAGGCAGCTAGACACCACGCTGAAGTCGCAGAAAAGGTTCTTACAGAAGCCTTCCAGAAAGCAGCAGTAAAGCCTCAAGACATTAATTTGGTAGCGTTTTCTCAGGGTCCTGGCTTAGGTCCCTGTCTTCGCACAGGTGCAACCGCAGCCCGTGCCTTAGCCTCTTATCTTGATATTCCCTTGGTTGGGATCAACCATTGTATAGGTCATATTGAAATCGGCAAGCTGGCTACTGGTGCCATTGACCCAGTTACATTATATGTTTCAGGAGGAAACACTATAGTTTCAGCCTTTGAAGCTGGTAGATACCGAATTTTCGGAGAGACTTTAGATATTGCTATTGGTAATTGTTTAGATGTTTTTGCCCGAGCAGTGGGTTTGAAACAGAGACGTGGGATGCCTTTCGGTGCTGTCGTTGAAGATCTGGCACGGAAGGGCAAGAACTTTGTTTCTCTTCCTTATACTGTGAAGGGCATGGACCTGTCCTTTAGTGGGCTTCTCACCGCAGCTGTGCAGGCGTTTCAATCAAGGCAGTATTCTTTGGAGGATGTTTGTTTCAGTCTGCAGGAGGTAGCTTTTTCCATGTTGACGGAAGTGACTGAACGGGCTTTAGCCCACACTGACAAGCCTGAGATCCTGTTAACTGGAGGCGTAGCTGCTAACCGGAAATTGCAGTCGATGCTAGAGGCAGTAGCGAAGGAGCATGGTGCCTGTTTCTGTGTTGTTCCACTGAAGCTCGCAGCAGACAACGGCGCAATGATCGCCTGGACTGGTATACTTGCTTACAAGAGCGGTATTTATACACCTATAGAGAAGAGTTATGTAAATATGAAGTGGCGCTTAGAAGACGTTTATGCGCCTTGGGTAGAGGGATAAAATTGCTCATAAAGAAGGGCGCTGAAGCTAATCTATACTTAGAAAAATGGCATGACCGTGAAGTCATCATTAAGCAACGATTACCTAAAAAGTATCGCATCCCACAACTGGATCTGATGATTCGTTCTCAGCGAACAATGCATGAGCCAAACATTATCCACAAAGCTAAGGAGGCGGGTGTACCCACTCCAACAATTTTTATGGTTGACGTGGTAGAGGCTACCATAATCATGGAATTTGTGGAAGGAAAACAAGTAAAAGAAATCTTAGATCAAGTTTCTTCTGAAGAAAGGCTACATATAAGCCACCTTATAGGTAAAATGATTGGACGCCTCCACAAAAACGGAATTATCCATGGGGACCTAACAACATCAAATATGATTCTGACGCCATACGGCAAGGTTGTTTTTATTGATTTTGGTTTAAGCGAAAGATCCAAGGAGCTTGAACCCAATGGAGTGGATCTTCATCTCATGAAACGGGCTCTTCAGAGCACCCACTATAAATATGCAAAAGAATGCTTCAAAGCGGTCATTAAAGGATATAGTGAAGTAATGGGAGAAGAAAAAGCAAAAAAAGTTACCACAAAGATCCAGGAAATTGAAAAGAGAGGACGCTATGTTGCTGAGAGATAAAAAAAGGCGTATACCAAAAAGGTGAAAGCCTCTAAATATATTGATATCTTGACTTTAGTGTTTGTTGAGGTGGTTTGTTGAAGATTCTGCTTGATGAGATGTATGCCGGTTTGAGGGAGTATTTTGAGATTTTAGGCTGGGAAGTTATTACTGTCCAAAAAGCAGGGTTACAGGGAGCAAAAGACAAAGTTGTTGTGGAATACGCAGTAAACAACAATCTGCTACTTGTGACCCAAGACCAAAAACCTGCGGAACTGGCGAATCTTAAGGATGCTAAGTACGTGCTTATTTCTAATGCAATTATAGCTAAAATAGCTGACGAAAAAATAAGAGAAAAATATCCTGACCTCAAACAGGACTAATCGACATAAAAAATGAAATTAAATAATTAAAACTATTGTATCCATCGGTCTTGATCAAAAGTGACAACAACAATGAAACAAAAAGAGAATTTATCAAAAAGTTTTCCGATAGGTAAAGTGGCTTTTTTTGTAACTAGCAACATACATAAGTTCCAGGAAGCGCGCAGGGTCCTTTCCAAATACAAAATAGCTACCGCCAAACTCAAAGTGAAAGCCGTTGAGATTCAAGATGATAGTCTTGAAAACATTGCCAAAGCCAGTGTACAAGATGCAGTGAAAAATTGTGGATTATCCGTCTTTGTGGAGGACGCTGGACTCTTTGTTGAGGCATTACATGGGTTTCCCGGACCATACTCAAAATATGTATACAAGACAGTTGGAATAGATGGCATTCTGAAACTAATGAAAAATGTAACCAACAGAAGCGCTTACTTCATGTCCGTGATCGCTTTAGGCAGCCCAAATGAACAGCCGGTCTGTTTCGTTGGCAAGGTGGAGGGAAAACTTGCTCTGCGGAAGCGGGGAACTTCTGGTTTTGGTTACGATCCCCTATTCAAGCCACTAAGGGGTGATGGCAGAACCTTTGCGGAAATGACCACTACCCAAAAAAACGAGTGTTCTCATCGGGCTCAGGCTCTAAGAAAGTTTGCGGAATGGTATTCCCGTTCTTAACAAACGAAGATTTTAAATACTCGCGATCCCTCCGCCTTTAGGGAGCTTCCGGAGAATAGAAACATGCCGAAAAAAGAAAAGGGGATGTCACATCAAACAAGACCGGTGACGAAGAGACCCCCATCATGGTGCAGATACACAGCTGAAGAAGTAGAAGCATTAATCGTAAAGCTGTCTAAAGAGGGATATTCCCCCAGCAAGATAGGAATAATTCTTCGTGACCAGCACGGTATTCCGCTAGCGAAACCAATTACCGGAAAATCCATTTCCAAGATACTTAAAGAGAGAAATCTGTCTTCATCTCTTCCCGAAGATTTGGAGAATCTTTTACGAAAGGCTACACGCCTTCATGTTCATTACGACAAAAACAAGGCAGATTTGCATAACAAAAGGGCGCTCCAGATAGTGGAAGCAAAAATTTACAATCTCTCCAGATATTATAAGCGCGAGGGTGTTCTTCCTCCTGACTGGAAATATACGCCAAAAGCGATTTCGCTCTTCTAGTTTTTGGGGTTAACTTTGGCTGTTACAAAAAAACAGATTGCTGATCTCCAAAAAGATGCATCCAAGGCGGCGAAACTTATTTTAGAGCACATCGAGAAAGGTCACACCATTCATTTATCATCTCATATAGACGCTGACGGCATCTCAGCTGGAGGCATTATGGGGAAAGCACTGTTCAGGGCAGGAGCAAATTTTCGTTTACGCCTCGAAAGATGGATGGATGAGAAGGTGGCTGAGCGCATAGCCAAAGAAAATGCAATATTAACCATATTTAGTGACATGGGAAGCGGCTACCTTGACCTGCTTGGAGAAAAACTCTCAAGCCAAGATGTAATAATTCTCGATCACCATCAACCAGTCTCAGAAATCCCTCCCAGGTTTATTCACGTCAACCCTCATACTCACGGAATAGACGGAACCCGCCAAATCAGCGGCGCAGGAATCGCATACCTTGCAGCCAAGGCAATGAACAAAAATAACCTTGATTTAGCCTGCCTAGCGGTAGTTGGAGCCTTAGGGGATCTACAGGATAAAAACAAGGAACGGAAATTGGGGGGCGCCAACAAAGCCATAGTTGAGGATGCAGTTAAATCGGGTTGCCTCAAAGTGGAGACTGATCTTCTGTTTTATGGAAGGGAGACTCGCCCTATCCATCAGGCTCTTGCTCGTACCACAAATCCGTTTATTCCACAGATAAGCGGCGAAGAGGACAAAAGTTTAGCTTTTCTAGTAAATTTGGGAATTAAGCCTAAGCAAAATGAAAAGTGGCGTGCTTTAAGGGACCTTTCATCTGAGGAGAAAAAGAGGCTGCTCTCAGCCATCGCCGACCATTTGGTGTCGAAGGGTTTAGTTGGGGATACAGCGTTTGATTTGGTGGGAGAAGTTTATACTTTGACTCAGGAGGAGCCTTGGACTCCTCTCAGGAGTGCTAGGGAGTTTTCTGTGTTACTTAATGCCACCGGGCGCATGGATAAGGCTGGTTTGGGCGCGGCTATCTGTATGGGTGATCGGAAGAGGTGTCTGGAAGAGGCAAAAGCTGTGATACAGGAATATCGGCAAACAATCACGAAGTATCTCCGTTGGGTAACTGAGAAGCCGGGAACCTTAGAAGAACTGGAAAACATTTATGTTGTTCGCGGGGATGGCTTCATAGACGAGAAGGTTCTTAGTCCAGTATGTACCATACTTTCAACGACTCTCACCCGATTAGGGAAACCCATTGTTGCTTATGCAATTATCTCGGGGGAAGATCAGGTTAAAGTGTCATCCCGTGGCTCAGAGCCTTTAATACGGAAGGGCTTGAATTTGGGGGTCATCATGCAGGTTGCGGCAGAGGAGTATTCTGGCAGAGGAGGAGGACATGATGTGGCTGCTGGAGCTCAGATACCCATCAAAGACATTGAAGCATTCATCAAGTTAGTTAATGCGTTAGTTAAGAAGCAGTTGGCGGGGCAGCAGATTGGAGGCTGAGATTATTTTATCCTACAAGAATGAACGGGAAGCAGAGGCAGTAATAAAAGCCGTTTCTCCAGACAATATAGATGTTCCATCTGGATTATACATAAAAACGGTGAGAAATGGCTCCGAAGTTTATACAATTGTAAAATGTAAAACTAGGCTGCAGACGCTCATAGCCACTGTTGACGACCTTTTAGCTTGCATTTCTGTGGCAGAAAAAGGCTTCACAGTAGCAAAGAAGTGACCGGTTGGATTAGGTATAAGATTGGCTACAATGTGTATTATACATCTTTGACAATCATTATGAGCTTATTCGTGAACTACTAGAGTTCTTTTGGCTATTTATTAACAAATCTTGACTGAACTGATTTATTCGAGGGTTATTTGTTGATGGAGAATAATTCACAGAGCATTTCGTAGAGTTCATCGCCACCCTCAACCTTTGTGAAAAGACTCTTTTCAGCTTTCAGAAGTTTTCCAGCAGTTTCGCAGGTTCTCCTCCACTCCAATTCTTTCCACATCAGTCTATAGTTTTTGTGTTCCACCCATGCTCGAAACACCAGTACAGTGAACATAGCGATGGTAACTAAAAGGTTTAGAATGTAAATACTCAGCAAATCCAACTATATCACCATCACAGAAATGTTAGGTTGAGATGCAGATTTATTCGTTTGGGTAGCTTGATAAAGCCTACCTGAAAGAGAAATAGCTATGTAAGACGGATTGGTGGGCTAAATAGGCGGGTAGGATCCAAATTGAGTTGGTTTAAAGATTTTCGCACGAATGCATGTACATGATTGATAGTTTCTGGATTCATAAGATTTATTACTGCACCGAATATCATCAAGTCTTGCTCTCACCGAGATTGAGCCTGCTCTGCACGTGTAAATCCCATAAATGTATCATCTCAACAATGAGATAGCCAAAATTTGATCTGTCACGGGTGGCGTGTTACAGGCGGCGGTGAGAGCACCTTTTACGCTTACAATGAATATGTATTCCCAACAGCTTTTTGTAAATCTTCGACGTAACATTTGATAATGATAGCCTTTCGGGGTTTTACTTTAAATAGAAACAATGTTTTGTGGGCGGATGTTTGCGGTGAAGACTTCAAAGTAGAAACATTCATAAACCCTTTCGCTGATAAACTCAGCACTTAAAAAGGGTGAGGCATATGTCAAAACCATTTTACGCAAAATTTGAGGTTCCTAACGAGGTGGCAGATGCAGCCTATGAAGCCCTGCAAATAGCCAACCAAACAGGGTCAGTTAGAATAGGTACTAACGAAACCACTAAAGCTGTGGAAAGAGGACAAGCGAAACTCGTCGTTATTGCAGAAGATGTGGATCCACCAGAAGTTGTGGCTCATCTTCCTCTCCTCTGTGAGGAGCGAAAAATTCCCTACGTTTTTGTACCTAGCAAAGAAAAATTAGGAGTTTCCGCAGGAATAGAAGTTTCTTCAGCTGCGGCTGCTATAAATAATGTTGGCGAAGCCGTGTCTTTGATAAAAGAAATCTCAAACAGAATCGAGGAACTGAAACAGAAGGGCTCTAGTGCATGAGCAAGAAAGAGACAACTGATGAGCTAACTCCTGCCGAAGTCATTCAAGTTGTTGGAAGAACAGGACTCACTGGTGAGATTACTCAAGTTAGGGTTCGAGTTCTAGAAGGAACGGACAAAGGGCGCATAATAACAAGGAATGTGAAAGGTCCGGTTCGGGCTAATGACATTCTTGTTTTAAGAGATACTGAAAGGGAAGCAAAAAAACTCCGAAGATAGAGGAGAAATACCAGTGCCAAAATCTAGAAATTGTTCTTTTTGTGGACATGAGTTTCCACCCGGCACAGGCATGATTTACGTAAAGAACGACGGGACAGTTATGTGGTTCTGCTCGAGTAAGTGCAGAAAAAGTTCCATCGACCTAAAGCGCGACTCGCGGAAGGTTAAGTGGACAAAGTATTTCGGAAAGGAAGAGAAAGGAAGAGCTTAACCGAAAACCTTTTTCTGTCATTCTAAAAAAGCCAAAAGGGGCTATGGAAATGAGTAAGAACATCGTTATACTCGGTCCTCCAGGAGTAGGTAAAGGAACCTACGCTGGATTTCTATCAAAAAAATACGGTATCCCCAAAATCTCTGTCGGAGACCTTTTTCGCAGTGCTATAAAGAATAGAACCGAATTGGGCAAAAGAATAAAAGATTATGTATCCAGCGGTGAACTTGTTCCAGATGAAACAGTCATCGAATTAGTCAAAAACCGACTTAAAGAGGATGACTGTAAATACGGTTTCCTTCTAGATGGCTATCCCAGAACAGTTCCTCAAGCAGAAGGTATGATGAAATTCAAAAAAATCGATGTTGCCCTAAATTTTATTGCCTCCGATGAAGTAATAATGGAGAGGATTAGCGGACGGAGAACCTGCAGAAAATGCGGAGCAATATATCATATCAAGAATGTACCTCCAACGATTGAGGGGGTATGCGACCGATGCAGCGGAAGACTGGTTCAACGCTCAGACGAGAAACCGGAAGTCATCAAAAATAGGTTAGTGGTATATAGAGAAAAAACAAAACCTGTTATTGATTATCTCCGCAATAAGGGTTTAATAGCTGACATTGACGCCAATTATGATATTGAAGACATCGACAAAATAATCGCGCAATGCGACAAATACCTCCAGAAGCTAACTTAGCTAAAAATTAAAACAGCTCTCATCTATCTTTTGTTAATAACTTAGAGTAGAATCTAAAAGCCACCATTCATTGAAATACAGTGGAGGAAAAACTCTTGCCAACAAGACAGCCAATCGTATCTGTTCTCGGTCATATAGACACTGGAAAGACCAAACTGCTTGACAAAATCAGAAAAAGCAGCGTCCAAGCCCGTGAAGTGGGAGGAATCACTCAGCACATCGGCGCAAGTTACTTCCCAGTAGATATACTCGCAAAAATCTGCGGATCTTTACTTAAGGGGCTGAAAACGGATGTGCAAATTCCAGGACTGCTAGTAATCGATACACCGGGTCACGAAGCCTTTGCCAACCTCAGAAAGAGAGGCGGCGCAGTAGCCGACATTGCAATTTTGGTACTCGACGTTCTAAAAGGATTTGAAGTCCAAACTTACGAATGCCTTGAAATACTGAAAGAAAAAAAAACTCCCTTCCTTGTAGCGGTAAACAAGATAGATCGCATACCTGGATGGAAACCTCAGCCTGAAGAACCTTTTTTAGCATCTTACCAAAGCCAAGATCCCTATGTTCAGCAAGAGCTAGACAAAAATCTGTACAATATTATGGGAACCTTTTCCAGACTGGGGTTCAGGGCAGACAAATTCAACAACGTAAAAAACTTTACCAAAACAATCGCCATTGTCCCCACAAGCGCCATAACTGGCGAGGGTGTACCCGAACTTTTAGCTGTCCTCGTTGGTTTAACCCAGCAGTATCTGCAGGCAAGACTCAGGACAACTGAGGGACCAGCAAAGGGAACTGTTTTGGAGGTCAAGGAGGAACCGGGCTTAGGTATCACCATCAACGTCATCATCTACGATGGCATACTCCAAAAAGGAGACCTAATAGTTGTTGGCGCTAAAGAAAGACCGGTTGTAACCAACATCCGCGCACTCCTCCTGCCTAAACCATTAGATGAAATCAGAGACCCCCGAGACAAATTTTCCTCAGTCGATTCTGTTTCGGCTGCAGCGGGAATAAAGATTGCAGCACCAAACCTTGAGGAGGCCCTAGCTGGCGCACCATTGTATGCTGTTCCTTCCGAAGACAGGCTTGAAAAGTATATAAAAATGGTTTCAGAAGAGGTTGAGCAAATCAAGATTGCCACTGATTTGGACGGCGTTGTTTTGAAAACCGACGCGTTAGGGTCTCTTGAAGCGATTGCTGAGAGTCTGAAACGAAATGATGTCCCCATAAGGGTGGCAGATGTCGGTGACGTTTCTAAACGTGACGTAACAGAGGCTTTAGTTGTCAAAGAAAATGAACCCCTACATGGAGTAATTTTAGCCTTCAACATTAAGGTGCTGCCAGACGCTGAGGAGGAAGCAAAAAATCGTGACATCCCAATTTTCAGCCACAAAACCATATACAATCTCATCGACGAGTACCTACAATGGATGAGAACAAGGAAGGAAACCCGACTTGAAGAAGAATTCAACAGACTAGTGAAACCAGCTAAAGTTAAGTTTCTCCCAAGCTGCGTTTTCAGAAAAGCGAAACCCGCTGTTTTTGGTGTTGAGGTTTTGGCTGGTCGTATCAAACCAAAATCTACTCTTGTAAAGAAAAATGGACGGAACGTCGGGGAGATCATGCAAATTCAGGACCGTGGCGAAGCAGTCTCAGAAGCCAATGTGGGGTTACAGGTAGCCATTTCGGTAACCAAAGCAATTGTTGGTCGCCATATCCACGAGGGTGAGGTCTTCTATGTTAGGGTGCCTGAAGCCCACGCAAAGGTATTGTTGACAAAGTTTCAGGACCGTTTAACCGCCGAAGAGCTTGAAGCATTAAACCAATTTATTGGAATCATGAGACTTGAATCCCCTTTTTGGGCGGTTTAGCCTTTTGGCGTATTTGTGCACACTCATATAAGTGACAGTGTAGGAAGAACGGAATAAGTCAAAATTAAATAAGAAGATTATTATCCTAAGTAGCATAAATGAGACACATGGTGAAGGCATATTTCCATTGAGGGAACTAGTGATGGCATCTAAGGGAAAAGGAGACCGCTTTACTTTCGGTAGTTGGACTGCCCCTAATGGACTCTTAATAATAGGTTTGTTTCTAGCTTTAGCTATTATTTCCGAGTTCTTCATAGTTTCTTTTTTCATGTTTTCAGGGCTAAGTGCAGTGGTTGAGCACTCATTGCCTGTCAGTCCTCTATTTCATCTTCTTCCTTTCACAGTGATACTTGTGCTAGTTTCAAGCTGGATGTACCTTACGAAACACATAGCCATGAGACCTCCCAAAATATCCCCAGCCAAGATCTCAAAAAGTCGTAGAAGGCGTCCAAGAAGGACAAAAAAACCTACACGAAGCATCGTGGGATACATTAAAAAAATTTTCAGCAAGATTAGTTCAATCTCTATTCGTTCTCGTAGAGTTTCATCTGTGCCACAGCGGCTCTCTTTTGGCGGAGTAGCTGTTGAAAGTATTGTAACTGTCTTAACGATCTTTCTATTATCAATTTTTTTGATATCCGTTTTGGTGTACCCTCATCTGTTCACCGATTTCGCGGTTGAATTTTACAGCAAAAGTTCGCCTTTACAAGGTTTTATGCATTCATTAGCTGAGGCGCTGGTTTCCATTGCTTGTGGATTGGATTCTATTGCTCCCGGTTTCAGAAATGCCTTTGAATCTATTGTGTCAGCTAGAACACCGTCCTTAACCGAGGGAGATCTCTTGTGGAGATATGTTTTCTGTCAGAATGCAGCTGCATGGATTTCAGCCATTGCGGCGTTAGCTCACGTAAAATATTTCTCCAACACATATCGCAGCAGTAAATAGAAGTGATAATTTTTCTGGGTAATATGCCAACTGGAGATCTTACGAGCGATAGCTCCTGGTCTTTTCGGAACTCTAGTAATTTGATTTACTTTGATTAAATATCTGTTCATTTGTGTTGAAATTCAGATGAAAAGACGGGTAGGTTAAAAAAAATGCTTGAAGTATTAATAAAAAGGGCGTAGTGAAGTTTTTATTGCCCATTCATGCAAAAATGATAAAAAGCATTGTGTTTCATAGGAAGTTTATGTCAAACCCAATCTTCTCAGTTATAACAACCGGAAGGGGTGAGAAAGATACAAGAGCCCTCAAAGAGACTTTTGACAACTGGGAGATTGCCAAGAAAGTTTTCGAAGAGAAGTCTGGAAAAAGCAAGACAATTGAATTCATAGTTGTTGATGGGGGAGAAAACGCGGAGTTTCCGAAAATATTTGATTCCAAAGTAATTTCTCCTAAGGAATATTCGAATTATAGAAAGGAACTCTGGAAATCGGGAATCATCAAGTATTCAGGATGGGATACTCCAGCTATAGGAAGAAATTTGGGATTCAAGCATGCTAAAGGAAGTATAATTGTTTTTCATGACATCGACACCCTCTTCTCTACAGGAACCCAGATGGATGACAACTACATTTTTTCTGACTTGGATAAATATGAGAACTATTTCAAAGTGATGTATTACGCCTTCAAACGTAAAGATGTTGTTGCCTCCGTGCCATCTTTGAGACCAAGAGACAGTCTTAAGCTGGGAAGAAGATTCGGAATCATGGGAGCAAACTTTATGACACGACTTTCCCTGAAATTTCCGACTGTAGAGATATTGGGAATTCCAGTAATTGGAGCCAGCGTTCCTGGATGTAGTATAACATTGTTATATGATGTAGCCTCTAGAATATCTAGGAATGGGTATGGACCTTATGATCCTGAGCTGGGAGTATCTGAAGACCACAAAATTTCTAGGCTAATAACAAAGTTTGGCAGAATTTCATATGAACGAGGAGCTGGAGTTTTCACAAGAACTCGCAACAGAGTAAGTGACGGATATGACATCGCCAAGTCTCTTGGTTATGCCATAAAAGGATCTACCTATTATCTATTTCCCGGACTTTTTAAGTACCGTAAACATTCTTTAACAATTTGAGAATCTGAATTTTAAACTATCGAGTGGGTTTCACTTATTTTTCTAGTTCAGAAATCCAGTTGTCAAGTTTTTCTCTGGCGTCTTCATCACCCATTTGAGTAAGGGGATGTTTCATCATGTATGCAGAAGCGTAGGTTAGGTTGCCGCTGACTCCTTGATCTAATGCTAGTTGTGCACATCTTATTGCGTCAATTGCTACTCCTCCGGAGTTGGCTTTGTCGTCTACGTCTAATCTTATTTCCATGTTGAAGGGAACATTTGCGAACATTCTTCCTTCTATTCGGATGAATGCCAGTTTGGTGTTGCCAAGGAAGGGGATGAAATCGCTTGGTCCGATGTAGATGTCTTTATCGTTCAGTTTCTGATTGTTTGGTATTAAGCTTTGAACAGCTTCTGTTTTTGATATTTTTTTGCTCTCCAGCCGCTCTCGTTCCAACATGTTAGCAAAGTCTGTGTTTCCACCAACATTTATTTGATAGGTTCGGTCTATCACTGCTCCTCTGTCTACACAGAGTTTGGCTAATGTTCTGTGGGTTATTGTTGCTCCGATTACTCCCTTAATGTCGTCTCCTACAATGGGTAAACCTGCATTTTCGAACTTTTTGAGCCACTCTTTATTCGATGCGATGAATACAGGAATACAATTTATGAAGGCGCAGCCTGTTTTCAGTGCAACTTTTGCCCAGAATTCAGTAGCTTTCTGGCTTCCCACAGGCAGGTAGTTGATTAATATTTTTGTTTTTGTGGTTTTTATCTCTTCGATTGCCTCTTTTTCCAGTTCCTTAGCTTTTTTTGTTTGTTTGATTGGTTTGATCATGCTTGCGACGTAGACTCCTACACCGTCAAGAATTGGGCTTTCTTTCACTTTTCTGGTGGTGCAGTTTGAGACGCTGTTAACCCAATCGACGTAGTTTGGGTCTGAGAAGATGGCTTCGTTTAGGGGTCTACCTACTTTGTTTTCTCCCACATCGAAGGCAGAAACGAATTCTAGGTCTTCTGCCCTGTAGCCACCGATCTTTTTATGCATCAATCCTAGTTTCTGGGTTTTATTTCGCTTGTAGTATTCGATTCCTTGGGCTAGACCCGCGAAACAATTTCCTACGCCAACTATGCCAACCCTAATTTTTCCCATGTAATCACATTCTGTTTATGCTCTGAGCAAATAGTAAGTGGTTCTTCTTTATTTGTTTCGGTTAAAAGAAGGATCTTAGTGGAATTTAGACTCTTCTTATTGTTGGGTGTATATGCGCCTAACCAAATTTTTGGTTGGTTTTAGGGTCTTTCGTCGGTTTTCCAGAGGCGTTTTTCGTGGGCGGTTTTGGGGCGAAATTTTCCACGGTATTTTCTTATTGAGTCTTTTCTGCGGGAGATGTTTTTGAGTCTGGCTTGTGCTATGGCTATGCGGGTCAAGGATGGAGTTTTCTTTTTTCTGGGTTTGTATTCTGGAAGGGATACTAAGGAGGAAGTTTTCTTTGGTCGATGTTTCTTTTCTGATTTCAGTACTTGGGGGCGGGTGAAAATCACCGTTTTTTCTTTCAGGTTTACTTCTTTTATTTTCCAGCCTATGTTTTGCCATGCTTTGACTTGAATTGAATTCTTCTTTGTCCACCATTCAGGGTTTTGGTGCGCTGATGATGGAAGTTCTTTGCCTATTATCCCTTCGATTTGTGAGAATTGAAGTTTAACCCATCGGGTCCATTTGGATTTTCTTGAAAGGTATAGAGTGAGAGGCGTATATTTTCCCTTGAATGCTGGTTTGGAGACCACGTATCTTCTGGCACAGTTGAGGCAGATCCGGTATTCATCGTTACGCAAGTCTTCGGTTACACAGCGTCTGCAAAATAGTTGTTTGCAGTGGGGACAGCGAATGAGCCGTGAGGGGGGTACTGTCCGTTTGCATAGGCTACATTGATTGCTTGGTTTTGGAGGGCGAGTGCCTCCTATCGGAATAATAATGTCTCGCACCGAACTCAACGCCTAGACGATAATATTTGGGGAATACACAAAAGATAAAATTAACTAAAAAAATGGTTGTTCTTTTTTCTGAAAAATACCTTGTTTTCAATAATACAGTGTTATTAGGATCCTAATAATTCCAAGAAAGGGTAAGGTAAGTTTGTATTTTGGGAAAGCAATAAATTTTGTTCAACTGAAAGATTAGTCATACCGGTTTAGATGGTGGTTATGACGAGACATAAGAGAACTTTGCTGCTTTTAGCCATATTCAGTTTTGCATTCCTCTTTAGAGCAGCAATTATCTTCCATAACGAGTACCCTCCAAGTTCAGACATTGGCTTCCATGGCAGCATCATAAATCTGATATTAGATGAAGGAGAACTTCCCATCTGGAACCCTTATCACATGGGAGGAGAACCTCTTGCTACTCCCCCAGGATTCCACTTCTTCTTATCTATTCTCATTCTACTAACAGGAATGCCGTTGCTCTTTGCACAATTAACCACCGCTGCCTTTTTTAGCGCGTTCATAGTCTTCCCAGCTTATCTAATATCTAGAAGGATTTGGAAAAAGTCTAGAGCTGGTTTAATAGCAGCTTTCTTTGCAACGTTTTCAGCGTTAAGCCTTGAGATGATAAGCTGGGGCGGCTATACTAACATAATATCCCTTGCCTTAATTGCAGCAATCTTCTATCTATCTGTTAGAGATACCGATCAGCAAAGCCACTTACATCTACTGATGGGAATGCTACTCTTTGGCAGCCTTATTCTAACTCACACCTTCACTCTATTCATCTTTTTTCCAATCCTGTTACTATACTTTGTTTTGCTTCTGATAGGGAAACTTCGGAGGCTCGGGAGAATAAAAATACTAGACCCAATGCGTTTCTTCGCTGTTTCAATAGCATCAGGAATCTTAGCGCTGTCGCCGTGGATAGTGCGGGTCGTCAACTTCTATATGGCTGCTTCAGCGGAGGGAGCTCTCACGGGAGGGCTGGATAACAGAAACTTGATGCTAGCAAACCGATCTGTTGAGCCTATAATCTTAACTCTATTTATCGCTCTCATCCCAGCAGTTTTAATGTTCAAAGCATCCAGAAAAAGATACGCCGACAGTGGAAGTCTGCTACTGATAGCATGGTTTATTGTGCCCATATTTATGACTCAAGCTTACATTTTTGGTATATTCACGGACTATTCAAGATTCATGTATTTCATCGACTTCCCCGGAATTATAATAATATCCGGTGGGTTATTCTACCTTTTCTACGTTACATCAATTGCCATCAACAAATTCTTAAGAATCAGATGGAACAGAATCAAAAAAGTACTTCCTGTAATAGCTTCTACTGCATTCCTCTTTAGTTTCATTATCGCTTCACTATGGTCTATCTTTCCACATGAAGCAATTAAACGAACCGATTTTTACACGGCAATACGGAGACCTGAAGCCACTGCACTGGAGTGGATAAAAAAGAGAACCCCAGAAAATTCTGTTTTCGTTGCCGATCACCTTTATGGATGGTGGCTCTCTGGAATCGGTAAAAGAACCACTCTTAGTGCAGCTAGTATAGAGTTCCTAATATATTCTCACGAAGTGGAGGTTGCCAAATCAGCGCAACTTCTCCTTGACACAGATTACTACATTGACAACGGCTTAATCCAAGTAAGAGAGGATGGACCATACCTATCGCGTCACAACCCTGAGTGCAGCATAGAAACTTGGAGTGGAGAACCTTATGCACTACTTTATTTCCAAAACAATGAAGCCAAACTCCAGTATAGCCAAGGGAATACAACTCTTTCAGATATGGAAATAACTGAAACTCCTACACTACTGAAAGACAAAAACTCAGCAGTTCTGACAATGACATTTGAAGATGACCATTTCACCGTTAAGAAAAAATTAACGATTAAGCAGGGAGTGAGATTCGCTGAACTATCATATGAGATAAAAACAAAAAGCGTTCAAATTAACGCTTTTGATGCCACATTTACGCTTCACACAACAGTAGACAGGAACATAACAATAGATAGCCCATCAACACCAAAGATGATTGGAGCATACAATTCATTCTATGAGGCAGCTGGACAGCTAATCTTCACAGAAACCGATCCATTAATTGAAATGCTAGAAAAAAATCTCACAAAATCTGCTGAAATAGTATATAGTTCACATAACAGCAGCATAAACGCCAAAATGTTAATCGGCGTTTTTGATGTGAAAGGACTAAGCTATCCATATGAAGTTAAAAAACTAGTTTCCGGACTTGCTAGTTCTCCCTTCGAAAATGTAACCTCTGAGCCGATTATCACATGGGATTACAGTGAAATGATGAAGGAATATGACGTTTCATACGTGGTATGCAGAGATCAGAATGTCTATCTGAAATTCTTGGAAGATCCAAAATTTCGGATAGTGTTTAAAGGTGGAAGTGTTGCAGTTTTTCAGGTGACAACATGAAACAAAACAGAGGTTTGTAGTTCTTAGTGAGCAAAGGATTTTGGATTTACGCGCGCAATAGTTTCCACCAACTCGTTTAACTCATCAACTGTTACATGCTTTACTGAATTTAGCATCCTTCCAACCCTCTAATATTAATCTATAGATGGAGCTCAATTTAGTTCCATGGATTAGAACAGAGTGTTCGGGTTACAGAACGTTTCCTGCTCGTACCCTCTGAAAGGTTACTGTTTCTTTGCTAATCTAAGAAGGATTTGGGAAACTACCCTCTTTCGTTTGAGGTTTATTTGCAAGGTTCCATTCTCCATGCAGGTTAAGCAAATATTAAAATCGCAGGTTAAGTCGTCATGAAAAACGAATTTGCATGGGTATACGGCTTTGACTGAATCGCCACAGCAATCACAGAACAGTTGCTTCATGACTTTAACCTTAAGAGATAAGAGATGACGGAGATTAAAAGGGAAGTTTCTTCCGCAGAAATGTTGGTAAAATTGATGTATTTGCGAATACGGATATATTATGATGAAGGTATAAGTAAGTACTAGAACATTGTTTAGTTGATGGTTAACAGAACCTCTTTGGTAGATAATCCAAATGAAAACTGGATGTTTTTATATGTTGAACCTACCAGTCATATATTTATCACATCTTGCTGCTTCGGAGGATAATTGGTGCAAAAGCTAAGACTTTCCACTATTGAACTAGTTTTTATCCTATTCGCCTCCTCCATCCTCTTCGTTGTTACTGTTCACCAAATGTCCATTGATGGAGTTCTTCCTGGAAACGACCCAGCGGTTCACTTAGCAAAAGCAAGACAAATAGTAATGGATGAGAGGGTCAGCTATAGCGAAGTCGCATGGTATCCCCCCCTTTTTCATACAATCGTAGCAATGCTCCAAATTTTCGTAGGAACCTTTGACGTAATGGTCTCAGCATTTCTCCTAAAACTCTTGATTGCAGCCCTCAATGTGCTGATCCTGTTGTCTACGTATTTACTAAGTCGTAAGATTTTTGGGATAGGTATTGCCGTTGCTTCTGCCGTCTTCACGATTTTATCAATTCCACTTTTTGAGATGATTTTTTGGGGAGGCTACGCAAATTTTCTGGGCTTGGCATTCATTGCCTTCATTTTTTACATATTGAATAAGAACTTAAGACTAATAATCAAAACCTTCCTCCTGTTTCTTGGAACCTTCACAATTGTATTGTCCCATCAACTTGCCACTTTCGTTTTCATTCTGCTGTTTGCTCCCGCCTTTTTTGCCAGCACCATCGGATCAAAAAGAAAATTTCTAATCTTTTTCGCTGTGATTGTAGGTAGTGGTTTAGCTCTACTTGCATGGTATTCAAGGATGCTAATTGAATATGCGGATATCGTCATAGAACATGTATTCTTTGCAATGGAAGAGAATATTTATCACATAAACGCTGTTACACTTGATTCTCTAATTAAAAATCTGGGGGCAACACTTTTTTTAGCTTTAGCAGGTATACCTCTGACTTTCATTTTAGTAAAGAAGAAAAAAGCCTTGAAATCCTCGATACTGATTATTTTTTGGCTCGCTGTTCCCTTTCTTCTAGCTCAGCTATACATCTTTGGAATTTACTTGCCATACCACCGATTCATCTACTTTCTTGCCACACCAATAACCATTCTTGCTGCAGTTACGCTTTACAGCATCACAGAATCAGTAACATTCCTAGAGTCAAAAGTAATTCCAAAAATCACAAAAACAGGTAACATACTAGATACTGCCAAGGTTTTTGCTGCTGTACTAATCTTCTTGTTGTTGTTCTT
>Ga0209635_10000200_pt1 | contig 38006 bp, 35 predicted proteins | sample DeeMarSWOR230_32_FD_187463 | JGI IMG/M metagenome (GOLD analysis project Ga0209635, IMG submission 187463) | Marine sediment microbial communities from White Oak River estuary, North Carolina - WOR-2-30_32 (SPAdes) (version 2) | ecosystem: Environmental > Aquatic > Marine > Intertidal zone >...
TCTCGCAATGTATTGTTGGGCCTGGGGCAAGAAAGGAAATTCAGCGAAATGTGATTTTTCTAATGGGATGTCATCCCTCAACATACGCCCGCCATCCAACATCTAGAGTCTAGGAACGAGCAATTATTGCTTTTGTTTTTCAGAAATGCGGAGGGCAAATAGGGCGGGGGCCCGAACAAAATATGTACCTCCAAGGTGCGACGCCTTACGCACTCACGGACTCTGCACGGGCACTGAGGAAATATGCAAAAGGATACGTCACCCGCTCTCGTACTGTAGAGAAAGATTGAGAATGATGTAGACTGTATCTTTTTGAAGAGGATGTAAGGAAGACAGCTGACTCCTTAGTGACTCTTAATACACAATCGTTATAAATACAACGTGATAACAGATGGAAAGGTTAGACTGAACCAACCCGTAAAGGCACTTATTATGATTCAGGGGTGTGGTAGGCAGACGCGCGCGGTTCGTGGTGAAGTTCAAAAAAGGAGTTCGTAGTCAAATGTCTGTCGCCGTTCTTCTCCCAACTTACTGCGAGGCCGGAAATGTTGAAAACTTGATCCAAGAGATAGAGGAATTAAAACTTGATCTTTTGGTCACTGTTATTGATGATTCTAGCCCAGATGGAACGGCTGAAAAGGTAAAAAGACTCCAAAAGAAATACGGTAACATCCTTCTATTCGTGAGACCTCAAAAACTTGGCTTAGGAACAGCCATTACTACGGGGTTTCAAGGGCTTCTTTCCTTGAAGCGCCCACCAGACTACATAGTAACTATGGATGCCGACTATTCACACAATCCACAAGATATACTTAGGTTAGTACGTGTCGCTGAAGATGGATGCGACCTAGTTATCGGCAGTAGATACTGTGAAGGGGGTAAGATTCAGGGTTGGAATCGTATGCGGTGGTTGATCAGCCGCCTTGCCAATTTCGTTGCGTCGACAATTGTGAGAACCAACTTGCGTGATTGCACAAGCGGATTGAGATGCTATACCAGAGAATGGGTTGAAAAGGTGTTACCCGAACTTCACAGTCAAACCTACGAGATTCAAATCGAAACTGTAAAACAGGCTCAACTGAGGGGATTCGAAGTCAAGGAAATTCCAATAACCTTCGTGAATCGGAAACGAGGAAAATCAAAGCTTACTATAGCGGAGTATCACGCATTTGTGACATACATAATTAAGACTGTATTGGGCAGACTGCTACCCTTTTGAACGAAGCTGCGATAGTAGAGCAAGTCAAGTACTAATCCAGGCAGAAGTGGCAGGTGCTGAGTCACGCAATTGATGAAACAAGCTGCCACTAGTATCAATAGTTATCGTCAATTATGTGCGCACGCGCGATCAGAGAGCTAAAAATAGCTTTCCCCAAAGCTTTGACGCTTGAAAATCCTAGAAAAGCCGCATCTTGCGGTGACGAAGTAAATATACTTACGGTTACGCGCACAATTTATAAATCGAAAAAAGGGTAAATCGAGTTAGGTCCCAAAGATGTTTTCGAGTTGGCTAAGTCTATGTTTGATATGGAACTAGGGTGGTAACGTGAGAATACTTCTTGTCAACACCGGAATATTTCCAGTTCCGCCAAAAAGAGGAGGTGGGATAGAGACTCATACGTATAACTTAGCAAGAGCCCTTGCTGAGCTGGGTTGCAAGGTATACTATGTGACTGACATTACTAATGAAGCGCGGTTCAGCAAAAATGTGACTATATTTAGAACATATGCACCACGAATGAAATTTCAAGCAGGTTTCCATGAGTGGGTCTTCAATCATGGGATAGGCGGAGTTTTGAGTTTTAGAGCATCTCTTTTAGCACTTATTCGCAAACGGTTTGATTTTGACGTTGTGCATGTGCATGGAAACCTATCTGGATTATTGATTTCCATGGTAAATCAACGATCACCGCTTGTTTTCACAGTACATAATCCGACCCCATGGATGTGTACATATAAGTCTCCTTATGAACAGATGTTCCGGGAGGTAGCTTATGGTCTCATCGATGCAAATGTCATGCGGAACGTAGACCACGTTATTGCCGTAAGCTCGTCTCTTAGGGATGATGTTGTCTCAAGATGGGGAATTCCAATCGAGAAAATCACTGTGGTTCCTAGTGGTGTTGACACAGATATCTTCTGTCCAGCCACTCCTGAAGTGAGTTACATTAAGGCGAAATACCACATAGATAGTAGGTATTGCTTATTCGTAGGTCAACTACGAAGTCGAAAGGGCGTCGATTATTTGCTACGCGCATTCAGCAATCAGGGTGATAAGCGTATCCGATGTGTTGTTGTCGGAGACGGGCCGGAACGTAGGAAATTATTTGAAATGGCGGAAGATTTGGGACTTGGTGATAGAGTGATATTCACAGGTGCAGTTCCATTCGAAGATCTACTGAAGTTGTACAGTGAGGCGGAGTTCTTCATTCTGCCAACACTGGCCGAGGGATTACCCTTAGTAATCCTAGAAGCTTTCGCAAGCGGGCTTCCCGTAATATCAACAAATGTGGGTGGAATACCTGAGATTGTTGAGGATGGTCACAATGGTTTCATCGTTCCTCCGAGAGATGTGGTGGCATTGAGTGAGTGCATTAAGGTGCTAGCCGAGAATCAGAAGCTTAGGAAGAAAATGGGTGAAACTGCTCGTGGAAAGGCGGTGGAAAGATTTGCTTGGCGTGCTGTTGCCCGGAAAACGTTATCCGTATACGAAAAAGCAATCGAGGAAAAATTGTGTTGAGTCACAAAGCCCTCATAGTCGGTCCTAACGTAGGAGTAAGCATGGGAAAGGGAGGTGGCGTAAGGGTCGCTACAAAAATGGCCGAGGCGCTAGCGGAGAACAGTTTCTTTGTTTATCTCTCAGCCTTGAAAGGCTACCCTCTGAATTACCTCGGTTCTATTCATAACACAAATCTTGTGAAACACAGAGGTAAGATACAGACGCATTACTTAGTTAATCTTAGGGATGAACTTGAGAAAACGAAAACGCTGTCGGCCACCCTCCCGATACACGTCGGAGTTCTTCCATTTCTAATATATCTAAAATATGTAATCAAGAGATTTTCTCCTCACATTCTACTCTTTCATGACGACATTCCTTTGTTTGTTAGGAATGAGGTACGGAAGCAACCGACATTTCTATACGTTCACTTTTCTTATGCGACAAGATTGAAGCTCGGCGTAGGTGATATAGCAGAGATAACGATGGCAAGCAAACAACACATTGAAAGGTTGTTGAATCCTTTGTTGAGAAAGCTCATTTTCATGGACAACAATCCCGCTGATATAATAGTCGCAAATTCCTCTGTAACTGCAAGTTTTCTGAAGCAGACTTGGAATCGAAGTGATGTAGTAGTCTTGCCCCCTCCTGTGGATACGAATCTCTTTGAGCCATCGCTTGTAAAGGAAAACCTTGTCGTCGCCTTGGGTTCTATACAGCCGAACAAGCGGTTTGGAGACGTCATAAAAGCTATAAATATGGTTAGCTCCGAGTGCCGGCTTATAATAATTGGGCATTATAGTGAAGCTAAGTATTACCACGAACTTCTGAAGCTCATAAAGGGCATGAGGTTGGAGAAAAAAGTCAGAATAGTCCTTGACGCGAGCCAAAGGCGAGTTAGGGACACTTTGTCTAGGGCAAAAATCATAGTTCACGCTTCTCAATTTGAGCCCTTTGGCATCGCGGTGGTCGAAGGCATGGCATCTGGATGTGTACCTATAGTATACGATGGAACTAAGAGCGGACCTTGGGTCGACATTATTAATAAAGGCGAGTTTGGGTTGGGCTTCCGGACCATAAACGATCTTTCGAGAAACATTGAGAAAATCTTGTGCGATGAAAAAGCGTACGCATATTATGGTAACAAGGCAAAAGGGCGATCGAAGAGATTCGACACAGGGACTTTTAAGCATGATTTCATGAGGCTGTTAAAGTGTACCGGTCTGTGAGAGGGTTAAGAGAAAAAATCAACAGGTTTGGCTCTAGACATAGGACAGAAAAACAAGATTATGATGAAAAGTACTTCTCGCGCACGCGCATTGAAGGATCCCCTGTTTCCCAACTTTACATGAAATTTCTGCTTCCAACCATTTTCAAGAATGTTTCAACTCTATTAGATGCCGGATGTGGTACTGGCGAATGTATACGGCTAGCGAGGAAATATGGTAAAGACGCTGTAGGCATCGATGTTTCACCTTATGCCGCACAAACTGCCAGACAAATACTTGGTAATGTGGTTAACATGCCATTTAAAGACAGAACTTTCGATGCCGTAGTGGCCTTTGAAGTCTTGGAGCATTTAATCCTTGACGATGCAATTTGCTTTATGAAAGAATGTTACAGAGTTCTAAGAGAGGGCGGATCATTGGCTTTGTCGACGCCGAACTGGCTTCCACACTTGTGGTTATGGTTGTGGGGAAATGCTGATCTAACACATAAGGTCTACTATAATTTCCTTTCTATAACTAGAATGATAGAGGCATGCAGGTTTAGGAAGATAGAAGTAATGACCCCTTTAGAACTCAAGATGAGGTTAAAAATTTCGATTGGCGGAATCTCGATTCTAACCTTGCTTGGGCTTGGAATGATCGTAGTGTGTAAGAAATCAAGTTAGTGCTGAGTAAAATGCCCCGGAAGCAACAAACAAGGAAATTAGTGCAAAATTTAAAGACTGTGCTTATGAACAACAAAAGAAAATTCCTTGATTTGGTTATAGTCGCAGTAATACTCACTTTGCTAAGCCATGGACTGTTTGCCGTCGGACTACCTGCTGGAACCGACCTTCTGCTTCTTACTGTGGATCTAGAATTCTCAAAAAGGCTTTCAATGTGGTTTTCTGTGTGGACGCCTTTGGATTCGTTTGGCTTCCCGATTTCTTTGGGAACACAGTTTAACTTTATCCTCTTTCTCTTTTCCTTGATTCCAGACGTTGTACTCACGACAAAGCTCTATGTATATGCTTCGTTGCTTTTGGCTGGTTTTGTGATGTATTTTTTTGTTTATCATCATACCAAGCATCATAACGGGTCGCTAGCCGCTGCCATTGTATATGTATTAAATCCAGTATTCATTGCAGAAGTTTATGATGGGCACCACTCAATGATTTTCGGCTATGCGATAGCTCCGTTGGCATTCCTAGCATACGATAGAGCACTAATCTCCGGGAAGATGCGAGACATCATGTTATCGGGTGTGATACTCTCAACTTTGTTTATAGGAGGACACCCTCAAACGACGTACATTTTTGGGGCATTCCTGTTATTGTTTGCTTTCTTAGAAATATTGGTTCCAAGAAAAGGGATGGGTAGGCGCAGCTCATTTAAACGCGTATTCAAGACATCCTGCTTGCTCGTTATTTTCTTGGTAGTGCTCTCCGCTTACGAGATTTTACCCGCAATGCTCAACGTAATGAAGTCGAGCGTTCTATTTAACTTGGGTTATACGATTGAGGAGGCTTACGACTACAGCGGACGGATAAAAGATTTTCTCCTAATCTCGCTTCCGTTTCTAATTTTTCTTACATTTCTACTCAGAAAGAACAAATATGCGTTCTTCTTTTCATTATCCTCGTTCATATCAACGCTAATTGCTGTGGGACCGCACCCACCACTAGGTTATGTATTCATCTGGGCGTTCATGAACATTCCTCTGTTCAACATATTCCGTGTTCCATACCGATTCTTGCTGATGACAATGTTCTCTCTTTCCTTTCTTATAGGATTCGCAATATCTAAGAAAAACAGCAGTGGGCAAAAGCATGTAAATCTCGGCTTCCCACAAGAGAGCAATAAACATATCCTCTATCGAGCGAGTAGCAGAATGAAGGCCGGATTGAAGGTCTTACTGGGAGAGCTGAGAGAAGGCACATGGCGCCCGAGAGCATGGCGCCATATAGCTTTGGTTGCTGCTGGCATGGTCATTGGGTCAAGTCTCTATGTAGCATATGGTGAATATGGCTACTCCCTAGGCACGTATACCTTGCCGGTCTCTTACATCGATACCTATGAGTGGATACGCGAACGAACAGGAGACTATCGGGTTCTGACGGTACCCTACCCTGCACATTATGTGAGTACCTCACTGTTAGTTGGCATAAACAGAGGATGGACATGGGATCCACCAGTCTATAGCCAAGTTATACATGGGAAAGTGGTTGTTACGGGTATTGGGGGGACGATCGATACGTCAGATTTTCTAGATTTTTGGGGCACTCAGATGGTGAATCATCGGACAGATGATTTGATGAATGTTCTGGCAACATTCAATATTAGGTACATTATGTTACATCCCTATCAAACGTACTCTCCCCCCAGATATCTTCTGAATGATACCCTTGACTTAACAGAGCATGAAAGAACGTTTTTCAGTTTCCAGAAAGGTCTCAAGACTGTCTACCAATCTGACAATGTTACAGTATTAGAGAATGACTATTGGATACCACAAATCTACGCCACTCAGAATTGCGGATTGATTATCGGTGGTCGTGACGTCTTTACGTCTTTGTTGGAGGTGGAAACCTTCAACCTCAGCCAACGGGTTTTGATTTTTGCTCACCAAATCGATTACAGGACCTTTGATGAATTACTTGATACCGCGGATATGATGGTTCTATCCAGTGGTGGTTTTACGGATCTGGTATTTATGTCTCTCAGCGACGGAATCAGAATCAAAGCCTCTCAATATGCTTTTCCAAGTTCTGATCCCTCGAAGTACTGGATCCAATCGAAGTGGTGGACAGATCAAGGGAAACTTGTGATAAATAGGCTTTCCTTAAGAACTGATGGACCAAACTGGTTGGACATCCCCTTCAATACTCCATCTAGAGGAGACTATGTCGTATTCGGTAGAGTGGCATTCGCTCCAGATAGAGGTAATCTCTCGGTTTTGATGGACGGATCTCCACTTGCTTGTCTCGTACCGCATGCAAATGCCTATAATGGCTTCAAGTGGGTAGAGTTAGGGTCAATTCGTCTAGACGAAGGTAGACACATTCTTAGACTTTGGAACGACGGATTAGGGGTTAATGATATAGATGAGGTTGTCATCCTACCAAGAACCGTCTTCACATCCAAAGTTAACGAGGTGAAGAAGGTTATAGAGGCTTCCTCCGCTAGAATCCTCTATATTGTAGAGGCGGAAAACGTCTTTACCTATCAAGATCTAGATGATTGGAGCGTGGAATCCAGTTATGAAGCGAGCAATGGCTACGCACTTGCACACTGGGACGATGAACAGAGTGGCCAGTTATCAGGGGACGTTTTCTTACCTAAATCCGGAGAATACATGTTGGGAGTTCGCGTACTGGGTGGGACTGTTGGAGAGATCACAATAAATATCGACAATTGTTACCGATTCATTATACCATCGTCGAATCTAACTCTCGGGTGGAAATGGTTCTCTCTAGGTCCAATAAATCTTGAGGCTGGGGAACATGAGATGTTGATTGGAAGTACTCGTGAATCGCAACTGGATGAGTTAATCTTCTATTCGTCTAATCAACGCCCTATTCCGGTAGATGAGGTTTTCGAAATAAGATCTGATGCCTCCTCTGATTACAAGCAAGTTAGTCCGTACGAATATAAGGTCCGGGTTAATACTGAGAAGGTTTTCTTCCTTGTATTCTCTGAATCTTACCATCCCTTGTGGAAGGTATATTTGGACGCTGAGGAGATTCCAGCCTTGCCGGCTTATTCCTTCTCTAACGCTTTTTATATATCAAAGATTGGGAACTACGACTTGACTATAGAGTTTGTCGGTCAGAACTATGTCGTCTATGGTAGTATAATTTCTATAGCCTCGGTTGTGTGCTTTGCAGTCTACTTGGCGTTTGGGGAAATGATCGGATCGTTCATTGCCAAGAAGGTTAAGCGAGAGGGCGGCTAATCAATATGTGCTTTCTCCTTGCCCGCGTGCAAATCTTGAACGTGCGAAAAGATTGCCTACAAAGAGCCGGTAGCTGAGCAAACGATGAAGTTATTTTCTTCTGCGTTGAATTTTGTTCGGAACAAGTTTGCTGAGTATTATCAGAAGAATTCCTCTCTTGTTCAGTCTCCAACTTCTATTGAGCGGCGTGAGTTTGGTTTTCTGCTGCTGAAGGAAAGAATGATGGTTAGGCATAAAGGTTTCAGAAGCGTAGACGATCTTAGGTCTTTTTTGAAGACAACGGTTCCTTCCCATGCTTATTACTCGAGTGCTTATTACGAAGAACCTGAGAAGGAGATGGGCGAGAAAGGCTGGCTAGGAGCTGATTTGATCTTTGACATCGACGCTGATCACATCCCAACTCCTTGCGCGAAGGTTCACGATAGGTGGATTTGTAGCAACTGTGGTGACGCAGGCAAAGGCGAGGCTCCTGGGAAGTGTCCCTCTTGTAAACAACAGAAATTTGATGAAAAAGCTTGGCCTTGCGAAGTCTGTCTAGAATCTGCAAAGACAGAAGCGATGAAACTTCTAGACGTACTAACAAAGGATTTTGGATTCTCCTCAAGAGAATTGCGTGTAAGCTTTTCCGGTCACCGAGGATATCACGTCAATGTGGAAAGCGGGGAAATCCGAACACTAGATTCTATGGCTCGCAAAGAAATTGTTGACTACCTCTTGGGAATCGGGTTGGAAACGCGTTTTCACGGTCTTGAAGAGAGAAGGGTCTTGGGCGGTCCGGACTTACATGACTCGGGATGGAGAGGAAGAATCGCGAAAGGAACTTACGAGCTTCTTGTCGACGCATCTCCCGCACAATTGGGAAAGATAGGGCTAGGTAAGAAAGATATCGAGACGATAATGCAGTACAAAGAGACGCTTCTAGAAAGCTGGAAAGCAGAAGGCCCGTGGGGGACCATAAAAGGCGTTGGCTTAAAAGGCTGGAAGAAGATAGCTCAATACGGAGCAGAGAAACAGTCGGTGAACATCGATACAGTAGTCACTACAGATATTCATCGGCTCATAAGACTCAGCAACACGCTACACGGAAAGACTGGCCTAAAGAAGGTCGACGTAACAAGCATAGAAGACTTTGATCCTTTTAAGGAGGCTGTAGCCTTCAAAGAGGGAACCGTGACGCTACTCGTTTCAGACGCTCCTCAATTCCGGTTAGGAGATGAAATCTACGGCCCCTATCAAGAACAAAGAGTCGAACTACCGACGGCGGCGGCTTTGTTTCTTCTATGTAAAGAGGCTGCCCAAGTGGTGAGCTAAACGTGTATAACAACCTATACGACGCATGGAAAAAGGAAAAAGAAAGCAGCGGGATTCAGACGCTCTCCAAGACATTCTACGCCGAGCTTGCCACGTACATGAAGAGAATTCGAGAGGAAGGCCGGATGTTGGACAAAAGAACAACGAAAGCCAGACTTATGGAGCGCGAATTTGAGAATGCAAAGAGATTGGCTAAGGAACTGGTTAAACTTCGCTACGACAAGGCTCTCCGAAACGCCGCATCTGGAAAATCAATGCCTGGAGAAACCTTGACAGCCGAAGAGGAAAAACTACATGGTGAAATCCTACCGTTAGCCGAGTCCTACAAACACTTTCTAAAAGACATCCTTAGAGGCCGCGTGTCACATGTTGAGGAAGAGGAGAAGCCGAAGAAACTACAGCTGGTGCGGTTTCTACAAGAGATTCCCGCCATCGTTGGGGCTGACATGAAGACCTATGGACCATTCAAGCCGGAAGATATAGCAACGCTGCCGAGGGAAAACGCTAGGATACTAGTAGAACGGGCCGCGGCGGTAGAAATAGAAACAAAGTAGCTGTTAAGCGTTGACAATGGTACACGCATCGAGATTGCGATGGGAATGATAGGGTTTTCGAAGAACTGAACCGAAGAGTAGTAGAATCAGCCAGATCACTCTAGAAGGAGCTAAACGTACATATGCTCCATCTTCTGTTGTCTTTCAGCTGTGAACAAGAGATACTCGAGACTTACAGGGCTGCAGGATATTTCGCCATCGCATTTCAAGCATCTGACTCTCACTATTATTGGGGTTATCACCTCTCTTGCACGGCTCAGACCAGTTATAGTGGGGGCAGCATGAGCGACTTCTACCGCTTCCGTCTTCCCCAACTCAAAACGCCCATTCTTTAAGTGGTCGAGATAGGTGACTTTCTGCATGCAACCACAATTGGCGCAGACCACATGATGTGGGGTAGCCAAGAGAGGATTCCGATCGTAGATTCCTTTCCTCGCCTTAGTTGTGATTACTTTTTTAGAAACACGCGGGCGAATCCTTGAACGAGGCTTCTTCTTCATTTCCGAGTAATCCTTAGCTTTTCGTATGAAATATTTCTTTTCTGATTCAAGTACACGAATTGATGCGCTCTAGTTGAGCATGCTTCCAAACGGGAATCTCACGGTGTGACATGTCCAGACCTGCTGGCTTCTAAATGTCTTGAAGAAAAGCGAGGGTTTAAATCTACGCCTAGAAAACCATAAATAGTAATTAAGTAGGCTGTCCTTTACCAAACTAGCCTGTGACGACGATGAAAGTCCCCAAGGAAATCACCACGTACTGCCCGAAATGCAAAGCACATCAACCACACACGGTTACCTTATACAAGAAGGGTAAAGACCGAGCTCTAGCCAAAGGTAGCCGACACCATGAACGCGAAAAGAAGGGCTACGGTGGGCAAAAATATGCACGCCAACGAACGTTTGCCAAGACAACAAAGAAACAAACCCTTAAGCTAAGATGCAAGAATTGTGGCTACACACGCCATAGAGAAGGAATGCGCCTCAAAAAATTAACCATCGAGTAGGAGACCAAAGAATGAGTGAATGGGAGAAGCTTATACCAAAACCTAGAAGCAAATTTCTGAGGGTAAAATGCCCGGACTGTGGAAACGAACAAATTGTATTTAGCCACGCTACAAACGTGGTCCACTGTAACATCTGCGGCGCGACACTCGCTGAACCTTCTGGAGGAAAAGCAGAAATCAAAGGTGAAATCGTCGCCGTATTGGACTAAACACGCGTTGGGAGATGACGATGGCTGTAGGAAAGCGGGAGTGGCCAGACGTAGGAGATCTCGTGATCTCGACGGTTGAGAGAATAACAGATTATGGCGCCTACGTCAAGTTGGATGAATACAATAAAGAGGGCTTGTTGCACATATCGGAAGTATCATCGACTTGGGTTAGAAATATTCGGGATTTTGTGCGAGAGGGGCAAAAGGCTGTTTTAAGGGTCTTGCGAGTCGACCAGGAAAGAGAGCACGTGGACCTATCCCTGCGGAGGGTCACGAAACGCGAGAGAAGGGAAAAAGTCCTCGCTTGGAAAAAGGAAAGAAAAGCGGAGAGTCTGCTACGCATTGCCTCTGAAAGACTCAACATTTCTGAAAAGGAGCTTTATGAGAAAGCTGGAGTTTTGGTGGAGAAAGAGTTTGGAGAAATATACGGAGGCCTGGAGAGAACCGCGAGAGAAGGAGCAGAGGTTCTTGTAAAGCTAGGCATACCAAAAGACATGGCAGCCACAATTGAGGAGATTGCGAAAGAGAGAATAAGGTTACCAACGGTGATGGTAAAGGGAACGTTGGAACTGCAGTGCACGAAACCCAACGGAGCGGTCCTTGTCAGAGACGCCCTATTGGATGCCCAGAGAATCAAAAAATCCTCGACCACTGAAGTCCGCATTTACGTTGTCGCCCCTCCAAGATATCGCATTGAAGTCTTAGCGGAGGACTACAAGGAAGCAGAGAAGCTTCTGAGCAAGGCCACACAAACAGCGCTGAAAAGCATCGGCAAGTCCGGAGGCCAAGGGGTCTTCAAGAGGGAAAAATAGTGGTCTGGCTGCTTAGAAAGTGTAAAAAATGCAGAGAATACACACTAAATCAAGACAGGTGTCCGTATTGCGGAGGAAACGTTCGCATTCCTCATCCCGCCAAGTTCTCACCAGAGGACAAGTACGCGAAATATAGGAGAGCAATGAGAGGTTTAGGGTAAGATGGAACGAACAATCATCAAAGAAATAGAGAAAGTCAAGCTGAAGAACCCAGTCTTAATCGAAGGCCTTCCCGGATTAGGAATGGTTGGAAGAATAGCCACACGATATCTCGCCAAAGAATTGAAGGCGAAAAAACTTGCTGAGCTTTACTCTCCTCACTTCCCCTATTACGTTCTTGTGAACAAGAAGGGAAATGTCAGACTCTTGCGCGGAAACTTCTATGTATCGAAAAACGGGGCTGGAAATGATGAAATTATTCTCTTCACAGGTGACAGCCAAGCCCAAACCGTTGAAGGGCAATATGAAGTCGCCAGCTCCATACTTGACTACGCAGAAAAGCACAACGTAAAGACAGTTGTGACGATTGGTGGATATCGAAAAGAGGTAGAAGAAGCACCAAAGGTGATAGCAGCTTCAACCAACTCTGATCTTCTCGAAAAGGCTTTACAGGCGGAAGCGATGACTAGCCCCGCTGGGAATCCGATTGTAGGGACAGCAGGTTTGCTTTTAGGTCTGGCTAGGTTCAAAAAGATCGACGCATTATGCCTCTTAGCAGAGACCCGCGGCTACTTACCAGATCCGAACGCAGCAAAAAGTGTTCTGAAAGTCCTGCAAAAAATGCTGAAAATCGACGTTGACTTGAGTGGATTGGATAAAGAAATCGAGAAATCCGAGAAACTTGTGGGCAGGATGCATGAAATCGAAGAACGTCGAGAGAAACACGCACGAAAGATGCGCAGGATGGAAGAAGAGAAAGTCACCTACATTTCCTAAATTCCTAGGACTCATAGTTGATTTTGTATACACAGACTAAGGGTATTATTCCTGAATACTGTGTTTCTCGCACGCCCTTCTCTTGTGAGAAGTACGCCTTTTCAAAGTATTCGAGTTGAACTGTGCTTGCCTGACCCAGTCTCATGTCTCTTCCGTACTGCATTAGTTTATATATAACGGTGGCTTGCCCTCGCTCATTCCACTCCCAGATACCAGTTTCCTCGTTACGGCTTCCAAAATCTTCCACTTTCCATGAGACGGTCTTTCCCATCCATTCCGTGCCGTTGGCTATTCTTGCCATCCAGTACCACTTGCCTTCGTCACCCCATCCTTGATCGCTGCCATCAGATCTGAATGTTGTGAAGACTAATACGTGTGTTGCATCATACTCTCTGAGAACTTTAATTGCTTCGGTTTCGTTTGACATGAACATTAATCCGATTTTTTCTATTTGAGTCCAGTTCCACGTACCGTTATCGGCCAGGCTTGTTTTATTGGCGATGGTTGTGATCCAATATCCATAGTCCCACCAGCTAGCTACAACCTTTACGCTGTCATTGGTTCGCATCCAATTTAACGTGTCGAACCAGTCATTAACTGCCTCGCTTGGCTTGAAGGGCATGCTCGCGGAGGCAAGTGTCGTAGGCATATAGGCATGGTCGAAGACTCTGGGAATTCCAATAGCAGACTCAGAACTAGGCAGGATGAACGTGAACGAAAGCAACAGAAAAGTCAACACTAGAAAAGCAACGCTGAACTCTTTCCCAACGTGAGCCCTGAAACCCATTTTCCGTATTGGGATCGTCGGAACTTCCTTCATGACAGTGATGAAGGGTCTTAAGAGCCGCACCAAGGCCAAGGCCCACAATAGACAGATGGCTGGCGCCATAAGCAAAGTTAGCCGCACCATGGAACCAGCGAAGTAGATGGAGGTTAAGCCGAATATACACAAGTAGAGATTTCTGTTTGTAGGGGTCTGCACCGCAAAAAACAAACCAACAGGTACGAAAAGGACGCCAACTCCAAGGTCAAAATAGAATGACCCCCAAGCAGTAGGTCTATGTTCCTGTACAGACTCGATTAGAGGCTGGTCAAGGCGCGTGGATGGGTTCAAGACGGACAGGTACTTCTGTTCCAAGGGTCCAATATACCCAATCCATGAAAGCACAAGGAACAAGGCAACGCAAAAAGCAAGAAAGCCCAACACAAAAAACGTTCTCATTCTAGTGCTTTTTATATGACTGGAGCCCTCAGCTAAACAGAGCAACAAGAAGACTCCAAAAACGGCTAGAATGGAAACCTCAGTTAGAAACCTGAAACCTACCCGGGGAATGTTAACTGCAATGAAGAGAGCAACTCCGAATGTTGCGCTGTAAGAAAGGAGCAGACGAGTGGAATATCTTCGCAGGAGGAGTAGAACAAACACGAAGAGAACAGTCATTCCAATCGGATACCTTGACGCCCCCCAAGAGGCAATGATGTAACCGAGAGACAATCCAGCTGCGATCCCGTAGGTCAAGTTGCCTCTAAGAGACCTTTCAGACTCGATGGATCTTAAGAAGAAGAAAGTGAATAGGAGAATGCCGAATATTCCTACGGTTTCATCGTCGAAGAACCCGAGTGAGGTACGACCGATGTGGGCGGAGTTCAAGGCTAGAAAGAAAGCTGAGAAGAGACCTACCTCCTTCCCACCAATGTCCTTGCCAAGAAAGTACATTACTAAACACGTTAGTGTACCCATGATAACTGGGAAAATTACGCATAGATTGAAAACAGGGTCAGCAGTAAGTGGATTTGGGGTGTACATTGGAGGTATAGATAGTCCTAAGGCTTGTGTTATGGAATAGAGAAACGCTGCAGTCAGAGGTAGCCCCGGAAAAGACGTCTTCGCAGCGTTACGTCCGGATGGATACCAACTCATGTAATCGTGCCAAGAAGTCCATGAGAGGAATCCGTTGTCAACGGTATACCTAGTGAATCTATAATGCCAATGAGGGTCAAACTCGGAAAGATAGTAACCCCAACGTACAGGGAGTATTCTAATCGTGAAGGCGAGGAAAAGAATGAGTAGGAGTAAGGAGATGTGTAAGAGTGAGGTGTGAGAGACTGTAAACCTGAGGGCTCTTAGGCTTTTCAAACCATCGACGACTTTGTCTCTGACTTTCATTTAAGGACCCTCTTCTGTCAAGAATCTAGGAAACTCTTTTATTTCTCTTGTGGTGGGCAGGGGGCATTAAGGTAGTTGGTTCTTCCTATGAGGACAATTGCACAAACGTGCCCATTCGCGTTTTTCATTTGTGCGCATGAACCTCGAAAAATGTTTGCGAAATCCTTGCCTTGTTCGGTGGCGTATTTTGGCTTCACGACTTGGGTTTTGCGACTTTCGGGACGTATATCGTGGAGCTCCCACACATTGGGCAATATCTTGGCTCGACCTCACCCTCTTCAGTCCATTTGTGTCCGCACTTGAGACATATCCATTCTGGCAAGACTTTTCACCTTAGATCAGTTTTGGGGTCTAAGTATTTGACTTTTAGGGTTTTTGAAGTTTCTGCCATTCCCCTACGCGGCACTCCACCTCTTTCCCAAGAAATCTTATTCTGTCAGCCGAGATTCTTTGATAGAAGGGAAGCTTGACAATCTCTCCCTCTGTGGGTTTATCCCTTATTTTCACATCAACAATCTCCTCCTCAGATGCATGTTCTGTGGGGACGTATGCCATTCCTATGCCGCTTTCGAGAATAGGAGAGAATGTTCCGCTAGTGACCTGTCCTATTCTTTCTCCGTTTCTCAAAACTTCATAACCAGGACGAGGAATCCTATTTTTGAGCATCCTTATGCCGACGCGCGTCCTCTCGATTCCCTCAGATTTCTGCTTCAGCAAAGCATCTTTGCCGATGAAATTCTCTTTTCCGAATTTTACAACAAAACTTAGCTTTGCTTCCAAGGGTGTAGTTTTCTCGCCGATATCGTTTCCATACAAACACATGCCAGCTTCAAGTCTGAGAGTATCCCTAGCGCCCAGACCACATGGTTCGATTTCCACGTCTTTGCCAGCTTCCAAAATGGCGTTCCATACAGTAACGGCGGTCTCAGGATGAGAAAGCGGGGCGTTCCACACAAAAAGCTCGAATCCGTCTTCACCTGTGTATCCTGTTCTTGATACGAGCGTTCTGACTTCGGCTAATCTTGTCCAGCCACACTTGAATCGCTTGATATTGCCCAGATTCTCTGCAGAGATCTTTTGCAGGACTTGCTCCGCTTCAGGGCCTTGCACCGCGAACATGGCGATGTTGTCTGAGACGTCTTGGACTTCAACCTTGAAGGCTTTAGAATGCTTGGCTAACCATTCGTAGTCTTTCTTTCTGTTGGCTGCATTGTAGACGATGAGGAACTTCTCTTGTGCCAGTTTTGAGAGGACAAAGTCGTCCTTTACACCACCTCGTTCATTGCACATGGTAGAGTAGTGTGCACTGAGCGGGGTCAAAGTAGAGACATCGTTTGTGGTTACGTAGTTGAGGAAGGGTTCAGCTTCTGGACCCCTGATCAGTGTCCGCCCCATGTGGCTTATGTCGAAGATTCCAACGGTTTTTCTTACTGCCATGTGTTCTTGAATGATTCCTTTGAATGATAGTGGCATTTCGAACCCAGCGAATGGAATCATGCGTCCCATTTGGCTATGGAATTTGTAGAGGTGGGTTTTTCGTACAAGCTTTTTCAGTTGAACGTACCTCCAAATAATCTGATGTCTATTATGAGCTGTCCGAAGGTTTAACTTCAACATCTTTTGGAATAAAGGACAGTTTCTTGCCGCACTTGGGGCATTTACCATCATGTGACTGAACAATTTCATCTGGGGGCTTCAGCTCTACGCCCTCGTAGAGAACAAAACCGCATTTGTGGCAGACAACTCTTTGGGGCATCTTGACACTTCCGTCGGCGAACATAAGATAGAACGGTCGCAAAATATAAATGACTTATGCGTGCTCTAAGTGAGGAAGGTGCTTCGGTGGAAAAGCACACTTTAATCGTCACAGAAAAGCCTGACGCCGCTAAACGGATAGCAAAGGCGCTCGACTCTCAGGGAAAACCTGAGAAGATTGAAGACGATGGAGTGCCATACTACATAGCTCGTCGAGACCGAAAGATTGTCGTGGTTCCAGCCCTCGGGCACCTCTATACCGTTATGCATGAGAGAGGAAAAAGAAACTACTACCCTGTTTTTAACTTCAAATGGGCACCACGGCATGTGGCGGAGAGAGGCGCAAAAGAGATTCGTCAATGGATCAAATCCTTCTCGGAGCTTGCGACTAACGCAGAGCGCTTCGTAGACGCTTGTGATTACGATCTCGAAGGAAGCCTCATTGGTTACAGCATACTCAAGTACGCTTGTGAGGGGAAGGAAAACATAGCAGAAAGAATGAAATATTCGACTCTAACCAAAGCCGAGCTGGAAAAGGCGTATGATGACCCCCTTCCCCACCTTGATCTCGCTCTCATAGAGGCTGGGAAGACCAGACATGAAGTCGACTGGCTTTATGGGGTGAATCTTTCGCGTGCGCTGACCCTTGCAGCAAAACGTTGGAGCGGAAAATACGCAACATTGAGCACTGGCAGAGTGCAAGGTCCGACCCTGAAATTTCTAGTCAGCAGAGAGAGTGCCATTCGGTGTTACGTGCCTACGCCATACTGGAACATAAAAGCTGAAGTCGAGATCAATGGCTCTGCATATGAGGTGGAGTATGAAAATGAGGAAATTGGAAGAAGGGCGGAAGCTGAAGCTGTAGTAGAGGCTTGCAAAGGGAGAATTGGCAGAGTCAAGAAGGTTGATGAGAGGGAGTATCGGCAGAATCCGCCGACGCCCTTTGACTTGAGTGCATTGCAGACCCAAGCCTACAGGTTCTTCGGGTACACACCTAGACGAACTTCAGGAATCGCGGAACGCCTATACCTCCAAGCGCTGATTTCTTACCCAAGAACCAGTAGCCAGAAACTGCCACCTGCAATTAACTACAAGGCTATTCTTAAGGGGCTGAAGAGAGAACGAGCCTACCAGCGGCTAGCTTCAGAGCTTCTTGAGAAGAAGGAGTTGACGCCGAGGGAAGGCGAGAAAACTGATTCAGCGCATCCAGCGATATATCCTACAGGTAACCTGCCAGAAGAGAAGCTGAGCGATCCAGAGAGAAAACTGTGGGACTTGGTTGTTAGACGTTTTATGGCAGTTTTCGGTGAGAAAGCCATTAAACAAAGTGTAAGAGTCTACATTGACGTAGACGGCCACGGTTTCTATCTACGAGGAAGACAGATTATAGAAGAAGGATGGATGCGCTTTTATGGACCCTACATAAGAACCGAAGAAGTCCTGTTGCCTCCAATCGAAGAAGGAGACTCTATTAAACTGAAGCGAGTCATAAGAGAAGACAAATTCACAAGTCCCCCGCCACGCTACAATCCAAGCAGTTTGCTCAAGAAAATGGAAAAAGCTGGTATTGGAACCAAGGCTACACGCGCAGACATCATCCAAACCCTATACAATCGCGGGTATGTAACGGATGAAAGAATTGTGGTGACTGACTTGGGGTTCGACGTAATCGACGCACTCCAAAACTACGCCCCTGGAGTGATGTCAGCGAAGTTTACCCATGATCTCGAGGAAAAGATGGAGAGAATTCAAAGCAACAACGAGAAAAGGGAAAATGTACTTCTGGAGGCCGTTGACCAACTGAAGCCGCAACTGGAAAGTTTCAAAGAAAAAGAAAGAACGATCGGCGAACAATTGAGCAAAGCCATTAAAAGAGCGAGATTGCAAGAGCGAATTGTAGGAAACTGCCCCACGTGTGGCACCGGCAAATTAATGATACTGTTTTCACGAAAGACTAGAAAACGTTTCATCGGCTGTACCAACTACTTCAGAGGTCTTTGCGAGACTTCATTTCCCCTTCCTCAGCGAGGAAGCGCAAAACCTGTAAGAAAAGAGTGCAAAGCGTGTGGATGGCCACTGGTATTCATACACATGAGAGGTAGAAGACCGTGGATGCTGTGTTTCAATCCAGATTGTCCACGAAGAGAAGAGAGGAGGAGACGTAATGAAATGCAAGATTTGCGACAAAGAAGCGATTGAGACGTATTGTAAACTCCACGAAAAGGCGTATGAAAAAATAGTCGAGAGATACAATGAATGGAAAAAGGCACTAGACATTTCATGGAAGGAATACTTAAATGAGGCTGCGAAAAACCCATATACGGGTTCTTGGGCGAAGGAAGTAGCGGAACAACTGATAAAAAGTGGAGATAGGTAAAGCTATGGCAAGGCGAATAAGAAGGGAGCTGTCGTCCTTAGCATATTTCATGCGGAAAACCTATCGGAAGATCATCACTGCCAAACCTTCATTAGTAGTTATCGCCTTCGCACTGATCGGAGCTTCCATTTTCTTCCTCGGGGGCGGAGTCTACGACCTTCTGGAAAAGCCGCTTATAGCGGTCTTTCAAAGCGGTGGAACATTCATTTCCTTCTATCCGTACGCCCTTAACGAACAGCTTCTGATTGAAAGCATATCTGCTATGGCGTTCTACACTATTGGGATTGCAGGTTTCCTGTTGGCGTATCAAAGCACAAAATACGCTTACAGACCTCGCCAAGCCTTTATCCTACTTCTGGTAGGTTGTGTTCTGATCGTTGTTGCGTATATCTTTGTTGAACGTTCTCTGCTATCCAAGTTTGGCTAACTCACCAGAAAAGCCAAGATGGAGTCGGGATTCTTTCAAGCTAGTAGGGTTTCAAGAACTTTCGCGAATTCCAGGAGTCTGTTCACGTAAATGAACTCGTCCTTAACATGCCCTGTATGTCCTGGTCCAACTATGACCGTCTTTATTCCTGCATTATGATAGAGATAAGTTGAATCAGTTCTCCCCAACTCTATTCGAATGGAAGGATTGTAGCCGAGAGTCTCCAAGATCGACTTTTCAACCAAAGAGACGATTTCTTCGTCTCTACCAATCGCGTATGGTAGCTGGGCTGCTCGGCTGAAACTGCAATCCATGTTGACATTCTGCACTTCCTCTAAAGCCACACTGATCGTTCTTTCGATTTCTCGGTGGTCTTCCCCCGGAAAGAGTCTCCTTTCGCACGTTATCTTACATTCTCCAGGAATGATATTTATTGCTCTTCCCCCCTCAATGGTAGCTACGTTTATGGGCATATCTAGCTCGAACTCGTTTGTCCGATATTTTCCCGATGGAATCCGTCTAAGAGCGGCTATTACCTTCATCATATCGTATATTGCGTTTTTTCCCTCTCTAGGAGTTGAAGAGTGAGCCTCCTTTCCCAGTATTCTTACTGAGAAAGCTAACCTACCAGTACATCCGATGCTAAGTGTCAGCTTGTCATCAATCACGGTGGGCTCGACGTTTATGCCATAATCTGCAGTGAACTCAGGATTTTTTGAAAGAAAATAGGGCATGCCCAACCGTCTGATTCCATGATATAGGATTGCATTATCTTCGTAATTCACAAATTGCACAATCAACTTAGCGAATCTGCAATCCTCCAATCGTGAGAGCGCTGAGAGCGTTGCGGCAATTCCTCCCTTGGCGTCTGAGGATCCAAGGCCATACAATCTGCCGCTTCTCAGCGTAGGCTTATTAGCTTCTTCCCATCCTTCTGCCGGAGGAACCGTGTCAAAATGTGTATTTATTAAAAAGGTTCTTTCGCCACCAAATTCTCTTTCAGCTGTGATGTTGCAAAGCTCATCGATCCTAGTGCTGAAGCCTAATTGTTCTAGGTGGCTAGACAAATAGGAGGCGCAGTTCTTCATTCCTTCAGCGACTTTGTCTGGTGCAACTTGATAGGTAGGAAACTCTATGAGACGTTCGAGGATTTTTTGGGCGTTCATTTCTTGACTCACGACTCCCATCTAGTGAATTGTAGTGCTGAATTTAGGTTGAGAGTTAAATAATAAGAGGATAATACGTTTTCATGTAGACACGTGTGCAGAATGGTTGATGGTGAGACAGTTTGCCCTCCTTAGAATATGAGATTGACCTCCTCTCAAGGATGGTTAAAATTGATACCGACTCTGTTACAAAGAAGGGATACGACAAGTGTGCTTCAGTGATTCTGGGCGAAGCGGAACGCAACTCGCTGGATGCTGAAATCGTCGATGGAGAGAAAGCGGCTAAGGACGGGCTCTCACGCCCAAACGTCATTGTCACCCTAGATGCGGGGTCAGACGTCACGCTCCTTGTTGAATCGCACTTCGACATTGTACCGCCTGGAACCAATTGGATCTATCCTCCATTTAAGTTAACGATCAAAAACGGAAAAGCGTACGGGAGAGGGTCCGCCGACAACAAGTCAGGCATCGCGGCTGCAATGGGCGCTATGCGACTATTGGAGAAAGAGAAAGACTTGGATATTAATCTCAAATTGATCGCCGGAGTGGATGAAGAGATTGGCGGAAAATATGGGGTAGACTATCTGCTCAGTGACTATGGATTGAAGGGAGACGCAGGACTGGTTGTTGATGCGGGTCCAGATGGACTCTATTTGGGTGCAAGTGGCATCATATGGGGAGAGATAACGGTGGAAGGAAAACAAGGGCACGCCGGATACCCCTTCAAAGCAAAAAACGCCATTGAGGAAGCGGTGAAACTAGTTTCCGAGTTTGAGAAATACAGAAGAATGGTTGAGAAGAAGGAATCGTCATTGAGAGCTCCACCTGATGCGCCAAGAGAGTTCGTATGGGGAAGATTTACAGTAACGATGATCAAAGCAGGGGAGAAAGAAAACGTGATACCTGGCACTTGTGAAATCCGCTTCGATCGACGGCTCTTGCCTGAAGAACCAGTGGAAGAAGCTGAGAAGGAACTTAAAGACTTCTTCTTAAGCTCACTAGAGAAGACCGCATGTGAAGCATCTCTAGAGACTATCCACAAGCTTTCGGGCTACTACACGCCAAGAGACCACATCTTTGTGGGGACAGTAGCCAAAAGCATTGAGAAGACTTTGGGTGAATGTCCGCCCTTCGCTGGAGAACTAGGAGGAAACGACGGAAGCTTTTTTGCGAAGAATGGGATTCCAGTGGTCTGTTACGGAACGATTAGGACTGACACGAATTACCACGGGGTCAACGAATTTGTGTACCTTGAAGACCTGAAAAACACTCGAGATGTCATAGTTACACTCGGAAAGGCTCGCAGAGACGAAATAGTGCACGCGCGAGGTTAAGCTGTTGAAATGTAATCACGGCGCTTTCTTCTTGGCACCGAGAAGATATGCTAAATAGTTTGTTAGGAGGTGGATGGGCGGGGTTACAATGAGGATTATCAAGACCCAAGCTGGAGGGGGCAAACGTCCTATTGCCGAGGAAAAGAGGAGAGCGCCGAAAACGAAGTCCAGTTGGTCTGCCAAAGGCACGGGGGACCCTGGATGTAAGCCTAGTCGCCGTTTGATGAAGGAGTCGATTAGGTCACCTACTAATCCTCCAAGCGAGAGCGTAAATCCTAGCAACACCGACTGTTGGCCGGGTAATAGAAATTGTTGCGAGAAACCCACTAAAGTTCCAACAATAAGACCAGCTAGAAAACCTCGGACTGTCTTATGGGAGCCAAATATAGGCTTTCCATCAAAGAATGCTCGGTCAGCATCCAAGGGAAGTCCTCCACCGAAAATCACTGGTGCCGCGTTGGCGCAGTAGGCTGGGAATATAAAGTACAAAGCATAAGCGAAGTCGTTGATCGTAATCCACATGTTGTCTCATCCGTTCATCTTAGCTGGAACTAAGAATAAAAGTTAATGTCCATAGTCTTGAATGCCAGTTCTTTCTATTGTGACATAACAACTTGCAGGACGTCTGCGTCTGGGATGCTTCGTCAGAGTGGCCTTCAAGACTCGGGTTTGACCAGTGTGTTCCAAATTGAGCACGACATCTGACCAGAACTTCAAGGTACGTGTGGCGACTGGTTCGATGCTAACATGCCTTACAGAGAAGACACTTCGGACCTGACTTGTGATGAGGACAGCCACTTTCTCGGTCTTGGCAATCTGAGCCAAGGACGCAACCTGTCTATTGAGCTCTCGATTCAACTTGAAGTTCTCTTCGGCGCCTCCAAGCTCAACTCTGTATAACGACGTGACGGTGTCGACGATTACTAAACTGAACTTCTTTGAGATGTACTCGTCGAGGTGTCCTATTACTTGACCTTGTTCCTTAAGTGTGGTCGGGATCATCAGAATAATGTTCGGGGAAATCTTCTCGAAGTCGCGGTAGGCTATTTGTGACAATCGATGCGTGGAAAATGTACTGTCCGAATCTACAAAGAGTGTTTTATAACCCTTTCTCGCGCAGTAGACTGCGCATTGAATGGCTAGAGACGTCTTTCCCGTCTCAGCTTCCCCATAGACAAGAGCTACGCCATCTGCGGGGAGTCCCCCGTCTAGCAATCCGTCAAGCGAACTGCAACCAGTTGTGATCGTGCCCTGCAAGTTGCTTCTCGTGAAGCGAATAGTGCGGGGAAAATAATAAAATGTTACCTCTTCATGAGATTAGAACTCAGCTTTTGACAGCGTCGTTTGTGGAAATGTTGTGGGGCTGGGATTCATAACATATTTAAGAGACCGGAAAGGAACGTCCGATACGAGCGCGGAATATGAGGAGACATAGAGAGTTGTGGCTGTTCATGGATTTACCCCTGCATCTCTGGACTGACATTTCTACATAACTGTAAAAAGGGCAACCCTATGAAGGCAGAAATTGCACTCGCAACTGTTTCAGGAAGAGCCTACTACAAGTTAGTGAATGAACTTAAAACAAAGGGCTTGTCATTCTTAAGCCTAATGCCGTGGGAGTCCATCCCTCTAGATGTCAAGGTGGTAGTCACCACCGAAGAAGAGAAAGCCTCGATAACGCATCCGAATGTCTTAATCTTCAGTAATGGAGACGACCCTGCAAAAGCGATTGATGAAGCAATTCGAATCGTTCAAGGAAAGCAAAGCTACGAGAAAATCACAATCGGGGTTGATCCAGGCAAAACTTTTGGAGTTGCAATCCTTGGTGATGGAAATGTTCTAAAGACGATCAACTGTTCAAGCCTGAAAGCAACGATAGATGCCGTTTTAAAGGCGGTGCAAAAGACTCCTGCCACGGAGTATGTGGTCAAGACAGGAAACGGTGCTCCCCTTTACACCAAGGCGTTACTACATTCGTTAGATGAATCATTACCCCAAAAGGTCACGATTCAGATAGTGGGCGAAGCTGGGACTAGCCATTTCGTACGAGAGACTTCTCATTTGCGAGGGCTGAAAGACGCAATGTCGGCCATAAAGATCGCTGGGAGAGACGGTCAAGTTTTTCAAAGGAAGAGAACAACATGAAACGAACCGTTGAAAAAGACAAAACTCTGCTGGTCGACGGTCCCGCGTCGGTTGAGGTTCTCTCCGGGAAGACCAACGTTTTGGGTGCAACGATCAAAAGAGGAGAAAAACTCATAATACGAGAGGGAAAGCGTGTACCATTTGAAACAGGCAAAAGAACCGTGTTCGATCTTATGTTAGGTAACGGAGCTTCTTCTGAAGAAATCGATGGGAGTACAATACCTTCTTCTTGGGAAACAGCTTTGGCTGAAATTTTCTCCCTACGAACACCAGTAACAGTAATGGTGATGGGCGGTGTAGACTCGGGTAAAACAAGCTTCTGCACATATCTTGCGAACGAGGCCTTGAGGAGAAAATGGAAAACAGTTGTTGTCGATGCCGATTTGGGGCAGTCGGATGTTGGCCCGCCATCAACTATCGGGTTTGGTCGCATCAACTCGTATGTGAGAGATCTTTTTGAGATGGAGGCGGAGAGTGCATATTTTGTGGGAGTTACAAGTCCTACGGTCGCAGTAAAGAGAGTATTAGAGGGATTGGTTGCCCTGAAGAAAAAGGCGTTAGAGGTAGATGCAGATTTCTTGGTCATAAACACTGATGGATGGGTTGAAGGTGAAGATGCTAGACAGTACAAGATTAGCATGGTAGATCGCGTTAATCCTGAAGTGGTAGTTGGAATCCAACGTGAAGATGAGTTGGCGCCCACACTAAACGCCTTGGGCAAAACAAAAACCGTTACGGTGGAGGCTCCACGAGTAGCACACCGGAGAAGTCGGGAGAAGCGGAAAATCTTGCGCGAGCTGAGCTACGTGAAGTACTTGAGAAACGCAAAAGTCCGATCGTTCCCTTTAAACTGGATTAAGGTTGAGAATGCCATCTTTGGGGTGGGGAGCGTTCCAACTCCAGAACGAATGAGGATGATAAACGACTCGCTGGGAAGGCCTGCTCTATATTGTGAGGAGACGCCGGCCAATGTCTTCGTTGTTTTGAAGAAGGGGCGGTGGGTCGACGAGACGCGGATTGAAGGAGCTGAGGAGAGACTGGGGAAGAGCTTAAAGGTTGTAGGCGAGGGTGAAGAAGAAGGCTTGCTCGTTGCCTTGCATAACGAGCGTGGAGAATTTCTGGGGATCGGTGTCTTATGCGGGGTCGATTACAGACGGAGGGCAGTCAAAGTCTACACGCCAATAAGCAAAGACGTTGCAATCATCCGTTTTGGGCAGATAAAACTTGACAAAAAGGGTAGAGAAATCGGGCTAAGCACGGTTTATACAAACTATAACTTGTAGGTTTTTGCGACTCCATCAGTTGCAGAGGAGCCAAAGAAGTAGGTCAATTCTTTGCTTATGACTCCGTCATTATCTGGCAGAGTTTTCATGCCGCGGCAAATCCATAAGGGCAGAAATCTTCGGCAGTGTTTTGTTGCAAAGCGATAATCTAGAAACACGATGGCACCATGGTCTTCTAAGGTTCTTATTGGCCTCCCAGCTGCCTGTGATGCCTTCTTTAGGGCTGGTAGAACATAGCCGTACTCGCGACCATGCCCTGGAAAACAGCTTTCGTAGTACTTCACTTGGGCGCTTGTTCTCGGAGTGGGTCTAGCGTAAGGGACCCCGACCACTATTACAGAGTTCATTGTGTCTCCTGGATAGTCCGCTCCTTCGGATGAGCGTCCTCCTTGGACTCCCAGTAGAACAGCTCCACCTCGCTTGGCGTGCGATTTAAAGCGGTTCACAAGCCTGTCATTCTCTCCTGAGGGCATGTCTCTGCGCTCTGAAAAAATGGGCTTGTCGCTGTTTTCTTCCAATCCAAACTCTAAGAGCCTCTCTAGTATTTCGTACGAAACTGTGAAAACACCCACATTGGCCGGCGTGTGACAAATTACTTCGGTTATGCGCTTCACAAGTTTCTCGTACATGCTTCTTGTTCTTTGCTTCATGGCAGTTGTTACGCCGCAGCAGATTAGAGCTAAGATGTGTTCTTTTGGGAAGGGTGACTCGACAGCCTTTTGGACAGTTGTTTCTGGAAGGCCGGTGATTCTAACGTAGGATTCTAGAGGTTCTAGAGTTCCTGACATGGCTATGCTGCAGTATACTGATGAGAAGACGGGAGCCGTCACTTTTGAAGGGTCAAGCGCAAGAATTTCGAGTCGAGCGGAGATTGTGCCAGTTTTGGTGATATACCGGCTCAGAATATGGGTGAAGGAGATGTCTTTTGAGGTTTCAAGCCACTTTGATAGAAATTCACCCAGCTTGTGGATGTATGAGCGAGGATACTTTCCGTGTTCCAGCAGATTGTGCTTGATGCTGTGCCCAGTGTTATGGAGGTATTCGAAGAAGGTTAAGGGAGAATCAACCTCTGCGCGCTGCTCAAGCATCTCGAGCAGAAGAAGAGGAGGAACGTGAGTCTCTTCTTCTACTTGGGTCGCCATCTTGACCAATATTGATGTAAATCGTCGGGAAAACTCGGCGATGTCTCGGAATCTGTATTTCTTAGCTTCCTGTTCAGCTTGGCGAACCACGAATAGAGAAAGCCTGTCACTGGCTATGTCTATGGCAGTTCCAGGGAGGTTATGTGCCTCATCAATTACAAGAACGATTCGTTTCAACGGTTTTTCCAGATGCTGAAGAAATGCGCTGCGGATTGCTGGATCAAACACGTACAAATAACTCAATGCAGTGACGTCGACTTCTCCGAGCACAAGTTTGGTTAATTCATAGGGGCAGAACCCTTCAACTCTGCAGACTTCTCTGACTTCAGAAGATGTGTAAGGATTAGATGAAAGGTGCAGCTGTAGCTCTCCACACCTGTCTAGGTCTCGTCTCATTCTTTCGTAATATGGGCACCGTTCTCTGGCCTTCAACAATTCGCAAATCTCCATTGCCGACCTAGCATCAGGTGCGTGGCGTACAACTAAGGGGTTGAAGCACATCTCCGCTCTACCTCTAATTGAAAGCCCAGAGATAGACTGCTTTTTTGACATTGCACGAAGCTCTTCGATTACGCGGTCGTGTTGGCGATGAGTTTTTGCAGCGTACAGTATTTGTAGGTTCTTTTCCTTGGCTACGGGTAGGCAGGCTGACAGGGTAGCAACTGTTTTCCCCAGACCGTTGCTTCCTTCTAGGAGGGCGTGATTGGCGCTTGTCACAGCTTTGTAGACGGTGTTGGTGAACTCGTCTTGGAACGGTCTAACAGTTGAATAAGGGAAGTACTCGGCAACTTTTCTAGCTAGCTTCAGCATGTTTTTACTCCTCAATATTTTTTGGAGGGACACAGTGCGTTGACTGGACACAGCCTACACTGGGGTATTCTTGCTCTGCAATACTTTCGGCCAATCGAAATGAGTAGTAGGTGAGCCGCAAGGTAGTCCTTTGGCGGGTATAAGGACTGGAGAGCCCTTCGAACTCCTTCATAATCAGCGTCCAACGGGGCAAGTCCTAGCCTTTTTGACACACGGTTGACGTGGGTGTCTACTGGGAATGTTGGCTTTCGGGCGCTAAAGAGGAGTACAACGTCAGCCGTCTTCGGGCCTACTCCAGGAAGACCCATGAGAAGTCTTCGCGTCTCTTCAAGAGGCAGAGAATGGATGAAATCCAGCGAGCCGTCAAATCTTTCCAAGATTGTATGAGAAAGAGCCTTGATGACCTTGGACTTGTTTCTGTATAAACCTGCGACCCTAATCGCTTTCTCGATGTCCTTCTCATCAGCCTCTGCAAGGGCTTCGGGTGTTATGGAGAATCTTTTTGATAGATTTTCAAAGGCTCTAGTTGTGTTTCTGTTGGCTGTAGCTTGAGAGAGGACTGTTCTTATCAACGTTTGAAAGCCGTCTCTACGTGAGCTAGTCCATTGTGGGAGGGAGAAGTTTTCTTTGAGTATGTGGAGAATCTTTGCCGCTCTCTTCTTTGCCACGTATCGATTTCCTCCAGCAGTTCCGTCTTGAAACGCTAAATAGTGGTTGGGGATGCTATAAATAAACGTGGCTGGGTTGTAGATGTCACGTGCGAAGGTTGTTCGAGAAAAGATCGTGGAGAATGATATACCCTTCTTGGCACTGTTCTTGGAAATGAAGAACGCGAGCCTAGTTATTTTGAGTGAAGGTGAAGATCAACTAGGCACACTGGCAGTGGCCTTACCCCAAGCACCAAAAATGATCGGTCCTCCTTTGTCCTCCATTCTTCTTGGAGATCGAAATGCGATGATTGCGCGGATTCTCGCTGAGCGTCTTGCCCAAAGAACGAAAAAAATCGCCCTGATCTCAGTTTTCACTAAGACCATTAACGAGAGAGAAGTAGGGCCGATCTTTCTGAAACTTATTGAGAAAACTGCTGGAATTACGGGAGTGAAAGGTGAGCCTTCGAAGTGTTCTTGAGAAATTGAAAAGGATGTTAGAAGTCGAAGTCCTCGAGGCTAGGCTGATCTTCTGCTCTTGGTCCTGTTTGCCTTGTAAGGAGAATCATAACTATAACGACACTGATGACAGCTATCGCTGCAATTCCAAGGACTAGCCAATAGGTCGAGATCACTGTAAGTGTGTGGACATTGCTATCTGCCCCAGTATACTCTGAGTCTCCAGACCAGCTTGCTCTAATGTAGTATAAACCAGATGAACGCGGCTCCCACACGTATGAATACGTCCCGTTTGCGTCAGTCACCTCAGTCTGCAGAAGATTCCACGAAGAATCGAACGATTTAACATAGATGGTGACGTTTCGGTACGGACGTATGGGAGAAATTGACCCGCTAATGGTGACTGTGCCACTCTGGAGCAGGTACGTTGCTGAGAGAGTCAACGACAGGGAAGAAGAAGCTGGGGAGCTATAGCTAGCCGTAACTTGTCCTGGCGACTGTTGTTCGCAATCCTCGAGAGTGATGATACGTGCGAAAGCGCCTTCGAATTCGTCTGGGGCCTCTCCAACTCTCCACCCGTGTTCCCAATTGCCTCCTGTACACTCCGCCACATAATACTGCGTGCCTTCATAGCTATAGTAGTAGACAGTCGACCTTGCGTCTTGCGGTGCTTGGGCGAGATGAACGCCTACGTTCATGTGGCTTTGCTCTTCATAGTACAGTAAGACAACATCCAATCCGCCAGCTTTCATAATCGACGCAGCCACGTAAGAAAAGGTGTCACAATCGCCTTGGTTTTGGACGATGGTTTCTACAGGGTATTTTGGGTTGCTCTCTACATAGAGAATCTGGTGGAGAATCATCAGTACACCATTTGCAAAATCCTCTTCGCTGTCATAAATGCTCCAAAGGTTGTCAGCGATTGGTTCCAAGGCGTTTGGGGTTACGAACTTTGCGAATTCGTAAAGGCGCAGACTGTGGCTCTTACTTGAGTAATACTCGTACAGCGAGGGTGTTACTGAGACCGTTAAGTGATAACGTGTAGCGCCATCAGGGTGATCGAGAAGCCAATAAGAGTAATCGTAATTGGCAGCCAAACACTGCGAAGGCAAGAAGAAGCCGATCATCAGTAGTGCTGCGACCGCTACTATCGCCAAACGTTTTGAACGCAATGTGCCTTCCCAGCACTTCCGTTGGCGTGAAGGAATTTACTGTTTATGAATCTATGATTCTTAATGCGATGATTTAGCCCAAATCCACAAATGACATTCATATGTTGAATGTTGTGAAGGCATCGTGGCATGTTAAGCAGCAATCACCATCTTAAGAAAGCCAAATCGCATTCCAGTGATGCAGAAGTCTGTATGGCAAGCCAGAATCATTGGTAACAACTTAAAATTTTATCAGCAAACCTGATATATACTCATGCCACTTCGAAAGGAATTCACATGAAGAAGTTCGATGAAGACCTTAACTCCCTGCTAATGAGATTAACCGCAGGTTTGAACAAAGAGGCAAAAAGGAAGCTAAACGTGCTGAGGAATAGGTTGATTCGCCTTAATGAAGAAAATGTTGTGAAGATTAACCACTCAGTTATGGAACTCGTGTGTGCTAAGCAGTTGATTGTGAAAGGCTATGACGTAGATGTGGAGCACCCCGTGGGGAACGGATTAGTCTGCGATTTGTACGGCGTTAAGGGTTATGGAACACTTATCGTTGAGGTGGAAACTGGGTTTGTCCCGCCGATGCACGCTTTGGATCCGGTAACCTATTGCGAGGCGAGGATAGCGAGTAAGATAACCCGATACAGCGACTACTCAGACAAGTTTGGACTGGGGATACCGCCATACTACATTCTGCAGATTCCGCAAGCGTTCACTCAACCCCCCAGATATAGGAAATCCAAAGAGTTGAAAGAGATAAAAAATCGCTGTGATTTGTACTACAAGAACCCACCAGTAAGCCTTGAAGAAATCAAGAATGCTCGTTTACACACCATCTACATAATAGACGTAGATGAAGTAGGTGTTAAGGAGATCGACCCAGGAACCTACATGGAGACTGTAGTTCGATACCGTTATTATTGAATAGCCTCCTTTGCCATTTTTAAGTTCCTGTGTAGTCTTTAGTAGCGAGGTAGTTCTGGAAAATGGTGTTGGTTTCCTCCGATCTTGTCTATTCTCGTTTGAAAGAACCTCGTGTGAAAGAGATGTTTCACCGGTTGGAGAAAGATGTGGAAGTTCAGAGTTGTCTGCGTATGGCTAATGTCATGGCTGTAGACCGTTTGATGTATAATGATCATGGCCCAGTTCACTCTAAGATCACTTCTGGTAGTGCTTTAGAGATCTTTGACATCCTGGAAAAGAAGGTTACTCCAACGACCGTTGAGAACGGTGTCTGTTCTTTAGAGGACGCGAAGCTTATCACGCTTTGTGGAGTCTATCTTCATGACATCGGTAATCTTGTCCATCGTGTTGACCATCACATTCATGGTGTCATAGTTGCCGCCCCTATCCTTGATAGGCTTCTTGGAGTGGTGTACAAAGGCGAACGAGATCTTGCGTTCAGGTTAAAGGCTGAGATACTCCATGCCATCTTCTCTCATGATGAAGATGTTGAATGCCTGACTATGGAGGCTGGAGTCACGAAAGTTGCCGATGGTACGGATATGGCGCAGGGCAGGGCGAGGATACCTTATAAAGCTGGAAAGGTTGATATCCACTCCCTCTCAGCTCTGTCAATTAGGCAGGTCGAGATTGTTAAAGGTGACAAGAAGCCTGTTCAGATCCTTGTGAACATGGACAACTCGGCTGGTGTTTTTCAGATTGAGGACGTTCTGGAGAAGAAGATTAGGACTTCCGGAATTGCGGAATTAGTTGATGTTGTTGCTTTAGTTAAGGGAGTGAAACTGAAGAGAACCCCTTCTATTCGGCAAAAAAACTTCCAGCACACCTAGGATTTCTAAAAGAAAAGGTGGGAAAATGCATTAGCAGATCGGTTTCGTTAAGGGATTTATCATTCTTCTGATGTGGGCAGTAAGCGGCAGGTACTCTCTTTGAGGAGTGGCATTTGTTTTGATTTGTGCTTCTATGCTGGTGATTAGTTCATTCGCAATTCTGATTAGGGCGTCGGTTTGCTTGTTTGTTAGCTCTTCTCCTCTTTGCTTCTCGAGTTCGTCAATGAATGTTGAGAGGGCTTCAACGGCTTCTTTTCCTTTGAGGTACACGATCTTTGGCTTCTTAATTGGTTGCATTCCAGTCGCCTAAAAACTCATAATACTCTTTTCTATAAATCTCGTTTTTCAATCGACGACATATGTCTAATTCTGGTATATCATTAGTTCAGACTCGGGGAACATCGCCGATTTTTTCGCATATGATACTTTTCGTCTTTGATAGAGCGTTATATCCCAGTGTTGTTCTTCGTGTGCTTGCATTTAGCCTAAACGAAGACAGAATATTGATGTCTTGAACTCTGTTCAAAAGACTCTTGACATAAAGGATAGCATCTGAGTTGTATGTGTTGGAAAACTAGAAAGGACTGGTTTGGTACAGCCAATCACATAGCTCTTTTCTGTAGTTACAAAACTCTATTGTCTGTAAATTTCTAAAGCATGCGCGCGTTTTTTCACTCTTTCTCGGCCTAGAACCACTTGCGTTTCTTTCTTTTGATTTGCTCTTCTAGTTGTTCTCCTAATTGCTCTGCAAGTTCTTCGGCTTCTTCTGGAAGTTCTTCGGGCTCCTCAATCTCTGTCCATTCTTGAGAAGGCTCCGATTCCTCGTGAAGTTCTTCGGCTTCTTTTTCCAAATCCTTTTCCTTGGATTTCTTCTTCGTTGGTTGTAGTTTTCTTTTCAGATCGTTTCTCTTGGATTCCAGTTTTTCTACGATTGCACGTTTTGCTTTAATCTTCTCCTCCATCTCTTGGATTGCCACTTCTTCCTCTAGTACCTTGAGGTTTTCTCCCAGAGTCTTCTCTTCTTCCTCTAAGGACTCTAACGCGCCTTTCAATTCTGCCCTTTTCTTTTGTAGTTGATCAAGTTTCTCTGAAGCACCCAAGTTGTGTCCACCGAGTTTCTGAATGGTATGGCAAGATAATTATGGTTTATGAAGTCAGAAACTTTACTGACGATACGAAAATGTTGAAAGAATGTAGGAGTAGAACCGCCTTCTCCGCTGAAGATATCTCCTGCAAAATCCCCAATTTTTGATGCATGTTCTAACATCGAGATGACGTAGCCTTGAGGAAAGCTTAAAATCAGATTTTTCGTATGAGAAACTGGTTCGGCGCGCCTATACAATGAATCTATAAAATTCGGCCTATTGTTGAGCGAATCAGATATGAATGCCTACAACAAAACGACTGAAGTGATTGGAAGGGTAGCAGACTACGATATCATATCAAAGAAGAAAAGGAACAGGCTCGTCGCTGATGCGGAGCAAACCTTGGGCGACATCCGGTACGGTTGGAAGGCGAGCATAGACAACTTTTGCATGCAACTCGAAACAAATTCTCCGCACCTGTACGAATTCTGGATAGAGAATTGGTTTGCCGAGAAGCGAGACGCGAGGTCTCATGGTCGAATCTACGCTGTCTTAGATCCGGATTTCGATGAGGGTAGACCGTACGCATGCTACAATCCCCAGACTAAAACAGCCGTGATATATAACACGGAATATTACGGGCAATGCAAGAGCTGGGCACTGGGAATTGTGTGTGACATTGCGGAAGACCAGCATGACATCCATAGCATTCACGGAAGCTGCGTGGAGATAAACGGACAAGGGGTTGTCTTGATCGCTCCCACTGGAACAGGCAAGTCCACCCACAGCTATGCTCTGCTGAAGATGAAGGGCGCCAGAATACACAGCGACGACTGGCTCTATGTAAGATTCATCGGCAGGGCTAGTGCAGAGATCAGTGAGCGACAGTTCTATTTGAGAACGAACATAGTCCGGGTCTTTCCTGAAATAAGCCCCCTCCTTGACAGGTGCAAATTGGAAAACGTCAAAGCACTCACAGAAGGCGAGATAGATCATTTGCGAAAGGCAGGGGTCGATGAAAACCAACTGAGAGAGATGGTTAATGACCCCTACATCGCTCACGAATATAGCCGTGCTATGCTAGACCCGCGTTGGATTGCAGGTTCGTACAAGTTTGTTGACACTACGCGGGTGAAGAAAGTGATACTGCTAGAAAGGGATAAAAACAATCCGGAAATTGCGAGGAAAATGGACGTAGAGGAGGCAGTGGGTTATTTAGAAAAGCATCCGAAAGAACAATACCTCAACCCATACCTAATTGTGAGAACTCCAGAGAAGATTATTGTGAGGAACAACTTCTTCAGAAGGCTGTTCCACTTCGCCCCTCCCTACCTCGTTAACACGTACGATCCGGTAGATAAGGTACAGCGAGCCATCAGGCAAATAGTAAAGGAAAAAGAGTAGCGCCACAAGCTGCATGCGCAAAGAAAAAGGGAGAGGTCTAGGAAGGCGGTGATGGTGGTGTTGGTTCAGCCGCTGTGGGTCTTATTGAAAAGAAGGCAATCGCGATTATCAGGAAGGAGATCCAGATCAGGAGGAACCCTAGCACAATTATCGTGAGAACTGCTCCAATCAGCAGCAGCAGACCTGCTGTGCCGAATAGGCCTACTCTTGATTTTGACGCAAGCAGGCTCAGTGATCTTCGATAGAACCAGGCTGTTAGAATCGCGAATATGAAGAGAACGATGACTGCAATGATGAGGCCTCCGAGTAGTGTAAAAATGGTTTCTAAAATTGCTTCTGCGGCTAATGCCTCTGTCCACTCTGCTACATTGGTCCAATCTGTGATGCCTATGTCGGCGATGACGGCAAGAGCTGTTGCCACAAAAGCCCCCACACCTGCAACGACGCCTACAATTGCTGTGATGAACCCATAGAGAGCGTTATTGAAGATGCCAGCATCCTTGTAATGATCGGCGAAGCCCTTCAGCGCTATTAGCACCAGTATGAAACCGATGAGCGGAACGAGTCCCGCGGCAATGTGTGCGTAAGACAACAGAGGACCTATGAACAGCAATAGGGCCCCCACACCTCCAAGGTACTTACTTGTTTGAGGATCCATTGGAATCAACCCCATTGGGTTTTATTCTTTGAAGATAAAAGCCTTTGCACCCGCACGGGGACTTTTCGAGATGCACGAGCAAAGATTCGATCGGGGACCCTCTACGATTTTCAACATTCTGGTGCGGGGGGTGGGATTCGAACCCACGAACGCCTATGCGACAGGGTCCTAAGCCCTGCTCCTTTGACCAGACTCGGACACCCCCGCCCTTAGTCTAGAATTCAATGAGGCTCTATACTAAGGTTTCCTTCTTGACCATTCGCACATCACAATTGAGATTTGTCAGAATCAGATGCGACCTAGCTTAGACGAATATGCCTATGTCTGGACCCTTCACCGTTAGTGCCGGGGGCGGGATTCGAGCCCGCGACGTCTGGACCCCTTCTAATAGGAGAGAATTCTCCAGGTTATGAGTCTGGCGCCCTAACCAGGCTAGGCTACCCCGGCATACCAACCCTAAGCTTGGCAGAACACAGATTTAACAATTTGTCAGAGGAGGAAGAACCTTCTCAGTTATCTTCTCTTTAGTTTCCTGACAGCCTTCTCTGAACCTGCGTAAACGAGGTCCGCCATCCCAACGAACAACCCGGTCTCTACCACGCCAGGAACCAGCTTAAGCCGCGCGTCCAGTTTTTCGGGAGCGTCGATCGGACCGAAATCCACATCAACGATTAAGTTACCGTTGTCCGTCACTACTGGTCCAACCTTGCCTTTGCCCTCGCGTACAATGGGCTCTCCACCCATCTCGCGTAGCTTCATTAGTAAAGGTGATAGGGCAAAGGGTAAGATCTCAACTGGCACAGCTTGGTCGGTTCCGAGCTTGTTCACAAGCTTTGTTTCATCAGCTACCACAATGAACTGTCTTGCAGCGGATGCTACAATCTTCTCTCGCGCGAGCGCTGCGCCCATGCCTTTGATGAGATTCAACTTGTTGTCGATCTGATCGGCACCATCTATCGCCAAGTCGAGTTGGGGATGTTCATCCAAGGTTGTGATTGGGACACCGCAAAGCATTGCTAGCGTCAAGGCTTGATAAGAAGTTGGAACTCCGAAAACCTGTAGGTCTTTCTGCTTGACTTTCTCTGCTATCTGCTCTATGACGTAGGCGGCTGTGCTTCCACTTCCTAATCCAATGATGTTGCCATTCTTGACGTGTTTGACCGCTTCTAGGGCTACTCTCTTCTTGGCCTCTTCTCTCCACCCCAAGTCGTTACGCCTCAGCCTCGATTTGCCCAAGCCTCTCTAAGACTTTCTCAACCTCTGCTCTGATTTCCTCAATTCTCTTCTCAGCTTCGGTCTTCTTGGGCGTAGGCGGTCTGCGTCTTCTCTCCCTTCTAGTCTCAGATGGGATGGGTGTTGGAGTGGCAGACGGAATCGGAATCTCTTTGATTGGCTCAAAATCAAGATGTGACCGTAAGTCCTCGACTTTCTCGTTTATCTCATCAAAACGTTCACTAAAAAGCTTGACGAGGTCTTCCTCCATAGCCTCCAATTCATGTAAAGCAACGACTGACTCGTCCCGGGAGATCATCTCCTTTATGTTCATCATTCTATCCTTGTATCCGCGTGCCATCCTGTCACGGTCTTCTTCGGTGATCTTTCCCTCCGCTTGCGCCTCGTAGAGGCGACGGATGGCGTAGCTATGAATTTCCCGTTCAAGGTCTAGCGTTCGCAACTCTTCTTTAGCTTTCTTCGCGTCGCTGCTTGTGACGCTACGCTCTATTCTGGACGGCCACTTCATGCCAATCTCGGGCGGTATCTCTACGGGCTTCTCTTTCTCCTTTTTTCGGCCCCTCGTGGTGTATAGAGTTAAAAACGTGATTGTTATTGCGCCTATTACAACACCTATTATGGCCAGGTCAGGCCAAGGCTCAAGAGCCACCGCGTTTTCCCTCTATTAAATGATGGTTTTATCATGTTGTATATAAGTTTGAGTGGAGCCTCGGGCGGGATTTGAGCCCGCGACCTCCGCCTCTTTGGAGTTATACCAAGGCGATGCCCTAACCAACTAGGCCACCGAGGCTTTCTAGGGTGTTAGGATATTTTTGCGTTTGGTGCGTTTAAAGAGTTTTGTTGGGGGGTTCCCGGAAAGGGGTTCCGAATACCTTAATTTTATGAAGTTCTACGAAGTAATAACGCGAGCATTTGCCTCCGTAGCCTAGTGGTTAAGGCGTCAGCCTTGTAAGCTGAAGATCCCGGGCTCGAATCCCGGCGGAGGCTCCAACGTTCACAAAAGATTACAAAATTGCTATGTAATCGTGATCGCCTTATTCGTCGGGGGTCTGTCGTACTATTATATAAAAAGATGTCGTAGCAGTGAGACCTAATCTCCCGCCCTCTTTCTTTCAAAATTCAAGGAGCGCTCATTTTTCAACATTTATTAGAAAGATAACTCTCTTACTCGTGTTTAGCAGGGGCTGTCGGCTAGCATACGAAAGGCTAAAGGTCTAGGCTCTGAGCCTCGGGCGCTCGGGACCCCGGTTCAAATCCGGGCAGCCCCACCAACTTCTAGACGATGTCTACTTCATCGGTAGACTTTTACAGGTCTTCCAACAAGTCTCGCGTCCAGCATAAGATTACCCAAACCAGACTCCTCCGGTGGTATCCTCTTTGAGGCTTTGAGTTTTGCGCCACCTTTCAGGACCAGTTTGTCTTTGAGGAGGATGTCTGAGTCTAGGTCGGCGTATTGGATGTTTTTGAGTGCGGCCGCCAAGTGTACTCCGGCTGTGATGCCTATTGAAGATTCGTCCATACACCCTATCATGCAAGATACACCAGCAGCTTCGGCTATAGCGGAGATTTTCTTCGCTTTCCAGATCCCACCAGACTTCATTAGCTTGATGTTGATAAGGTCAACCGCGTCTTCTCTTATGACACGAATAGCATCGCTCGGTGTGTGCACACTTTCGTCTGCCATTATAGGAATAGATGAACTCTTCCTCAGTTTCGCTAAGCCTTTGATGTCCCCTGCCTTTACGGGCTGCTCCACAAGTTCGATGTCAAAGGGTTCGAGTCTGCTCAAAACCTTGATCGCATCTTTTAGATTCCAACCCTCATTAGCATCAAGTCGTATCGCGATATCTGCCCCTACAGACTCCCGTATTCTTTTCACTCTCTCAAGGTCCTCTTCTGAGGCCATTCCAACCTTGACTTTTAGCGCCTTAAACCCTTTCTTAACAGCATCAGCAGCATCCCGAGCCATTTCTTCAGGGCTCTTTATGCTGAGAGTAATGTCAGTCAAGACGCTTTCTCGAAAGCCTCCGAGAAGTTTGAAGAGTGGCTTCTTGGTCGTCTTTCCCAAGATGTCATGCAGAGCCATGTCTATTGCTGCCTTGGCGCTTGGATTCGTTGCGATTATCTTGTCCATCATCTCAATGATCTGCTCGATTCTTAAGGGGCACATTCCAATCAAACGTGGACAAACCTTTTCGAAAGAGTGCAGGACAGTTTCCTGAGTTTCCTGCGTCACTCTCTTAGAAGG
>Ga0209635_10000202_pt1 | contig 37797 bp, 40 predicted proteins | sample DeeMarSWOR230_32_FD_187463 | JGI IMG/M metagenome (GOLD analysis project Ga0209635, IMG submission 187463) | Marine sediment microbial communities from White Oak River estuary, North Carolina - WOR-2-30_32 (SPAdes) (version 2) | ecosystem: Environmental > Aquatic > Marine > Intertidal zone >...
GAGCTTCGCATATTCTATGTCCGTTTAACTCTTCTTCTGAAGGCATTTTTGAAAGGCCATACTACCATACTAGTATGAAAGTATAAACCTTCCCCTTCTGAACGCTCCAAAAGAAGCTAACGGAGCATCAGAAAGCTTAAATGTTACCCATAGGTAATTTACTATTGGTAAGTTACCATTCGGTAAGCAATGACGTGGTATACGGATGAAGCTAAAGCTTTTGCTCGTGAAGGATGGCACGGTCATCTCCGAAATACCATTGTCGTTGGAGCAGTGGCGGAGAAAACACTTGGAGGACGAGCTGGAATCTCTTGAAAAGGAGTTCGGTCAATTCTCCAAGCTCTTCAGTGCTCTGGCGAATGAAAATCGGCTGAGGATAATGAAAAGATTGTTTGAAGACGAAGATGTGACTCTAGGGTTCGCAGATCTGATGAATGACCTTAATTTGAATCCTAAAATCGTTTGGGAGAGCACCAAGAAACTGCGTGAGAGCGGTCTCTTGGTGAAGTCTAACAATGGGAAATATCGCTGCTCAGGACTTGGACAAGCTGAGTTTCTTATGATCAGTGTCGCATTGAGGCGTCTGCTTCACATAATGGCGCAATTTGAAGAGTTCTAGAGAGGTGGAAAAGTGGATATGAAAAGCGAGATCTACAACGTAGATTACAACAAATACGTGAGTCTGGTGGGCACTGCCCACTTCACGAAACGCAGTCTTTATGACGCTTACGAGGCCGTTGGACGGCTACAGCCCAGCGATCTCGCGATCGAACTGGATATGAACCGCTTCAAAGTCTTGAACAATGCGTGCTCGATGTGTCTCAAAAGAAGCGCGTGTGACTCAAAGTGCGAGTTCATTGGTGCAGCTGAAGCATTAGGAAACGTGGACGCCAACATATGGCTCATAGACATGTCAGAACACGAAATAAGGCAAAGAATACGACGATTGACGACTCCAACGTGGATTTACCTCGTACGCATTCCTTTCATACGTGAAGATGATGAGATTGTACGACGGTGGGAACGAGGCTTCAAGGACGAAGTGCTCAACTCCTACCAAGAAAGATTGGCTAATCTTCGCAGACATGCACCAGCAATCTGGCGGGTTTTGATTGACGAACGCGACACGTTAATGGCGGTGAGACTAGCGTGGATAGCCACCGAAAAGTTGAGGGAAAGTGGAGATCCTAGCATACTTGCCCTTGTTGGGGCAGCTCATGTCAAAGGCATAAAACACTTGCTCAGGAACCCAGTTGTTATCAAAGAGAACCTTAGGCGGCTAGGTCTCAGTTTTACGCCTCCGACTTTAGTCAGAAGAATAAGCATTAGAGGAGACTAACAAACCACCCAGACCCTAGTGCATTAAGCAGGCAGCTCAGGAGCTGGATAGTCTGTTCACTTCCTCAACTGCTTTTGCCGCAACCTCCATCATGTCGTCGTCTGGCTCTCGTGTAGTCAAGCGTTGAAATACCAAGCCCGGTATTGTAAGGAACTTGATGATTACCGAGTCCTTGTGTCTGTCGCTGAGCTTCAAAAGCTCGTAAGAGATGGCTGCAATCACTGGAATCAGGACTAGTCTGTATGCGAGTCTTATGAAAAATCCTAAATCTGGCATGATTGAGAACAGCAAGATGCTTACAATCATGACGATGAAGATGAAAGAAGTTCCACACCGGGGGTGAAGTCTGGAGAACTTCTTCACATTTATGACATTCAACGCTACTCCAGCTTCGTGAGCGTTGATTGCCTTATGTTCTGCCCCATGATACTGTAGCACTCTCTTGAACTCGCTCCACATCGCCACCAATGCTAGATACAGAAGAAAGATTGCAAGACGCACTACCGCTTCAACAATGTTGAAAGCTACTCCTGTGAGGTTGAGTAGAGTAGTCAAGAGGAAGGGTATTATGAAGAATAATGAAGCCAGCCCTAATGCCATGGCAATTGCTATCGCGAACTCCTTGTACGTGAACTCTTCCTCATCTTCCAAGACCGCGTTTGCAGAGAAATAGATGCCTTTCACACCAAGGTAGAGCGTTTCAATCAGTGCGACGATACCTCTCAGTAGCGGTAGTCTAAGGACCTTGTATTTTTGAGATATGGAGTTTAGCTCCTCTACATGTGCTAATATCTCGTTGTTTGGCTGTCTAACACACATCACTACGTGCTTGCGGGATCGAATCATCACACCTTCTATCAGAGCTTGTCCGCCAAATGCTAGCGACGGCTCTTCTCTTCTCGCCACCAGTAACCCCACGATCTACACGAAGATTCTGTTTGCCTTATATCCTTTTGTTCTTTCTCGTTCTTTGTCTTGTCAGTTTTTCGAGGATAAACCAAGCGCGCGCTCTATCTTCTTAATAGACTCCGATGGTGTTATCTTCTATAGATGTGCTCTGTAGTAAGACTACTTCTTATCCTACTGCAAATGATAACTTACGTCTATACCAATAGATCTCGATTGGATGCTTACATTCCAAGCAATCATGCACTATCTTCTTAACACTTGTAGCATTGTCTCCTGGATCATCTAAAGAAGCTGTATCATGAATGTCATCTGGAGGATAGGCATCATAGGGATTACCACACTCAGGACAACTAAATGTTCTTTTCTTTTGAGGCATATTCTATAGTCCAGTTTAAGATTGTCTAAAGCTTTGCGCGCGCGATGGTTAAGCTGGATTTACAGGCTGATCAATCCGAACATGCATGCACAGTGCGCGCGCGACCTTTAAATTGGGGATGACGTTGTTAAATGGCTAGGTGCTCTTGTTGGCCTTGGGCATCATTTTTCCCGTTGCAGTGCTCATTGCAGGAATTGTGCTTCTAGCTGTTTCTAGCGATCAAGCGGTTAAGCATTCAGTCTTTTTTGCTTCGGCACTAGGGATTTCTTCGCTTGTAATAGGGCTTGTCTTGGTCTCTATTGGAACAGATCTGCCGGAAATCTCTAATTCACTCATTTCATGTTGGAGCGGTCATGGCGACATCGACTTAGGTGATTCTTTCGGGTCCATACTGAGCCAAATCACGTTGGTATTAGGGATTATCGCCCTTGCGAGTCGAGGCTTCAAAGTGAAAAGACACGAAGTCTTAGTGATAGGTATCTTTGAGGTTTTGGCCCTCGGGTTATCTATATCTGTAGCAGTAACCGGATTTACAAGAGAAAAGGCCTTCCTTCTGATAGCAACATGGCCAGTCTTCATCGTCATGATTAGAAAACTCGTGGCAAAAGATATCACGAAGAAAGAAAGAGTGAGCAGGGAAAAGGAAAGGCACTACCTGTCTCATTTGATCATCGCTATTGTGGCGTTTGTCGGCGTCGCGATTGGAGCGATAGCCGTTGTCCAGTCAGTGATTATGCTTTCTCAAGAGCTAGCCATACCCGAATTCTTCATCAGCTTCTTCGTCGTCGGGATAGGCACATCACTTCCGGAACTTGTTGTAGATGTCACGGCTGTCCGCAGGAGAGAGTACGAACTGGCGATAGGAGACATCCTAGGAAGTTGCATTGTTGACGCCACAGTCTCAATCTCGATAGGGCAGTTGTTCTTCCCAACGCCAGTGTTTGTTGAGGCTTATCAACATTCTCTTCCACTTGTGCTGTATACAATGCTTGCCTCCGCGGTCGTGATTCTTACACTCGCGATCAGAAAAAAGGTCGACAGAAAAGCAGGGATCCTATTCATACTCGTTTACCTCATTTCATTTTTGCTACCATACTTGATCTAACCCACCTAGTGACAAAGCGCGCGCCTTTGGGAAGAATATAAGTAAACACTATATGCCCGTTTTGATATAGCACATATTAGAGCGATGACAGAACCCATTTTCCAAGACAAGAAGCTTGAAATCTATAGGGATTGCGTTATCATAAAAGATTACTATGCTCCCAGACTCGACAAGAAACTAAGAATTTCAGAGATCAACGATGTGTGGGTTGAAAATCTGTCTGTTCTGGGTGGTAAGTTTAGACTGTGGGGCACTGGAACGTTTTTGAGATGGTTTCCCTTTCATCTGGAAAGAAGTTCACGAGACAAAGCCTTGGTAATAAGACGGAAATCAGGATTAATCAAATCAACAAAGGTAACTCTCGATACTCAAGACCCTTTAAAAGCATTTGAGCTAATCTGTGACTTACTTCATTGAATGCGAATATCAAGCAAGATAAGTAAACACTAAACACTGACTTTTCTCTGTCGTCTGATCCTTTGGAAAGAATCATTTATTATTCAAAGCTCAATTCATTTCTTACCAGTATCGATGTGGATTAATGTGAAGGATGTTTTGTATGTGGAATGGGTCCCAGCGGGGACGTTGATAAAGGCTCTAGTGGGTTTTTTTTCTTTACTTAGCTTGTGCATGCTATTGGCAACCATCGTTGTTGGAGTTGCTGTCCAGCATCCCTTCTTGATTGTTGTCCTAGCGTCTCCTCTAGCGTTTGTGTTGTTTGTGTTTTGGAATTATCGGGGCATACGGATAAAAGTGACCAGTGAGAACCTTCTGATCTATTACGGTCTTTTCAATCGCAGACGTATTCTAATAGGGGATATAGTATCCTGTGAACCAACTAAAGCCTCTTTTGGAAGATATGGTGGCATCGGCGTTAGATATGGCACTGATGGCTCTTGGGCTTACACAACATCACTCGACAATGCAGTGAAAATAACCCTACGGAAAGGAAAGCCATTCGTCTTTTCTTCAAATAACCCTGGAAAAATCCTCAGCATCATTAATCAAATGAAAAATATATCATAGCCCATTCATTGTGTACGGCACGCGCTCGATCCGCTAGTTAACCGCGTAGTACAAACACTCGAATACAAACGGTGTTATAGACTTCGCTCCTAAGTCACTTAGGCTCCTTGGAGAGCCCTATAACTGAAGTAGGCGCAAGCTAGGTTGATCAACCAGATTAAGCCCAACGAGAAGGTAAACATAGGCCCTGGAACCACTAGCCATATGGGCTCAACACCCGGTACGACTCCAACCCCTCCAATTAAACCCAAAATACAGAAGATGAGCCCAACGATATGCGCGCGCGCAGAAGCGAAATAATACACTCCTTTACCATCTCTGCTGAGCTGAAAGTTATTCATAAGATCGTAAGGATTGAACTCAGGACAATTGGAGATCTCCTAATTATCCGCAAAAGCACTCTTTTTCTATGCTTGTAAGGTTGTGAAATGCATGCATTCTAGACTATGAAGTATTTTGGGCAAAGAGAGGATTTCTCGACCCAAAAGGAAACATGAATATCCTTCACGCCCGGTATTCGTGCGATCTCATGGGTCATGTGCGCTAGATGCTGAAAATCCCTTGCCACTCCGATAGCTAGCAAGTCATGATCCCCAACAGTTTTTGTTGCTAGAATTATATTTGGCATTGAAATCAGTTTATCCAGAATCAGTGACGAATCGACTGGATTAGCCTCGTTTCCTAATATATGTTGGGATGATGCATCAATGAGAAATGCAGCCATACAATGATACCCAACCTTCTTCGGATTAATTACTACAGTGGATCCTCGAATTACACCGTTCTCTTGTAGTTTTTGATACCTGTTTATAACCGTGTCAGGAGATATTTTAAGTCCCTCCGCAATTTTTCGGAAAGACATACGAGCATCACTTGTCAGTTTCTCGATTATATTTAGGTCGATTTCATCCAACATAATCACTACTTTCTGAGATGCTTAAATTCGAAATTTTCGGGGCATAGTAATATTTCGTCAACCCAGATGGTAGTAGTCACATTTCTAACCAGAGGGTGCCCCTTTATCAGATCCTTTATTTGGCTGAGCTTGCCAACGTTCTTGAGGACAGCGATGCAAAAGATGTCTTCTCTGCCTATAGAAGTGGTGAAGAAGACAATTTCCGGGATACTCTGGATTAATTCGACAACTTCGTTGAGACGTGGAAGGCTTACATCTACGCCTATGCTTGCAACGCAATCATATCCGAAGCTTTTGGGATTCACTAGTATGGTTGTTCCCCTGATAATCCCTGCTTTTTTCATTTTTCTGAATCTCTTGCTTATCGTATCAGTTGAGACATTGCAATTCCTTGCGATATCAGCGAAGTTGTGACGTGCGTCTCTCTGAAGAGCCCTAAGAATATTTGCATCAACTTCATCAACCTGTGTCCCACGAGTCATGAAAAACCCTTTTATAGAAAAGCTGTGCTTAGAGCTTAAAAATCATGCTATTTTCGACGAAAAATCTTACGGTGTCGAGTGCAATGTCTATTGTTGGGAGTTAGTCTACACTTTCGCTATTCTGCTCCAATATATCTTAAAATGCAGAAAAATGCTTTTCCAATTCACACAAAAGGAATAAATATAAGACAAGTAATCTTAAAATGTGTGATGTCGGTTGCAGATAACAGAGATCATCAAAGAGATCGAAGACAGAAGGAAAACAGGAGAGTTAAGCAGGAAAAGGGTTGCTTGTGCTCATTGTGGAACCACGTGGGTTGAGCTAGTTGGTTTGATCGTTGGACAAAAAGAGGGGGCAGAGGATCTATGTCTTCGAATTGGTATGGAATCCGATAATTGCCAATCCTGTAGATACCGACCCTTGGAATGTCAAGAATGTGGCTCAAAAGATGTCTATGAAATAACGTCTGCTGAGGGAGCTTCTGAAGAAACACCACTAGGCTTCAAGGGCATAAGAAAAGTTACCAGAGACTCAGGTGGCAAGAGCTCATGAAAACCTCACTCTCACGTTAAGGAGAGTAGATAATCGACCTGCCGGGAGTTATGAAATTTGACGGAAAACGCTTTCGAACACGGCGAGGTCGACAAGATTATTGAAAGTCATTCTCATGAAAAGTCAGCATTAATTGCTGTATTGCAGGAGATTGAAAATTCGTACGGTTATCTGCCGGCTTGGACGTTGAGACAAGTATCCGAGAAACTTGAAGTTCCTCTGATCCAAGTCTACGGCGTCGCTTCCTTCTATGACGCATTTCACCTGACACCCCGTGGCAAACACCTCATTCGTGTCTGTCTTGGAACGGCATGCTACTTGAGAGGCTCAACTCGGGTTCTTGAGGCTTTAGAAAGAGAGCTGGGCATAAAAGATGGCGAGACAACGCCTGACCTAGAGTTCAGTATTCAATCAGTTCGGTGTCTTGGTGCATGCGCGTTAGCGCCTGTTACGATCATTGATGAGCGATACTTCGACAAGATGACCCCGACGAAGATCAATAGTGTGTTGAAACGGGTACAGAGGAAAAATGAAAAAAGTTAGAACCCACCAAGAGCTTGTAGCTCTGCGAAACTCTTTGCTGGAAAACAGAGATCCAAATAAGCCTTGTGTAAGAGTATGCATCAGTACGGGATGCCGAGCACGTGGTAGCTTAGATGTTCTCCAGGCTTTTAGAGACGAGGTCACGAAGCAAGGTTCTGGAACCGATGTGGATGTCAAGCAAACAGGTTGTCATGGGTTCTGCGAAAGAGGTCCAGTGGTTGTAATAGGGCCCAAAGAAATCTTCTACCAAGGAGTGAAGCCAAGTGATGTTCCTGAAGTCGTTTCGAAAATACTGCACAACTGGGAGGTCGTTGACAGGCTTCTGTATGTAAATCCCGCAACGCACCAGAAGGTTCTCTGTGAAACTGAAGTGCCTTTCTACAAAATGCAGACAAGACGAATTCTCGCTAACAACGGACGGATTGACCCCACAAGTATACTTGATTACATCGCTGTTGGAGGTTATCAGGCTCTCGCGAAAGCTATTACAGCAATGTCTGGTGAAAATATTATTGATACTGTCGAAAAATCTGGGCTACGCGGTCTCGGTGGCGGAGGTTTCCCTACTGGACGAAAATGGAGATCGTGCCGAGAAGCTAAGGGGAACCTCAAATTCGTGATCGGAAATGGTGATGAAGGTGATCCTGGAGCTTTCAGTGACAGAAGCCTCATGGAAGCGAATCCCCACAGCATTCTGGAAGGCATGATCATAGGAGCCTACGCCATAGGAGTGAATCAAGGCTACCTTTATGTTCGCACCGAGTATCCTCTAGCATTGAAGCATCTTCAGATAGCAATAGACCAAGCCAAAGAATGCGGGTTTTTGGGAAAAGGCATACTTGGTTCTAAGTTCGACCTAGACATCAAGATAATTCGCGGTGGAGGCGCATTCGTGTGCGGCGAATCTTCTGCATTAGTCGCTTCCATAGAAGGCAAAGTGGGTGAGCCAAGAGCAAAATACATCCATACAGTTGAGCAGGGGTTGTGGAACAAACCCACTAATCTGAATAACGTTAAGACATGGGCATGCGTCCCTTTGATTATCAATAATGGCGCGGATTGGTATGCAAAAATAGGAACCGCGAAATGCAAAGGAACAGCAATCTTCTCTCTTGTTGGAAAAGTTAACAATACAGGCCTCATTGAAGTGCCAATGGGAACCCCCCTTAAGCAGATCATTTACGACATAGGTGGAGGGATACTTGAAGACAAGAAGTTCAAAGCTGTTCAAACAGGTGGCCCTTCTGGTGGATGTATACCTGAAGAACTACTCGACCTTCCAGTAGATTTTGACAAGTTAACCGAAGCTGGTTCAATGATGGGGTCTGGCGGTATGATCGTTATGGACGAAGCCACGTGCATGGTTGACGTGGCGCGGTATTTCCTCGACTTCTTACAGTACGAATCTTGCGGCAAATGTGCCCCTTGCCGCGAAGGAGTCAAAAGGATGCTTGAGATCGTAACCAACATAACCGCGGGTCGTGCCAAGAAAGAAGATCTAGAGCTCCTTCAAGAGCTGGCGGAGATGGTTAAGGATTTTTCTCTTTGTGGTCTCGGTCGAACATCTCCAAACACTGTCCTGTCAACTCTGAAGTATTTCCGAGACGAATATCAAACTCACGTGAAAGACAAAAAGTGCAGTGCAGGCATCTGCAAAGACCTTATTGAATATTCTATTCTTGAAGACAAATGCACGGGATGTGGTGCGTGTTTGAAACTCTGTCCTCAACAGGCTATACAAGGTGAACCAAAAAATCCCCACACTATTGATCCCAGCAAGTGCATTCGATGCGGCGTCTGCCGAGATGCTTGCCCATTTGAAGCGATAATGGTGAATTAGGAAGTGACTAGATGGTAACCCTCACAATCGACGGAGTAAAGGTTCAAGCACAAGAAGGTTCCACTATACTCGAAGTCGCTAGATTCTACGGGTTCAACATCCCAACCTTATGCTACCACGATGAGTTGACTCCCTACGGCGCCTGTCGTTTATGTATGGTAGAGGTTGACGACGGACGAAGAACAAGACTAGTGGCCTCTTGCCTACACCCTGCTAAGGAAGGAATACGGGTGAAAACGCATTCACAGAGAGTCGTAGAGGGGCGAAAGCTGATATTGGAATTGCTAATTGCCAGATGCCCCAACTCGAAGACCCTGCAAGACTTGGCCTCTCAGATAGGATTAGAGCATGTAAGATTCAAGATGGAAAGCAAAGACTGCATCCTTTGTGGGTTATGTGTGAGGATGTGTGCTGAACAGATGGGAAGCGGGGCGATAGGTTTTGTGGGTAGAGGGCAAAAGAGAGAGGTAGTTACCCCCTTCCGCGTGTCCAGCGACATATGCCGTAACTGTGGAGCCTGCATGTATATTTGTCCTGTAGTAGAACTGCAGTGCCGCGGGGTCAAGTCTCCAGGAGAAGTCTGTAACTCCTGTCTTGTCATAACCCCGCAATGTGTAGAAAAGTATGATCAAGTCATGTGTACTCTAGACTCATGTGGAGCCTGTGTACAAAAGGAGGAAGAATAGTATGACCTTTTCAAAACCAAATAGAAGTCCAGCAACTCTAACAAAAAATAGAACCGATCCATGTCCCGTCAGCGGGCTTTGCGTCACTTGCATAGATGGATGCCCTGGTCCATGCGAAGTTGCCAAATCCGCGATAAGAGGTAGCGAAGTTATTTATCCAGCGCCTTTCGGCATAATAACCACTGCATCCCAAAAGAACTATCCCGTGAACCTTTCGCACTTCAACATCATGGGGACAACCGTAGGGGCTGTTGGCATTGAAGCCGACAGTGACAAAGCCATATTTCCCAATGTTGACCTGGAAACCAAAATAGGTCAAGGTGAAGGCATAAAATTAAAGGTTCCATGGTTCACCTGTGGGCTTGGATCGACAAAAATCGCCAAAGACAACTGGAGAGAATTGGCTATTGGCGCAGCAATCTCAGGAACAATGCAAGTTATAGGAGAAAATGTGTGTGGCATGGATGTTGACTCAAAATTCGACAATGGAAAAGTGACTCATTCTCCGGAATTGGAGTGGAGAGTGAAAGCCTACAAAGAATGGAGAGAGGAAGGCTATGGTGCGATTGTTGTTCAATCTAACATAGAAGATGCAAAGCTCGGCGTTCTTGAATATGCAATGTTAGATTTAGAAGTAGATGCCGTTGAACTAAAGTGGGGTCAAGGAGCCAAAGACATCGGTGGCGAAGTCAAAATCGGAGATCTAGGCAAGGCGCAACTTCTGAAGAAAAGAGGATACATAGTTATCCCCGATCCTGAGAATCCTGATATTATTGATGCGTTCAAGAAAAAACACTTCAAAGAATTTGAAAGGCACTCTCGAGTTGGCATGGTTACAGAAGAAGCTTTCCTGAGCAGAGTGAAAGAACTCAGAAACCTAGGTGCCAAGTACATTTTTCTAAAGACAGGGGCTTACCGACCAGCGGATGTGGCGAGAGCCGTAAAATTCTCGTCGGAAGCTAGAATTGATCTCCTCACTGTTGACGGCGCGGGTGGGGGAACGGGAATGAGTCCTTGGCGTATGATGAATGAGTGGGGAATACCCAGCGTAGAGATCTGGTCATTAACGTATCGATATATAGATAGACTAGCCAAGAGAGGCGAATATGTACCTAGCGTAGCCTTCGCCGGAGGTATTACCATGGAAGACCACATCTTCAAAGCACTGGCGCTAGGTGCACCATATGTGAAAGCAATAGGCATGGCAAGAGCCCCCCTCACCGCAGCTATGATAGGTAAAAATGTTGGTGGTAGAATTAATGAAAACAATCTTCCAGTCTACTATGCAAGATATGGCAACACCCTTGATGCGATCTTTGTGGAAGCAACTAGGTTGAAGAGCAAGTTTAGAGAAAAATTCGGGAGTTTGCCGACAGGAGCAATTGGCCTCTACACCTACAATCAGCGGTTGATCCATGGACTTAAACAATTGATGTGTGGAGCCCGAAAATTCGCGCTTCAACATATCACTCGAGGTGACGTCGCTGCCTTAACTCCTGAAGCTGCACAGATATCTGGGATTAATTACATTATGGATGCTGATAAGGAAGAGGTCGAGAAAATCTTAGGCTAAGTGCGTGACGGTATCTGCGATTGTACGCTAAGATTGTCAAATCGGATCTAGATCGCGCGCAAAAGACAAAACCTACGGTGTGAAATAGCCACCACCATTCAGACGCAGACTTAGGCTACTAAAATCTCAACCACCTCGGAAGACTATTAGATGTTGTTTCAACATGAGATGGGTGAAATCCCTTTTGCGCGCGCGCATCATCGCCATCGATTTGTACTTTGGCGACAATAAAGAGACAATGATTTTCGTTGATGTAGTTAAATTCAAATGTGGTTCAGACAACTAAACCAGTGTTAGCGGGAGTGTGAAATTGCATGAATAGAACTTCGGAGCTCTCAGGCTTCTACAAGCTAACTCCCAAAGAAAGAGTACAATTCGTAAAGGAATTCGCTGGACTCACAGAAGAAGAAGTGGAAATTCTTCAATCACCCGGGGCACTAAAGCTTGAACTCGCTAATCGAATGATTGAGAATGTTGTGGGAGCCTTCCCAGTACCTTTAGGAATTGCAGTAAATTTCTTGATCAACGGAAGGGACTACTTGATACCTATGGCCATCGAGGAACCCTCAGTCGTTGCCGCTGCTAGTTACGCCGCAAAGATGGCAAGATCGAAGGGAGGATTCTTTACAAGCAGCACCGAACCCATCATGATCGGGCAAATCCAAGCAGTGGGTATAGCCGACCCATACGGAGCGAAGATGGCGATTCTAGGGGCAAAGAACGAGATTCTGAAGAAGGCTAACGAACAGGATCCCATGCTAGTCTCGGTTGGGGGAGGCGCCAGAGACCTAGAAGTGAAGGTAATAAGTGCTAACACTGGGCCTATGGTAATAACAGAGCTTCATGTAGACTGTAGAGACGCCATGGGTGCAAACGCTGTGAACACCATGGCTGAAGCAGTTGCTCCACTGATAGAGAGAATAGCCAAAGGCAGAGTATATCTGAGAATCATCTCCAACTTAGCTACCAAAAGATTGGCACGAGCTTGGACAGTCGTTGCAAAGGAAGCATTGGGCGGAGAGCAAGTTGTCGACGGAATCGTAGAAGCCTACAACTTCGCAGCCGCCGACCCCTACAGAGCTGCAACCCACAACAAGGGCATACTAAACGGCATAATCGGAGTTGTCATAGCCACATGCAACGACCACAGAGCAGTAGAGGCGGGAGCCCATGCCTACGCAGCAAGATCAGGTCACTACGGGCCGTTAACAGTTTGGGAGAAGAACAAAAACTGCGACCTAGTAGGTTCAATTGAGTTGCCTATGGCCGTTGGAACAATCGGAGGCGCCACCAGAGTGCATCCTGTTGCCAAAGTAGCACTGAAAATCTTAGGTGTCAAAACAGCTAACGAACTAGGGGAAGTAATGGCCGCGGTAGGATTGGCTCAGAACCTCGGTGCCTTAAGGGCGTTAGCGCACGAGGGCATCCAGAGAGGACACATGGCACTTCACGCGAGAAATGTTGCCATATCTGCGGGAGCGACTGGCGACCTCGTTGACTTGATTGTTGAAAAGATGGTTGAAGAGCGTAAAGTGCGACTGGATAGAGCAAAGGAACTCATGGAAGAGTTCAAGAAAAAAGGGAGAATCTGACACATCTACTCTTACAAACTGAAAGAAGGATACTCACTGACTCTGTGGGATAAACATGATAGTCATTCCTGGTCCAGCTTCTCGAGAATTAGGTGAAAAAGTAGCTAAATTAACAAATTCACGAATTGTTAATGTAAACCTCCAAACATTCCCCGATGGAGAATCTAAGATAAAACTTGATGGCGTAGTTGAAGACGAAGACGAAGAGGTTGTTATCATTCAGTCAACTGAACCTCCTCAAGACACGCATTTCATGCAGCTCTTTTTGATGGTCGATGCGGCGAGGGATTTGGGAGCCAGAAACACTGTAACAGTTGTCCCATACTTAGCTTATGCCAGACAAGACAAACGCTTTCTACCCGGTGAAGCAGTCAGCATCGAAACCGTGATCAAGCTGCTCGAAGCCTCTGGAACTAATCGATTCTTAACTGTGAACACGCACGAAGAGAGCATTCTGAAGAAGTTCACAGTGCCAGCGGAGAATCTCTCAGCAATAAGTCTGCTTGCCGAACACTTCAAGAATAAGGGGTTGAAAGGAGCGCTATCTTTAGCTCCAGACAAAGGAGCACTAAGACTAGCTCAAGAGGCTGACAAAGTACTCAACGGCGGATCTGGATGGCTAAAGAAAGAGAGAGACCTTTACACAGGCGAGATCAGCGTCGAGGCAAAGAGGTTTGACATAGAGGGGAAGGACGTGGTTGTCTTTGATGACATCATCAGCACCGGAGGAACAATTGCTGCTGCGAGTAAGATCATGAAGAAACAAGGTGCAAGAAGAGTGTACGCAGCCGGTGTCCATCCACTGCTCATAGGTGAGGCGCAGAATAAGATAATGAAAAGCGGCGCCGAAGGAATAATTGGCACTGACTGCGTTTCCAGCCCTGTAAGTGTTGTCTCTGTTGCTCCCCTAATCGCTGAAGCCCTCTCCAAACGAGGAGTCTAAAACGTGGCTAGGCTCTTCTTCCTGCTCTCAGGTGAACATCCAAGTCTCCCTTTTTCAGAATTGGAATCCATCATCGCCGCTGAGAGTTACGAGTATCAGGTCTTGGAACGGTTGACTCAGGTCCTAAGTGTAGAGACCGACATCAACAGCACAAAGGCTATCGAATTCAGATCAGCTTTGACTCGGGTCTGCGGTTTAGAGTTGTTCAATTGTGACGCTGTACTCACTGAAATTGTAAAAGAGCTGCAATCGGTATCGTTAGAAGACTTCTTGAAATCGGGTGAAAGCTTTGCCGTCCGAATAAAACGGATACAGAGAGCCGCACCCCACATCATTCGGATTGAACTTGAAAGAAAACTTGGCGAATTAATTCTAGACAAAGTCAAGGGCGCCAAGGTAAACCTGAAGTCCCCTCAGAAGGCCTTTTTCGGAATCTTAACTGAAAACCGATTCATCTTCGGATTGAAAGTGGCTGAAATCCCTACGAAACCACTTTTTGAAAGGAGTCCTCAAAAGCGACCTTTTTTTCATCCGTCAGCCATGCTCCCGAAACTAGCGCGGTGCATGGTGAACTTGGCTCAGCCGAGAAACGGTGACCTTATTCTGGATCCTTTCTGTGGAACTGCAAGTATGCTTATTGAAGCTGGGCTGATGGGGTATCGAATGTTGGGTCTCGACGTGCAGTCAAGTATGGTAAGAGGGAGTCTACGAAATTTCCTACATCTTGGGGTGAAGGCAGATGGAATGATTGTGGCAGACGCTAAATATCTTCCCATAAACAGAATTGATTGCGTCGTCACAGACCCGCCCTACGGTAGGTCAGCAACTACACTTGGATGGACTACCCGCAGGATTGTCGAATCCTTCTTGTCAAATGTGGGAGAGATTCTTCCTAAAGGCAGGCGAATCTGTATAGCAGCCCCAAAATCGGTAAAGATAGGTGAGATGGCAAAAGGGTTAGGCTTTAAACACGTGGAGTCTCATCTCGTTTATGTGCACAGAAGCTTGACAAGAGAGATAGCTGTTTTGGAGAAGGAGACATGAAATGAGTCTCAGCGTCATTTTCTTAGGAACCGCTGGAAGCATCCCCACGTCCGAGAGAAACTTGCCAGCCGTCGCCATTCGAAGAAAAGGCGAGTTGATTCTCTTTGACTGCGGGGAAGGTGTGCAAAGGCAGATGATTCGAGCCGGAGTGGGCTTTCATCGGAAAACAAAGGTCTTCATAACCCACATGCACGGGGACCACCTTCTTGGCTTACCTGGACTATTCCAAACCATGTCCCTACTGGATAGAGAAAGAGAACTGGATGTTTTCGGACCGCCAGGAATTAAGTCGTTTGTCGATGCAATCCGGCAGACGGTGCAGTTTACGCTGACGTTTCCGATTGAGCTGTCAGAGATAAAGGGTCCTGGTGTAGTGTGCGACGAGAAGGAATACCAGATACACGCGGCTTGGGCTACACACATAGTTCCTACATTAGCCTTTGCACTGATTGAGAAGGCTCGTCCAGGAAGATTCTATCCAGAAAAGGCGCGATCCCTAGGAGTCCCAGAAGGATCCCTATGGTCAAAGCTGCAACATGGCTCAGCCGTTAGGCTTTCGGATGGACGAATAGTCAAGCCGGAAGACGTTTTGGGACCGCCACGTCCAGGGAGAAAGATCGTCTACACTGGAGACACAACACCGTCTAGGGAAATCATGAACTTCGCTGAAAACGCAGATTTACTGATTCACGACGCAACGTTCGATGATGAGCTCTTGGAGAAAGCACAAGAAGATGGGCACTCGACGCCAAGTCAAGCGGCTGAAGTCGCGAGGATGGCGAAGGCAAAAAGGCTGGTTCTGACTCATATGAGCGCTCGGTACAAGGACGCAAGTCCACTGTTGGAACAGGCAAGGAAGATTTTTCCTCATGTGGGCATAGCTGAGGATTTCATGAAAATTGATCTTCCTCTTTTAGAAGCCTAAGAAAAAAGCTTACGCAATGTCTGAAGGCTTTTTTCAACATGCTCTATGGACTCAAGCATGATGACATTGTTATATGCAACTTTCTTTAAGGCATCTGCAACGCCTTCCCAGTCGATTGTCCCGTAACCTATCCCCAGATGCGCGTCGCTAGTACCATCGTTGTCACTAACGTGCACATGAACTATCTTTTCTGAGAATCGAGTCATAAAATCCTTAATCTGGCGATTTATATTCGCGTGTCCAACATCCAGGACCAAACCTAAGTCATCATCAAATTCGTCATAGAAACGAGAAAAGTCCTCTACGCTCTTCATTAGAAACGGGAACGGTTCAGGAACATTCTCAATCGCTATGTCCACCTCGTGTTTCCTAGCGGTCTTCAACAAGCTATGCACAGACTCGATATTAAGTTGCCAATCCAACCCGGGATAAAAATGACTGACCCCCGTTCTCTTGCCTGGGTGAAAAACCCACAGTCGGCAACCCAGCTTCCCAGCATAGGAAATGGATTTTTCAAGTCTTCTTAGAATTGTCCGTCGCAAAGCGGGGCTGGGTGAGGCTATGTTAATGTCGACAAAGGGTGCGTGGACGGTCAATTCAAGATTATGTGACTTGACAACTTCTTTCAGAGTCTTCACTCGCCTGCTGTTGAGTGTGTGCAGTCCTTCGTCAAGAATCTCCACTTGCCGTGTGGTGACTTTGCGAAGATATTTTATTAAGGAGGGAAATGATTCTCCCAAGCGGAATAGCATGGACAAGCCTATTTCGGGTTTAGGCATATTGGTCACGACGGCTACCGGGTTGTCCTTGGAGCAAGCCATTCGATGAGTTCTCTCGGGTTATCGCATTGAATCTGAACTCTTATTGGTCCCAGCGGGGATTCTGCTTCTGGCTCTGAGAATGAAACGTGTCCAGAATAAGCAACCTGCTTGTTTAAGTAAAGCACTATTGACTTTCTGCTCAGTCCCTCAAAAAACGCTCCTCTGGCAGCGTCGCGAATTCTCTCCCTTCGAAGTAGGTTGTAGAATTTAGAGAGCGCCTCTCTTCCAGTAGCCTTAGCGATGAGGAGGCTTCCCTGCTTTTGAGTCTCAGTCTCAAATTCCACGTTTCCAAAGATGTTTTCTACAGCTGTTCTTACTTTGACAGGGTCTTCAGTAGGGTTCACTTCCACCTCCACCTTAACGTTCACTTCATCCATTTTGCCATTGCATCCTCCAAAACTGCGCTGGCTTCCTGCTCAAATTCAATCCTTGTTCCTTCGTTTACGATCATGTAGTCTGCAGTTGCTATAACGTTTCCTAGACCGACGCGAAGCTCTCGCAGGTCTCGTTCAAGAAAGGTGTCCCAACCCTTAGGATCGTCACTACGTTGGCGCCGAAAGAGCCGCCGAAACCTCGTTTCAGGAGAAGAATGAATAGCGATTAAGGTGAAGTTTGGAAAATGCCTTCCAAATTTCCTTACCTCCTGAAGGCTTCGTATTCCATCAATAGCAACCACATCTTCTTTAGAGCTTTCAATCTTTGGAATACATCGATCAGCCACTACCCTCGGACCTTTCTCCTTTCTAAGCTTAAGCATGACTATCCCGAGGTTTTTTGGCGTGGGCTGCAGTCCTCGTCTTCTTGCCTCCAATCGTATCACGTCTCCCATTACGACTACGGAGTGACCCATTCTCCTAACGATTCTCATAACCGTAGCCTTCCCCGCTCCGGGCATGCCCGCAACGCCAATGACAATCTTTCTGGACATCATAAGTCGCTCTCTAAACCTTACTCCACACTGTGGAAGTATAGATTAAAAAGTTATTAGAGAAGCCCATGTTTTAGAATAAGCTGAGAAGGTCTCCTTTATGGCGGAAACTATTAGGAGTTTCATTGCGTTTGACATAGACAACGAGTCAATTCTTAAGAACTTCTCGGATGTTCAAGAAGCGCTCACTAGAACGGGAGCAGACTTGAAACTCGTTAAACCTCAAAACATCCATATAACTATGCGCTTCCTAGGCAACATCAGTCCACATATGGTTGACTCCCTCCACGAAGCGATGGAAAAGGTCTCCTTCACTCCCTTTGACGTGGAAATTCGGGGGCTAGGAACGTTTCCAAGTCCAGACTACGTCAGGGTTATCTGGGCCGGGATTCAGAGAGGGGCGGATGAACTCTCAAATGCTTTCGAACAGCTTGAGCCTAACCTCAGAGGATTGGGATTCAAACACGATCCAAAAGGGTTTAGTCCCCATCTCACGATAGCTCGGGTGAGGACTGGACGAAACAGAAAGGCCCTTATTCAGTGCGTCAAAGACTCGGCAGATTATGAGTTTGGAACCGTAAGAGCCAAGTGCTTGAGGCTGAAAAGGAGTGTCCTAGCGCCGAAAGGACCGATCTACTCAACATTAAAAGAAGTCTGTCGCTGATAGCCTTACAGAAAACGCTCATCCGTGATTCCTAATGGTATCAGGTCTCGAAAGGGTTTGTGCAACCGTTTTGAAAAGGGTTACGCCGAGCCCTAAAGAGAAAAAGGACATTCTAGCACTGGCTGAGGAATTAAGTCAGAAAGTGATGACAGCGGCGAAGGAAGCCAACGTAGATGCAGAGGTGAGAGTTGAGGGATCGGTTGCGAAGGATACGTGGCTGAGTGAAGAGCCCGACATTGATATTTTCATGCGAGTGCCGACCACCATGCCACGAAAGGCATTCGGTACAATCTGCTTGGGCATTGCTAGAGCAGCTACTGAGGGGTTCGAACAGATTGAAAGATTTGCAGAGCATCCATATCTGGAGTCCGTTGTTGATCATATAAGAGTGAACATAGTGCCATGTTATAAAGTAGGAAAAGGAAAGTGGATAAGCGCTACAGACAGAACGCCGTTCCACACGGATTACATGAAGCCTCTTCTGGATCAGAAGAAACGTGGAGAGGTTAGACTTTTAAAGAAATTCATGCAGGGAATCGGTGTCTACGGCGCCGAAATAAAGGTTGGAGGTTTCAGTGGATATCTCTGTGAGCTTCTCATCCTCAACTACAAGTCGTTCGTCAGAGTCTTAAGGTGGGCTGCAGATTGGAAAGAGCGAAGAATAATCGATTTTGAAGGCTACTATGAAGAAAGAGAGATAGAGGCTGAGCGGATTTTTGAAGAGCCGCTCGTCATGGTCGACCCAGTGGACAAAGGTAGAAACGCCGCTGCAGCCGTTAGGAAAGAGAGACTCGACGAGCTTATTGTTGTAGCCAGAGCCTTTCTCAAAAGACCAGATCTAAATTTCTTTTACCCAAAGCCCACTGAGACTCTCAGCTCTGAAAAGCTAACGAGTGTCCTGAGAAGTCGAGGATCAACATTAGTCTTCTTAAAACTCGGGAGGATTGAGGCAGTTCCAGACATACTCTGGGGGCAACTCTACAAGTCTCAGAGGTCCCTGCGAAAAATGCTTGAGCAAAACGATTTTAGCGCAATTCGAGACGATGTTTGGAGTGATGAAAAGAGCCTCAACATGTTCATCTTTGAGGTGGAACACCCATCTCTGCCCGTCATCAAGAAGCATTTCGGTCCACCTCTTAGGAAAAGGATTGAATGTGAAGAGTTCCTACGAAAACACCTCGAAGCAGCGCACACGATCTCTGGACCACGCGTAGAAAGTGGACGCTGGGTTGTAGAGATGAAACGAAAGCATACGAACATTGTAAGTCTATTCCTTGAAAAATTGAAAGATGGTGGAAGAAGAGTCGGTGTAGCTGAACGAATCTCTCAAGCAGTCACAGAGGATCTCGAGGTCTTGGTGGGTGAGGAAGTCCTAGAGTTATGCTCGTCTAATCCAGAATTCGCAAGATTCCTAACCGGATATCTTAAAGGAAAACCTAAATGGCTGAAGTAGGAACCAACACAGACCTAAATGGTGCATAAAACTTTAAGAATCACGCTACACGACTAAGGGTTACCCAAGGGAACATGGTAACATGCCAAAGAAAAGACATCACGCGATGACTAAGAAGACCAAGAAGAAGAAGCAGAAAAGAGCTAAGAAGACAAGGCAAAGACGGAGAAAGAAGGCTAAATAGGGCTTAGAAGCGCCCTCGATGAGCATCGAAACAACAGGTTATCCTACCCTGAACGTTCTTACTGACCTCCATGGGAAACGTTCGGGTTCAGAGATATATCAGGCTAATATTTGCACGCCGTTGATGCTGAGTGTAATATTTGTTGTAGAAATAGCATAGAGGGAACACGAGACAACTCGGCTTACTTGTGCAAAAATGCCTGAAGTTCTTCTCTTGTCGGGAGCCCTCTGATTGCCGCTCCCTTATAAGTGATTAGGGGAGTCTTCCATCCCTTCAGATAAAACTTCATCTTAACTGTAAATCTACTGCTTGCCAAATCAACGGTCTCAAACTCTAATCCATTCTCTCTTGAAACTTGTTCCACCAAATTTACAGCCTTCATTTCTTCATCAGAAAGGAAACCACTCGACTTACCTGGCAGGTATTGCAGACCTTCGAAGGCTCTGTCTCCAGCCTGCGAACAAGGATGTTCCAGGCTGTGCATGTCCACATATTCACAGGTTGAGGGTTCTACACTATTCACATAGACCCTGATCTTCTCCAAGTAGCTACCCTCTTAGCAGCCAGAAATCTAATGCAAACTATCGCCAGAAATCATTTAAAGTTATCTATCTTGGTGAACTATGATTCTATAGAAGGCAAGTGAACCGTCTTCTTTGTTGAGTTCAAACACTCTTTCTGCTCATTGCCGCACAATATCTATAGAAACTAGTCTTATTATCTTGCGCAGAATTTTAGTCTACCAGGCATTCTTTGAGGTAGTCTTCCAACGTCCTGCCAGACACCACTTCCACCTTGTAGTCTCTAACATCAACGGAATGGTCAAAGTTTTTCTCGGGTATAACCACCTTTCTGAAGCCCCAAGCCTCTGCAGCTTTGATCTTCTCGTACAATCCTCCGACTGCCGTAACCTGGATTGAATTACTTACTCCCAGATTTATTTCGCCTGTGACAGCTACGTCTTGTCTGATTGGTTTTCCTTCAATTAGAGAGCATAAGAGTATGGCCATTGTGACTCCTGCGGATGGACCGTCTACTCCATACGACTGGGCGAAATCGATGTGAGTAAGGTAGTCTTGGGCGATATCAACACCGTATTTTTGGAGTATGACGCTTCTGACTTTTGCCACGCTGTCGGATATGAACCTCTCTTTCTCTCCTTTTGCCACACCTGTAACCTTGTAGTATCCCTTCAGCGGGTAATCTCTGGCTATATCACTTCTTTTCGCCATGTTTGCCTTGACGCACATGACGTTGCCAGTCATCTCTCCACTGTAAGGATCTGAGACAACCGCTAGACCATATATTTGTCCAAGTCTGCTTCCTTCGGGCTTGATCTCCAAGAGTTTGCCTCTTTCGCTAATTTGATGTTCCAACAATTGTCTCTGGATAGTTTTGCAGTGTTTTTCGATGGCGTCTTCGACATGTCTCTTTTCCACAATCTTCAGATCTTCGTTCATGGCTAGCGTGGCAGCCGTCTTGATGAGGGAGATGAGTGGTCTAAATCTTGTGGACAACGCGTCTTTCTTGTTGCTTCTACGTCTTCCTTCGGCAACTATTTCTTCGCACGCTTCTCTGGTGAATGGGATCAGGTGAAAACGTTGGGCTTCCTGTGCTATGAACTGTACGTACTTCCTCCTGTTCTCCACTGTGTTAGGCATGTCGTTGTGCATTCTGACGACTTTGCCATAGCCGTATATTCTGTCCATCAGCGCGGGATGTATCTGACTGATTGAATCAAAGTTGCCTGCGCCAACGAGGAAACACATGCATGGAACTGGTTCGGTGGAAACGGCTAACGCTGCTGTTCCGCCTTGTTGTAAGCGCCCTCTCGTGGTAATGGGTAACTGCCCATCTTCTAAGACTGTCAAGAGAGTGACTGCCTCAACGGGATCCAGGTTTTTGATCTCATCCATATATAAGACGCCTAGAGCGGCTCGGTGAACGTCTCCAGCGGTTACTCTCTGATGCTCTGGAGTGCCTAAACCACCAGTCTGGTAAGGATCCCAGGCTATGTCTCCAAAGAGTTGAGATGATCTGTGACCGGTAGCGTCTATGAAAGGGGCATGCTTGGAAGAATTGTCGACTATCAGTTTAGGCACACTGGACTGCTGCGCTCCACCGATGCCTGGCAAATTGACGCTTCCTCCAAGCCTTCCAAACCACCAGATGAATATGCCGAAGAAGATTAATGAACCAGCAGGGACGAAGATGACTACTAATGAAGGAAACGACTTGGTGAAATACTCCAAGAAATTATGCGAATAGAACTCGTGCAATGTTAAGCCGTCTTCAGTCATCGTGGGGTTTAGAGTCCAAGCTGTGAAGATATTGTATATCCCATACATCGCGATGAAGAGAAGTATCAGACCAAAAGCTAATAGCATCGTTTGAAGTGCCCTCAAACCAAGGGAAAGGACAAACTTCTTTTTCTCTTGTCTAATCTTCTCCTTGCGTATTATCTCCTTACCCTTACCTGCTTCGTGCATTGAAACTTTGGGTTCACTTGGAACGATCTTGTTTTTCCAGCAGAGAATGTCGAATAACCTGATCTTTCTCTCCCTATAGATTTGAGTAAGCTTGTCGGCCAATGCTCTTCCAATGAGGGACTTACCTGTTCCTGGGTCTCCGAGAAGAAGTAGGTATGGTCCTGGGCTGAGTCTGGTCTTGGTTGAAGGTTTGTCTTTGCTGGGTTCTCTCCAGTCATGATACCATTTATTCTCTTCGAGCCATTTCAGCTTGTGTGCCCACTCGTCGAGGCATAGAAAGCATTCTTGTAGGGCTCTGTCTTGACCGATAACCCAAGACATGAGATTGTCATCGACTGGAAAGCCTTTGGTGCTTTCAAAATTCGCCCAATCCCATTTTACCCTGACCTTTTTGCCTTGAACAGTTCTGTGGAGAGTTTCGGCTTCCTTTCCAAACATAAGCATACCTACAACTGAGTCGCGTTCGCCTTGTTGTTTCCTACTTAGGACGTCCATGTTGCACATGGAATCCGAAAATTATAGTGGTTATTTCAATTCTAGCAATATAGCAGAAACTGATAGAGAAAATGGAAAATGGAAGTGAGAGGACTTAGCATTCAGATGTGATGACGGACATAGCACGTTTGTTGTTTCATTGGACGCCTTCAGCTTGTTCAGCTAGGACGGATAGGTATATCTGGGCAGTTTGCTCGGCCGCTTTTTTCCATGTGAAGTATTGTAGGACTCTTTTTCGTCCGTTTTTTCCCCATCTCTTGGCTCTTTCTACGTCTTTTAGCACTTCCCCTAAGCCCCAAGCAATGTCTGCTGGGTCTCCACCGTTGACATGCATCCCGTTCTGATCAAGGCCAGAGGATATTACTTGCTCACGAAAACCGACGACTCCCTGGGCTCCGACGACCACTGGTTTTTCCATGGCCATGGCCTCTAGACTTACGATGCCAAATGGTTCGTAGACCGATGGAAAAACACAGGCGTCAGCAGCGGCGTAATGTAAGATTCTTTCTTTTTCAGGCACGAATTCGAATCGGCAAGTCACTTTGTCTTTTATTCCCAGCCTGCTGGAGATCTCTATGATGTCCATTTGTTCCTCTCCTTTGCCCAGAATCACCAGCTTTGTCTTTGGGTACTCCTCTAAAATCAGCGGCATGGCTTGAATCAGGTTCCTTACACTTTTGACCCACGTTAAGCGTCCTAGGAAAAGAATCATGCGCTCATCATCTTGGATGCCGTAATTTTCCCGGATTCTATGGACATCCTCTGATTTGTACCTGCTTGGATCATACTGTTCAGGATCTACTCCGTTCCATACTACGCTGATTTTTGGGGCGGGCCAGCCATGGCGGGTAAGGTCTTCTTTCATTACGTAGCTGACAGTAACTATGCGATCTGTGGTGTGGGCAGTTGCATATTCCAAGTGGGATACGACTTCTGAGCCGTGACCTCCGAGTCGACCCCATTCGGTGCTGTGGACGTGGAAGACTACTGGGATTTTCGTCTCGTTTTTTACGATAATTCCAGAAATGCTGCTTAGCCAGTCGTGAACGCATACCACGTCAAATCGATAACCTTCTTTCTTGATTAGTCTGTTAATGAACTTTGATGCACTGAGAATGTTGTAGATGAATATGTCGTTGAAGAAGCGTATGTTTGTTCCCCATTTTCTCAGGTCGTCGATGACGAACATTGGGAATACGTTGCTTGCGTCTGTGATTAGAGGGCGATGCACTTCGACTCCTTTCATGATTTCGCTTGTCCTTAGGTCTCCCGGGTTGAGCGTGAAGACTGAGACGTCGTGACCCAACTCGATGAACTCCCGGGTCATATACTCCGAGTACGTCCCTAGACCTCCAACGAGTTGGGGTGGATACTCCCAGACGAAAAAGCCGATTCTCAATCTGTAGGCCTCTGGAAAGGTGTGGATACTAGTTCTCGAAAGAGCCTTATATTTTCTTTTTTGCCTCTTCTATGGATTCCCTCAGGCTCTCGGCGGCTAACTCTGGTGGTGCTACGTTGATGAACATGCCAGTGTTGTTCTCAAATCCAGCTTGGATCGTTAGCTTTGGGTAGACCTCGAGGTGCCAATGGTAGTATTCATGTCTTCCACGACTTGGAGAGATATGAAAGCCGAAGGAATATGGTGGGGCGCTTAGGACATTTGCTAGACTGCTCATGCAGTCATTGATGGCTTGTGCTAAGTCCCTCTTTTCCTTTTCTCGGAGTTGCAGTAATGTGTGCTGGTGCCTCTTAGGGAGAAGCCAAAACTCGAACGGGTAAACACTGGCCCATGGGGCAAGGGCGATGAAACTTGGGTTTTCGTAGATGAACCGGGGGGTGTTACGTTCTGATTCGATGATTCTGCAATATGGGCATTTGTCACCTTCTTTGGTCTGGGTTGTGCAAGCAGTTAACTCATCTGAAATGAGGCTTGGGACCATAGGCGTCGCTATTATCTGGCTGTGAGCATGAGAAAGCGAGGCGCCGGCTTCTTTTCCGTGGTTCCTAAAAATGCAAACATATTCCCAACGGGAGAGGGCTTTCAACCGGTCTATGTACGCGTGCACCACAAGAAGAGTCTGTTCACGTTTACCTAAACCCAAATGTTCGTCATGACGAGGAGATTCTACAAGAACCTCGTGAGCTCCCACACCATCCATTCTTTCATGCAGTCCATTCCGAGCAAGAGAGATCGGTTTTCGGGGCGAAAGCGCTGGATAGAGGTTCGAAAAACACCTTACTAACCAGTTTTGTGCTCTATCGCCATCAGCATCCTTTTCCTTTCTTATTCCTCCGTCAGAAGGAAGGTAGAGAAGAACTGCAGGTGGCGTCATCTGTTCGTTTCCAGGACAGAAGGGGCAGCTTTCTGTGTCGATCTTTTCCTGAGGTCTATGAGGGAAATCTGTTGGGCGCTTCGCTCTTTCTGACGCTATGATAACCCAACGGTTCAAGAGGTAGTCCTTTCTAATTTCGTTTGACATGTGCTTTCTTCCTTCGAAGATTATGTGGAGGTCACTTTCTTGGTGGGGTCGCGGGGATTTGAACCCCGGACCTCGCACGCCCCAGGCGCGAATCTTAGACCAAACTGGACCACGACCCCACAGCACTGAACTACGGACCCTTGCTCCTAAAATTGTTTCTGTCTTGTTGAAACTTAAGGCTGCTGGCTTGACTGAGTCAAGCATAACAACTATCGGCAATCGGTTGAAGCATTTGGCTGAGTACAGTGATTTGGGGGACCCTGAGAGTGTTAAGCGGTTCATAGCTTCTAAGCCTGTTGCGAATGGTTACAAGCATGAGTTAGCTAAGGCATACAACTACTATGTACTCTGTTACAGTACGACATGGACCGACCTAAGTATCGGTTTGAAAGGAAGGTCCCTAAAATTCCAACTGGTGAAGTTTTGAGTGAGATTGTAGGCTGAGCAAGCAAAAAAGTACCCAGTGATCTTTCGCTCGTTGGCTGATACTGGAGCTACGCCGGTTGAACTTCACAGTGTACAGCCATACCAGTATATGGGTTCAAAAAAGGGACCATAACGATTCAAGGTTCTAAAGGCCGTGTTGGACGGGTCCACAAACTGAAGCCGGGTCTTGTGGCTGCACTCTGCACCTAATTTGGCGAAGTACAAGGGATTCCCTAAGCCGCGCGCAGGAGCGAGTTGAACGGTTCAGAAGCACCTACTTTTTCTTTCTCCTCACACGCTTCTTACGTTTCTTAAGAATAAACTCTCGACCACGTTCTACGCGTTTTCACAGATCTATCACATTTTACTCTCGGGGTGCCTCTGATGAACGTGCGCTTGTTGAGATATTTTGTGTGGGACCAAAGAGTTAAGAAAGAGGAGTCGTGTGTAAGTACGGAAGTCACCAGTGACACTCTACAACTATGGTTCCATTGAAGATTGGTGAGAGATTTTGTCATTATATACTCTTATGTTTGCGATTCTTTCATTTGCACCGAATTCAATCCTCCTAACATTCTATTTTTCAAGCATAATCATCGCCAGCGATTTATCCAGAAAACTTACTCTACATAAGTACGGTTTTGTGATATCCTTTGTTGGCACAGGTGTCGGCGCACTATTCTCTCTACTAATTCCATTACTCCCCGGCTCGATTCCTTGGATGGACGTAAACATCGCCCTCATCATTGTTATCTGGCTTTACCTGACTAAGCACTACACTGAGATGGGTTGGCTGGGATCGTTTCTCGCTGCGTTAATCGGGGCACTTCTTTACATATTTGTGTTAGCGATTGTTTCAGGGTTCTTGATGATATTTTCCTTCTTTCTTTAGAAGGTAATCTGATCTAAACCTGAATAGGTCGATTGAAGAGCAAATTCTATGAAACCAAGGGCGCGCGCGTTTAAAAAGCGCGATGTTGGGAAGGAATTTGGTTACAGCACCCAAGAACTAGGTTCAAATCCCAGTTTAGTCCCCCCTCTTTTCATGAACTCCGCTACTTTGACATTTTGGGCAGCGAACAAACTTGTCTGTTGCACAGGAGATAGCTACCAGCTCTTTCTATGAAATGACCCATTTGACCACACTTTGGACACTTAAAATCGTATGTATCAGCCTTTGTCTATCATTTGTATCTTTAACGTCTTGTAGCGACAAGTAGCTTTTTTGCTCAACATGGGCGTGGCATTTATGTATAGAGGCTAGTTCCGTAAGGTTATTATTTCTCTTTAGCTATCTTGAGGATGGAGAGGCAACTACTGCCTGGAAGAACTTAGTTGCTGAAAGGGGAAAGGAGTTCCTTGTGCCTCTCCATCCCAATTAGATTTTTGGAGAGAGACCATTTAAAGTAACCTCTGTTCTACAGAGCCCAACCACGTATACCTCTATATGCTAACAAGTCTTAATTTCGTGACGTATAAAACCGGGTGAATCGGTGCTGGTCAGAATGGAGACTCTACCAGAAGAGAGCGAAAGAAAAGGGGCGCGAATCTTAGATCAAACTGGACCGCGACCCCAACTGATATATTGAACTTCTTTGTTTTCCTTTCCAAACCTTATAGAGCCTACAGACGTCCAAGATTCGCTCGAAGTTTTCTCGGGTTCGTTCTTTTTTATAGTTCTTTAGGGCATCTATCAATTGCGTCTGGTCGATTTTGCCAACTTTCCTTTTTGTCTTCTTTGCGACTTGGCTTCCTATAAAGAGGTATTGAGCGATGGAAGTTACGTTTGAGACTCTCCGATTGCCACTTGCTGTCTCGAAATCCACCAAATAAGGGCTGGCCTTTTCATCTATGATAATATGCTTTGGAGCTCTGCTCAGTTGTCCGTGATCTAGACCTGCGTCATCTAGCCTCCAACACTGCTCCAAGATATCTCGTAACACGTTGCGAATCTTGTACCTCGTTCCTCTCCCTTTGAGCTTCTCAACCCATTGAGGTAATAGTCTGCCATCAACAAATTTCATAATCAGGAAGTTATCACTGGCATCAAGTAGACGAGGTCCAACACCAACGGCATTTGCCCTTTGTAGCATCCTAGCCTCTTGCTTCATCGTGGTTCGGTCAGCATCTACTCTACGGATTTTTAAGGCGACCTTTCCTTTGCTCGCATGAGCGGCAACAACTATTCCAACGTAGCCTTTGCCTAGAACTGGTACATCAAAGGCGCTCTTCTCGCCCGTGAACTCTATAGCCCACACTCCAAGTTCCTTTAACTCTTTGACCCGCCTCTTCGCCTCTTCCAAATCATATTCTGGATAGCACAGTACTCTGCGATATTTTTCCTCAGAAAGCCGTTCCAGTGGAGTTATTTCGATTGACTGCAAGAGGCTCCTCGTATAGTAGTAGGAGTCTGACGCAAGATAAAATATGTTGGCGTTGATTAGATCCGAGAGTATTGATTTAAACTAGTGGATCACACACTCATTAGGCATAGTTGCCTATCCGTCAATCTTGTGCAGAACGCAAGAAGGGTGAAAGCTGTGCCAATTATAACTTTGCTTTCGGATTTTGGTTTGCAGGATCCTTATGTGGCGGAGATGAAAGCTGTAATCCTTTCTATCTGTCCAGAGACACGCCTCGTAGACATCAGTCATGAAATCGAAAAGTTCAACATACATATGGGCGCCTTCATACTCGCTTCAGCAACCCCCTACTTCCCAGCCAGCACAATCCACGTGGCAGTCGTAGATCCTGGTGTCGGAACAAAACGACGCCCAATCATTGTTGAAACCAAGTGTAGTTTCTACGTAGGACCTGATAACGGTATTCTTATGCTGGCTGCTCACAAAGAAGGCATGCGTCACGTCTATCACGTCAAAAACTCGCAATACATGCTCTCCCAGGTCTCAAGAACCTTTCATGGAAGAGACATATTTGCTCCAGTAGCTGCGCATTTAGCGAATGGGCACGCTCCATCAGATTTCGGTCCAGAAATTCATGACTATGCACTTCCTGAATCAGCGAAGCCGTGTATGAAGAGGGCCAAGCTCTCTGGAGAAATTCTCCACATTGATGGCTTTGGCAATCTCGTCATCAATATCTCGAGAGAAGATCTCGAAAAGATGGGTATACGTGAAGACCTGGATTTTGTTGTCCAATTCAACGGCAAAACAATGTCGTTGAGACTATGTTCTGCCTATGGTGGAGTTCCCAGAAAAAGTCCATTAGCGATAATTGGTAGCGGCGGGTTTCTTGAGTTTTCCGTAAATCAAGGAAGCGCCTCTCAGATATTTAGTCTGAAAATCGGAGATCACGTTTTTGTTTCACGGTAATCCGAGATGTTTTGTCAAAGGATGAAGCGAAGTACATAGTCATTTACAGTCTGTAAGAAACTCTCTCCAAGGTTTATTTTGTATTGTTCGGCTAGGACGAATATTATGTAGAGCAGATCGGAGAGCTCAGTGGCCAACATCTCCTTTGTCTTAGGTTTGTCTGGAGGTTTAAAGCCTTCTAATCCCTTTACAACAGAAGCCACTTCTCCAGCTTCTTCTAGGATATCAGTGACCATGATGAAAGGATCCCAGCTTCTGTTTAGTCTGGTGTTGAGCTTGTGGAAAACCTTCGAACACATGTGTTGGGCTTCTAAGAGCGTTACAGACAATATTCTCACTTCGCATCGAAAATAGAGGTTAATCGATAGATAGAGTTTTTGCAGACACATCTCCAGTCTGAATCTCAAATTCATAATCCTTTTGCAGTCAAACAACACCATACGCAACCGGAGGTTGATAGAATGAAAAACAACTGGAAGAAAACTGACGCCTCCGAGATCTTGAGGACTGTCCCCCCTGACAAAGCGTTTCTCTTCTTCGAAGACGTAGGAAGATATACAGGAAAACTAGCAACAAATCTGGCAGACTTCCTAAAAGACATCAAAACGGTTCCCTCAAACTCAGTGACATTCCATTTCAAACGCGGAGACTTCGAGAAGTGGATTCAAGAAATACTACACGATCCTACTCTAGCTCAGAGAGTCAAAAGAATAAAGAAATCCTACTCCGGGAAAGAACTCCGAGACAAAATATCCCAGATTGTAAAGAAGCGGCTGAAAGAACTACAGAAGCGTTCGCGCTAGATACATCGTTCATACCCAGAACCTTGGAACTTCAATCCGAGATTCGATGAAATGTAGATGAATTAGAACCGTTTCTATTCCTCTATGTGCTACACCTGCGTTCGAGGACGCTTGAAGTAGTTAGAATGTTACGTTTTGCGCAAAGCATTCGTGAGATTGTTGCGAAAAGTAAAATAGACAAGTTGCTGAATGTATATGATGGAGTTAAAAATGAACGGAAAGATCGTCTCGCTGCTGTTGATCTGTCTGGTGGCTCTGTCGATCGTCTACAGTTGCAGCGGCACCGCTTTGTCCAGTCAGCAACCCCAATCTGATGATGTTGTATCCTCTGGGACTTGCAAAACAAGCGAGAGACTTAGTCGAGGCCCAAAACTGGCCTTTCGAGAACCACGTCTAAAGATTTCAGGAGATCCGGTCGACGATCCAAAACCACGCAAAGAGTAGTGCGAACTTCCAGTGACTCCATGGGCGGGAAGAATCCCGATAGGGAGGCGTAATCCTTTGAGTGCGCTTGAAGACTACGAATGGATGCTTCGATATCTAAAGGTGTTAGATGCAACCAATGCAAAGATATTAGAAGGACTTGGCAAGCATGGGCCAAGGAACGTCTTGACCTTAGCTAAATCGATCGGATTGCCCCCTACAACTGTAGCCTTTCGCATGAAAAAACTGGTGGAAGAGGGACTTCTTACAATAAGGGCTAACTTGGACTATTCTAAGCTAGGGTTGATGAAGGCAGTTCTCATTGCAGAGTCCAAGCGGGGACAGGAGAGGAGACTACAACAAGCTATTAGTGATCTTGGCTACTGGACCTATATTACCCGATGTTATGGAAAATACGATGGATATTATACCATTTTGGCCTTTCCAGCGAGGTATCGAAAAGAACTGGAAGCATATCTAGACAAGGCTGTGCAGCTAGGAGTACTTTCGCGCTACATTCTCTACCCCACTACCAATCTCATTGAGGTTGTGCCCAACTTTGACTGGTTTGATTTTCGAGGCAGATCATGGAACTTCCAGTGGAAGCTCTGGATGGACGAAGTTGAAAGTGCGTCTGAAAAGCTTCCTAAGAAACTTGCGGAACCCGCAAGTTACTCGGTGCAAGTTGATGAAACCGACGTACTCATTTTGAAGGAACTGGAGAAGGACGGAACCGCGAGATTTACCGAACTTGCGAAGATAGTGAACATCACGCCGCAGGGAGTTAGATATCGATACCATAAACACATCGTTAGGCGTGGCCTTATCAGCGATTATGAAGCTGCTATACTTCCATACCCGCTTCCTACGTCTGACATGTGCAGTTTTGTGATTGATTTCGAAAACGAAGAGAAACTGGCTAAATTGGTTAACAGCTTGCAAGACAAACCCTTCATCATCAACTATGGAAAAGTCGTCGGTCAGCACTCTCTAGTAGTTCACACATATACGCCAAAGACTGAGTTCTCAAAACTCATCGACACGATGAATCGCCTAGCCGAGAAGAAACTGATTAGAGGTTTTCTGTACGTAACCTTAGATGTGGCCTCATTCAGACGCCAAACCATCTCGTACGAGTTCTTCAAAGAAAATCGATGGGTCTATGACCCTGAGAAAAGACTCGGTAGACTGGAGGAGGCAGCTAAGTGAGCATTCAAAAAGCCTGCTCTCAAGTTCAGTCTCACGTCCTCTAGACCACATGGCTCCTCAATAAAGTTTTTTCCTCTAATCGTGTTTTCTTTTTGACAAAGAAGAGACTTATTTTGTAGGAAAAAGAAAAAGACTTTTAAGATTGAAGCGATAAATCAATGATAGTTCTTGTATGGAGGGGAAACAGGCAAAGGGACAAGGAATGGAAGCTAGAAAATTTGGGATTTTTCTTATCTCCAAACTCCTTTCTCTTTCAGCGTTCTAGCTTCCATTCGTCTAAACTAGATTAACCGGCATATTTAATTTTACCCGAAAGTTGTTCGCGTTAGCCGTAAGACTGCACGTTCATGTCAGATATGGTTTGAGCGTGGTGCGTTAATGGAGGGTTAAGATTTGGAATTCCTAGGGTGGATTCGTAAGTGGTTTATATAACTGGGTTCTACTTGCTCGCTTGAGGCCAGAAAGTGGTGCGATGTCCTTTAGACTTTTGTGACTATTGTGCTATGTTAGAATTTTGAAGGTTGCCAGTAAATCTGGGTGTTGGTAGTATGTTCCAATTCTTTGAATCACCTGCTTTTGTCTTCTTGTTTTTCATAGTCTCTTGTGTGTTTCTCTTTGTCTTGTTCCTCAAGATGTGTTCAGGAAAAAACGGGGCACATCAGATACGCGGTGATATGCCAATGGCGGTAACGAGAGAAAGGCGCTCTGAATGTGAGATGGTTGGGTTCTTGGAAAAGCTTCCGAAGGGCGATCCGCTCCCTGATGAATGCATAAGTTGTCCAAACTTGGTGGAATGTGCTTTGGCAAAGAGAGCATTCGACTGGTACATTGGTCAAAAGTCGACTCGAGATTCTGAAGATGAAAGGATTAATAGAGTGGAGACGCCTAGGCACGTTCAGTGATGATTAGAACGATCTTTTCAACTGCTTTGCGCTGGCACGTTTTCATTTTTTGAGAATCCGTATATGCCTATCTTCTTATGAAGACTCCAGTATTCACCATCGTTGTAAACGAAGGGTGCTACTCTGGAAAAGTCGATTTCTCCATTTTCATTTAGAATATCTTCATCAACATGAACGTGGACAATCTCGCCGAGGAACAAGTGATGGGTACCCAATGGAAGCTTTTTCTTTACGACGCATTCCATGTTGATTGGGCATTCCTGGATGAGCGGGGGCTTGACCTTTTCTGCAGGTTGTGGCGTAAGTCCAGTCTCAGAGAACTTATCTACTTCTCGACCTGAAACCATTCCACAGAAATCGACATCTCTTAAGATGTCCTTGTTTGGAACGTTCACCACGAACTCTCCGCAATCTTCAATTAACTTGTAGGAGTATCTTTTGGGACGAATGCCTAAACCTAACGTGGGCGGATCAGAGCAGACTGTTCCTACCCATGCTAGGGTGATTACATTGGGTTTTCCTTCAGAGTCGACGCAGGTAACAAGAGCAACGGGACAAGGAAACAGGGCGGTCCAAGGACTCTTTGTCACTTTCATAGAGGAGTTTGCTTTTGATTTCTGTATTTAACCTTTCGTTTGCAGGCAGATGGAAGTGCAAGAGACTTCATGCGTGTAGGCGTTATGCGAGCGGGAAGATACCCTGATGAAAAGGTGGTAGAGGCGTACGTGTCCCAGCGCTCTACATGCGCATTAGTCATTCGCAATCTGTACTGTGGATTCATAATTCTTTTACTTCAACGATTGGACTAGCATGGCAGAATGGCGAAAGTCTTCATTGGAGGTAAAAGAATGCATGGAAAATACGTGCCAATTATGATGCTAGTGTTCCTTTTCTTGATGATAGCGCCTTCCGTTGCGCAAGCAGCAATAATCACCGCGTGTACCCTTGACAGAGACATGTACTATCAAGGCGAAACCGGTCAGATAACAGTCGCCGTATACAACAACAAAGAGGACAAGATAAGAGTAACTGAAGTAACAGCATCGATCGAGTATTACTACGCGGACGACACACTATATGTGCAGACATTCTATTCGGGCGATGATCTTCCTGCTGAGATTGAGCCAGGGAATTCAGGCAGCTTCCTTGTTTCGTTCAGCCTGCCGACCAATATTGGGTCGGGCTACACAGAGTTTCATGTGAAGGCCAAGACTGAACTGTGGATTGCTCAATCGGATAGGTGGTTCCCATCTGATCACTCGACCAGTGAAGTTGTAATCTTCATCGAGTCGCCGTATAAGCCGTGGTATGAGGATCAGTTGGAAGCCAACGATGACTTGCAGGAGCAGCTGGATGAGCAACTTGCTATCAACGATAATACGACAAACATGATGTACTTATTTGGGGGCACAACGCTAGTCTTCGCAGCTGTTGCAGGCTTTCTCTACTACATCCTCAACAGACGAACAAGATTCCTTAGGCAACCCATAGCTTGATTTCCAGTTTCTACATACGGCACTCCCCCCACCCGACCTTTTTTTCGTTGCTCATTTTTGCTCAGAATCTTGAACGAGAAGTCATAGGATTGTGTTTGGTGGGCCGGGCCGGATTCGAACCGGCGACCTTCTGCACGTCAAGCAGATGTCCTAACCGTGCTAGACTACCGGCCCTTCCTCTGCAGTTTTAGAAAATTATGTTTGTGATTATTTAAGTTTGCAGTGAAAATGCGGGTGGACTTTGTGTGAACCTTGAGATGTGAGGCTTCATGAAAATGCTTAATAATTTTCCTTTTATCGTTAGTGTGTGGGCGGGTAGATCAGCTTGGAATGATCGCAGCGTTGGCATCGCTGAGGCCGCGGGTTCAAATCCCGCCCCGTCCACCACTTGCGCGCCGTAGAGGATATGATATTTGAGTCTTTCTTTCTCAGTCTTATGAAGTTTCATGTCAGCAGCAGCTCTTTTCAATACGTCTCTGTCAATTAGCCTTGAAGATGGTACATACAGCAATACGTTACAGGATATTACATAAGGCATGAAGAGCCAGGCGTTCCATAAGCCCGATTCAAAATCTGGTATTAGTGACATCCTTTCCTTACTTGCGGTGCTTGTTTCTGACGGAAAAAATCGTAAAGGATTGTTCAGGCAGGAAGTCTGAGTCTTCCTCTAGTTGATATCCTGCTTGAGTCATTTCTTCAATAATAATTTCTCGTGGGACGTAATGTCCAAGCACTCCTCGAAAACTGAAACGCCTTGCGCTCCTGTATTCAAGAATGGCGATTCGTCCATCATGTTTCACCGTTCTTTTCAGTTTTGTGAAATACTCCACTCGATTTGGAATGTGATGGCACACGTTTCGCATAAAGACTAGATCAACGCTTTCTGGCAGAGTCAAGCCATCTTCGGTGGCAAGGACAGTCTCGACATTATTCAGCCCTTTTTCTTTGGCGCTTTCTTTGATGAACTCTAGAAAATCTGAATTGGTGTCAACAGCGAAAACGTGCCCTTCTCTTCCTACGGCTTCCGCAAACCTTAGAGAGAAATAGCCACCTCCAGCTCCAATATCGGCAACGTTGTGTCCCGGTTGTAGTGCTAAGGTTTCTAGAATCTGATCGGGTTTGTTTTTCGGATCAGAGGCCTTTTTGTTAAACATTCTTGCTTGAAGGTTCATCTTATTCCTTCCTAGTACTTGATTTTTATCTGACTAATCTTGAATGGGCGGTCAAACCTGCAACAAAGAGTAGCGCGCACACACGCGACTATATAACAACTGATATAAGAATATCTGCATTAAAAGCCTAGTCTATTGGCACATTGATTTCACTGCCCCAATGTTTGTGATAGCCTTGATAAAAGAGGCCCTCAGGAATCTGGCCAAGTTCATCGAGAGACAACCGAAGCCGTTCAAGGTCAACATGATCAGGGCATCTGCAGGCGCATTCTTAGACAATTTGACTAAGCAATATCGCTCTGTATACATCCTTAGATTGGGCGCGACACCTTTTCAGTTGGGTATAGTGACGAGCATAGCCGGAATCTCAGGGACTGCTATCGCCTTACCAACCGGATGGTTGGCAGACAAGCATGGGATTAGAAAGATGTTTCTGATTGCAGTCCCTGCTATAGCTCTTGGCTCCCTGCTTTTTGCCTTAGCTCTTGATTGGATAGCTACAATCCCTGCTATGCTCCTTGCTATGCTAGGCTTTCAGCTGCTAGGAATAGCATGTCCAATGGTGTGTGGCAGTTATCTAAAGAATGAGGAGAGAGCCACAGGAAAGCAATTGTGTGACACTGTCTCTGCAATTTCGACTCTGATTGCTCCAATGGTAGCAGCGATTCTAATAGCGAGGTTTGGTGGGTTAGAGGCGGGAGGAATTCGTCCTCTCTTCTTGTTGCAAGCCTTGGGATTTGTGCTGGTTCTCAGCTTCACGTACAAATTCTATTTTGATACTGAGCGGACAAAAGCATCTTCCACTTCTTCAGGGTTTGCTCAGAGTATAGGACAGGTTTTCAAGACGGGTGTTGCAGTAAAACCGTGGGTATTATACACCTTTTTGTCATCTACCACGTTCTACACGAGCATGACGTATCTCTCCGCTTTTGTCACTGAAGTGAAACTTGGAGACGAATTCATTGTGGGAGGTATGACTACGGCGTCGATGGTGCTGCCTTTGCTGATTTCTCTTCTGCTAGGAAGAGCAGCAGATACCTTTGGAAGGAAAAGGGTGCTATACGTAACTACCCCTTTGTACTGTATATCGATTCTAATGCTAATCTACGCTCAAGACGCAACAATGCTTCTGATCTCAGGAGTCTTACAAGGGTTCTACCTGTTATCAGCCGTAACCCAAGGGGCGATTACAGCCGAGTTGGTACCCGTCTTTCTTCTCGGAAGATGGTATGGGATACTGAATCTTCTTGGAGGATTAGCAAGTGTGGCAGCGCCAGTGATCGGCGGTTTCATTTGGACAACTATAGGCCCCAACTATGTTTTCTTCTTCATGATTCTAATCGAAGCATCAAAAATGCTCATCCTTTGGTTGGCAATACCTGAAACACTCAGAAAACCGAAGGTTGTCCCGTAGTAGCGTTACGCGTGTTATTCTGTTTCAAGACGGACAAACTCGTATGTTGGTTTCCCTTCTGGTGTAGCCTTTCCGATCAATTTGACTTCCAAGCCAATTTTGATTTCTGAATCTAATTTTGGGTAATGACTGGTGTTTCACTAAACATTTACGGAAGTTCACGAAGAAACAAATTAGCGCTGACGGGTGGAAATTGCGCAAGTACTGCTCGCCTCGTGTCAAATCTAAAGTACGGGTTACGTATGGGTGCTGGGAGATCAACTAAGGAAGAGTTTGTTGCATCGGTGATCATCGTCTCGTTAGTAATCGTAGTGTTTGCTGTTGTCTCAACTGTTGAATTCGTGGACTGTCCCAAGTGCAAAAATCATGAACCGGAGAAATATTCATGCACCCACTGCAATGGGGATGGTAAGGTCACCTTACTTCAATATTTGATCATCGTCTTAACGAAAGGTTACTCCACGATTGAACTCAGAGAAATTGACCAATCATTCCCTTCGGCGCATGAATTCGTATAACAATACCACAAGACTTCTAGCGACGATAGTGAGCCCTACGAAGATTAAGATCCAAGCCCAGAAACCAAACCAGCTAACAGTATCAGCAATCAATAGGCTGGCGGCATAGGCGACGCCCAACCAAAAGATAATTCCCGAAAAGGTTTCCGCCTTCCTATGCACAGTATCTCCAAGAATAAACCTTGAAATCAGGATGACGATCTGAAAGATCCCCCAGACCAAACAGAACTGCTCAACAGCCGTGTAAACCACCTTATGACGTAACGGATGCGCTGGGGCAGGCAAAAACACGTTCTCATTCACTCTAACAAGTTCGAAATCTCTGACGAAGTTGCGAGCCGCCGTGTACGAGTTTGGCGTAATTGCGAAAATCGCACCGACAAGCACGAGGAAAAATCCAAGTGAAACGAGACCAACTACATTATATTTTCCCTTTTGGCTCATTACGCACACCTTATCATTGGAACCTTGTAGATTATCGTTGCGCTTTTCTTTTAAGAAATTCGGTGAGCCTTGAGCTTCAGAATTAAGCTCAACAAGAGTAACAAGGAAAATCTGGATGGAATTAGTTTTATACGGATCTAATCAAAAAGAAGAGTGTAACGATGTAAGCGAGAGCTGACATGATTGAAGATTCTCTTCGTGGAACCGCCAAAGGACTACTGGTTCGTCATGGGAGAATATCTACCGCCCCCATACGGGATTCTTCAGCTGGCAGCTTTCCTTGAAAACCGAA
>Ga0209635_10000203_pt1 | contig 37769 bp, 39 predicted proteins | sample DeeMarSWOR230_32_FD_187463 | JGI IMG/M metagenome (GOLD analysis project Ga0209635, IMG submission 187463) | Marine sediment microbial communities from White Oak River estuary, North Carolina - WOR-2-30_32 (SPAdes) (version 2) | ecosystem: Environmental > Aquatic > Marine > Intertidal zone >...
CTCTTTCCAACAACTTTATCTCTTGAATAAACCATTTCTCTCCACCATTCTTTTTTAATATTATTAGCTAATTCCACGCCCAAAGGACCAAAATCATAAAACCCAGAAATCCCACCATAGATTTCAGAATTAGGATAAACAAAACCTCGCCTTTTTGAAAGGGATATAATTTTTTGTAATAAATCATTTTTTGCCATATTGTTTTCTTTTCTAAATATACCACAAATAGGATATTAAGTTTAGAAAAGATATTATTTTAATTAAAAAACCTGCGATTGCTCGCAGGGACCCATTTTGGGCGGTTCCACCCTACTTCCCATCTTTTGCCATTTTGGCTTTAGCATGGACACCTCAATTTATAAGGTTTGGCTCTGGGGTGCCGTTCAAAAGTTCTTCTTGCCCGTTTTCCAATTTCTGCACGGTTCTCTATCAAGAAGAAATCTTTTTACTCTTCCCCGTCATGGCCTATTTATTTTTTTGCACTTCAAATTGAAATGCATTCCTATATTACCAAAACTTATTTTTTTGTCAAGCCTTACTCTTGAACAATTCCCTGGTCAGCAGAAACAGTATTGTCATCTGGCAAAGTAGTATCAACTGCAGAAGCAGTCTTACTTAAATTCATTTCAGTCCACTGGTCATCACCTGAAACACTTGCTTCATTTATTAAGGTTGCTACCAAGCCTTTATGATTATTAGACGGCTCAAAAGATATTTGAAAAGCTATTGATTTTTGAGGAGTTAGAGTTCCTGTTCCAGCTTCCAAATCTCCCAAATTCCATAAAATCTCACGAGACACAGAATCAAAAGTGAACTTTTCTTTTTCTTCTTCTGGAAATATTTTTCCTGTTAATTTCACACCAGGAGGCAAAGAAGCTCTGGCTTTTGCATTTTTTACATCATTGTAGTAATTCTTTACCTGCCAAATAATTGTATAAGTTGTAGTCTGTCCCACTTTTGGAGGAATTGGGCCTGAATTTCCAAAAACTTCATCTCTAAAATATCCTGTTTGGGAAATTTCTAACCTTGAATTTAATTTTGCTTGAAATTCTTCTTTTGCCTGAAAAAGGGAAATTTCGGTTCTTAGAGAAAAGTTTTTATTAATAGGAGTTCTTACTTCCCAATCTTTTTTTGAACTTACCCAAAATTCAACTTCCCCCTCTTCTCCTGGCGCCAAATATCTTAATTCAGGAATTTCTTTTTCGTCCCAAAGAATAGAACTATCTGCTGAATTTACTCTTCCGTACTCTGAATTAATACTTTCTAAATCAAATGGTCCCTGCATCCTAACTACTAAAAATAAATCTTCAAATGGCTCATCTCCAATATTTCTAAAAAAGATTTCATAACGAAGCAATTCGCCTGGGCTGGCAATATAATCAGAAAATCCATTTATTCTTTGGTCAATAGAAAGATGAGGTCTTATGATTTCTACCCCTCTTTGGGTTTCCTTTAAAAGGAAAAATTCATCTTTCAACCAGACTCCTAATTGGGCCTTAAAAATCTGTTGGCCTCCTATTTGGCCTGCTATCCTGCCCAAAACCTCAACCCTTCCTCCTTCTGCTTTATTTAAGATTGGGATTGCCCATTCATTTTTTTCAATTCCATCTGGCTTTGAACTTACAAATTCAAATCCCTGAGGATAATCTATTTTTATTCTCAAGTTGGAAAGAGGATAATCTAAATTAGAAAAGTAATTCACAGAAATTTTTGTTTCTTTTCCTGAAAAAACTTTTGAAGGAAAATCAAGCCCAAAAGTTAAAGGAACTTCTTCAATAATGGTTGAAAATTTACTTTCTGATTCATAAAAGGCAGAAAGGTTTTTAGGCCTGTAGCTTAAAAAGGCATTTACTGTTTTTATATCACCTTTCTGCCCAAAAAGCTGGGCTTTAAACTTTATGATTTCTTCCTGGCCAGGATAAATATCTTCCAGATTCATTGTTATTCTTTCAGACTGTTCTTCTGAAAATAAAGTGCCTTCTGGATATTCAAAAATAAAACTTAAATCTTCTAACCTTACATTTCCATTATTTTTGTACTTTACTGTATATTCAATTTCTTTTCCGGCTTCAACTTTTTCAGGCCCTAATATTTCAAGCTTCAAAACCTCTTTTGAAAAAATCTGCCTTCTATAAATAGAATAAGAAATTATTGTCAAAACAACTAAAATGGCTATAAAAAAAACAGGAAGTCTTTCTCTTGGAATTTTTTTGAATATATTTCTGAACATAGTCTTCTAATTATAATAAAAAACTTATATTTAGTAAATAACATTAACCATTCTGAAACTGAGAAATATAGAAATCTGATATTTCTTTTAAAGAATTAAAATATTCTTTTTTAATCTTTATTTTTAAAAAACTTTTTAAATCCTTTTTAAAAATCTCCCTTAAAATTTTTATAGTATTTTCATCAATCTTTAAATCCTTTGGCATTTTCTTTTTTGACAAACCTTCAGCCTTTTTATAGCAATTCTCACAAATAATACCACCTTGTCTTGAAAAATAAAGATTTGAAGGTGTCAGTTTCTGATTACAATTTAAGCATTTATAAAGTTCTGGCTTATAACCTAAGATTGAAAGTAAATTCCAAAGAAAAAAATAATATATTAGAGGGTAGTGGGTAGAAAGTAGAAAGTAGTTATTGAGGTGGTTAAAGACTTCATTTAAAAGTTGCCAGATTTTTTCATCTTTTTCAGGGCTTTTAACAAGTTGATTAAATGCTTCTGTAATTTTATAAGCTGTTTTTAATTTTACTAAACTCTTTTTAATATTTTCAAAATCTGAAATCACCACAGAATCAGTCAAAGTTTTATAATGCTTTCCCTGGATAAATTCTATTTTGCAAATAGAAAAAATAGGAATAAAGGTTCTTAATTTTGATTTAGGCTTTCTTATTGCTCTGGCTAAAATTTTTAATTTTCCAGCTTTTTTTGTAAAAATAGTAAAAAGCTGATCAGCCTCTCCCTGATCAACTTTTTCCAATACAAAACCTTGTGCCCTGTAATGAATAAACATTATAGTACTTTAAATTATTTTTCTTTAGGATTTAATAGTCCTCTCAAAAGTCTTGCCTTATCCATTGTATTACGCCTTTCGGTAGGTGTTCCTGTCCTCGCTTCTTTTTCTAAATCCTTGATTTCTTTTCTTAATTCATTACCTGAAATATTGGGGCCATACTTTTTACGAAGTTCTTTGCTCATAGCTAATCTTTCTTCCCTTGATACACTCCGAAGAGAACCTGGCAACCTAACCATCCGTGATAAGGCTCCTCTTAATTCAGGGCCTTTAAATCCATCTTTCCCCTTATTATTTCCACTTTTATCTCTTCTTGGAAAAATAGACATAAAATTAAAATTAATAACTATATTATTTGATTATACCAAAAAATCGCCCTTTTGGGGTGATTTTTTGAATTCTTTTTAATTATTTTTAATTACTCTAATTTTTCTAAGACTTTGAGTTCTAATTTATCAGTTTGAGTGTCATAAACTGCAAAAGAGGCTTTGTAGGGAAAGCCGCAAAGATTGCCAGGATTAATTAATTTACAATTTCCAATTTTTTGTTCCCAGGGTTTGTGAGTATGGCCATAAAACACTATATCGTATTGTCCAGTTGAAGCCAAACCTTTTGCAAACTGAGGAAAATGACAAAAAGCAATTTTTTTTCCGCCTAATTCAAGCTCTCCTGATTCCCCAAAAATCTTTGCATTTGGAATTTCTTCAAAAGATATTCTGGTAAGACGAAAATGGTCACCATCTACATTTCCAAAAACAAAGAAAGCTTTTCCTGGAAAATCTTTAAAACATTCTCTTAAAACTGAAGGTGCGCAAATGTCACCGCAATGAATTACAGTTTCAATCTTTTGACCCTTAATCCATTCTACTGCTTTTTTTACATTCGGTATATTATCATGTGAATCTGAAACAATGGCTATTTTCATATTTTTTATTTAGGCAAAACAATATAGCGTGGATGAAATTTTATCCCTTTTTTCTTGCAATATTCTTTGTAAAGTTCGTGATAAGTTTTTGAGCTTCTTTTTTTTGAATCTAATTCCAACAGTTTAATAATTTCTTCAATTTCTTTTTTAGTTCCTTCTATTTCTAAAAAATTTCCAAGAGCAGTTTGGTCAATAAGAATCTCTGAATTTTTGAAATCCCATCTCTCTCTTGTTTTTCTGAACTCACCCATAGGATAAAATCCTATTCTTTTTAAAATCCCTTTTGTTTTTTTAAAATCACTTACTTTTATTTCAATTTCTTCTGCCTCTTTAAATCTTGCTTTTTTCTTTTTTGATTTAAAAGCAAGAATAACATTGTCACCTTCTTTTCTCACCCTCAAGAGTTTATCTTGCTTCATAAAGGTTTCATTTTCATCATCAAAAGAAATATCCTGCTGAAGCACTTTACTTATTTTTTTTGCACCTATTTTTTTTAATCCTTGCTGGATTTTCCTAATATTTGAAATTTCAAATTTTACTTCTATTTCTATCATTGGCTTTTAAATTATAATTAGGCATCTTTTATTTTTTTAATTGCCAGCCAGAGTTTTTCATTTTCTATCTTTATTTCTTTTTCCAAATCAAAAGAATCTTTTCCTTTTTCTCCTAAAGTAAGGTCTTTGGCAATTGTTTCTCTTAAAATAAGCTCTTTATTTTCTTCTAAAATATTGTTCAAAGAATTTGTTCCAAAAGCGCAAATTGAAATTTTATGAACAGGCCTGTAATCTGCTTCTCTTCTCATTTGTTGAATCTGACGCATAATTTCTCTAACTTGCCCTTCTTCTTTTAGTTCGGGAGTTATTTCTATATTTAAGGCTATTTCCAAATCATTTTCTTTTTGAAGAATCCAATCTTTCTTTTCTTTTAGTTCTTTTACAAATTCAATTTTCTTTACATTTAACTCCTGCTTTATCAAATCTACTAATTCTGTTCCTAATTCATTATTCTTGATTTTTAATTCAGAAAGTGCCTGACGAACTTTAATATTGTTTTCTTTTCTGGCTGCATGGCCTAAACTACAAATTTTTCTTACAAATTCCATTTTTTGCTCCAAGTTCTTGTCAATTAAATTTTCTCTTGTTTTAGGCCAATCTGCCAAATGAACAGAGTCTTTTTCAACTAATACTTGCCACATATACTCTGATAAAAATGGCATAAAAGGAGCCAAAATCTTTGTCAAAATCAAAAGAGTTCTGCAAAGAGTAACATAGCAAGCTGTTTTATCTTTTCCTTGCTCTGCTGTAATTCCTATTCTGTTTCTTGACCTTCTAATATACCATGTTGATAAATCATTTACTACAAAATCTTGAATTTCCTGAGACGCTATATGATGATTATAATTTTCAAGATTTTCAGAAATAGCTTTTATAAGATTATTTAATCTTGAAAGAATCCATTTGTCCAAAACACCAAATTCCTGATTTTCCATTTTTTCTGAATCACATACTTTTTCAACCATTTCAGGCTCTGAATTCATATAATCTACAAAGAATTTATAGCAATTCCAAAGAACTAATAAGAATTCTTTTTTGACTTCACGAGCTGGACCATAGCCAAAATTAAGATTTGTTCTTGGATTTTGCTTTGAATATAGCCAACGCATCACATCAGCTCCCATGATTTGAGCTGCATCATCAAACCAAATAGCATTTCCTGCCGATTTGTGCATTGGTTTTCCTTTTTCGTCATAAACTTTTTCATAGCTTAAAACTTCAAGATAAGGAGTCCTATCCTCTAAGGTTACTGCCATAAAAAGGGTTGAGTAAAACCAAAGACGAACTTGCTCTCTCATTTCGCTTATCCAATCAGCAGGAAACCATTTTTCCCAGTATTTTTTATCTTCAAAATAAGAAAGGGTTGAAAAAGGAACAATTCCCGCATCTAACCAACAGTCGCCAACATCAGGAACTCGGGAAACTGTTTTTCCACATTTGGGGCATTTAATCTTAATCTCATCTATCCAGGGACGATGAAGCTCGCAAAGCTTATCTACTTTTTGAGGATCTTGAGCTACTGCTTTAAGCTCCCTTTTTGAGCCTAAAATTACAGTTTCTCCGCATTCACATTCATAAAAAAGCAAGGGAAGACCGTAATATCTTTTTCTGGAAATGTTCCAATCTCCCATATTATTTAACCAATCTTCCATAAGCTTTCCTACATACTCAGGATGCCATTTTACTTTTTTTACATCTCTTATCATTCTTGGCCGAATTTCATCAGCTGATATAAACCAATTTTCTTCTGCCCTAAAAACAATTGGCTCTTTGCATCTCCAGCAAACTGGATATCTATGAGTATAATTTTCAATTTTATAAAGCAAATCTTTACTTTCTAAAGATTGAAAAACCTGCTTTGAAATATTATGAGCAAATTTTCCAGTCAGCTCGCCATAACCTTCAACATAATTTCCACTTTCATCTAAAGGCACCAAAACAGCTAAGTTGTGCTTTTTTCCTAATTCAAAATCCTCTTCTCCACAACCTGGGGCAATATGAACAATTCCTGTTCCTTCTTCTACTGAAACATCTTCCCAAAGCAAAACTATTTTTTGTGATTTTTCCTGCGCCTTCAGCTCTTCAAAAGGACTTTTGTATTTTAGTCCTTCTAATTCAGCTCCTTTTATTTCTTCTAAAACCTGATAATCATCTTTTAAAATACCTAATAAATCCTTTACTAAAATCAGAATCCCGTCTTTTGTTTTTGCCTTAACATAAGTATTTTCCGGACTTACTGCCAAAGCCACATTAGCTGCTAATGTCCAAGGAGTAGTAGTCCAAACTAAAAAATATTCATTTTTTCTATCCTTGATTGGAAACTTTAGAAAAACAGATTCGTGAGTCATTTCCACATAGGAATCTGAAAGTTCATGCTGGGAAAGAGAAGTTCCACAACGAGCACACCAAGGAAGAGAACGAAACCCTTTATATAACCAGCCATTTTCATTGCATTTTTTAAGAAAATACCAAATATATTCTATGTTTTTATCCGTAAAAGTGTAATAAGAATTATCCCAATCCATCCATTGACCAAGTCTAATTGACTGATCTGTTTGAACTTTTGAGTATTTTTCAACTCTTTGCTTGCAGGCTTTTGAAAAATTATCAAGCCCATATTTTTCAATATCTTTTTTTGAATTAAAACCTAAGTCTTTTTCCACCTCTACTTCAACCCAAAGACCCTGACAATCAAACCCATTCTGAAACCTTTGTTCAAAACCCTGCATATTTTTAAAGCGCTGATACAAATCTTTTAAGGTTCTTCCCCAGGCATGATGAACGCCCATTGGGTTATTTGCAGTTATGGGACCGTCTAAAAAGGAAAACTTCTTTTTTGATTTTTGATTTCTTTTAAGATATTTTTCCAATATCTTGTTTTCCTTCCAAAAAGAAAGAATCCCTTTTTCTAATTGAGGAAAGTCAAGCTTTGAGGAAATTTCTTTGAACTTTGATTTTGACATAAATATTTTTTATTAGGCTAATTTTCTAAGTTCGCCTACTTTTATTGTTCTTTTGGTGAATTTTTGCCACAAAAGCTGTTTTTTAGCCCATCCTTTTACAGCTCCTTCCAAAAGCCATAAAGGATCACAGTGGCCAACAATTAAAACCTTTTTATCTTCGTACTTTCTGTCAATTTCTTTTAAAACAGCTACCATTCTTTTTTGGCAGGCAAGTAGATTTTCACCACCCCGAGGAGCTCTATGAAACCTATCAACAGGATTTGGAAAGGTCAAATAAAATTTTCTTCTTGGGCCACCTGCATAAACCCCAAAGTTTATATCGCGCAATCTTTTATCAAAATTAATTGCCAAGCCAAGTTCCTTTGCTACAATTTCAGCAGTTTGTTTTGCCCTTGGCACATCAGAAGAAAAAATTAAATCTATTTTTTCATTTTTTAATTTTTGAGCTACACTTTCTATTTGTCTTATTCCTTTTTCAGTAAGTAAAATAGGCTCTTGTTCTGGCCAAGGGTATATTGTATTTTTGCGCTCTGCCTGATAAGGGGTTTCTCCGTGCCTTAAAATAAAATAAGAATTTTTTAGATTCATGGTTCTCTTGCCTTTACAATCTTATCCTATCTCATTTTTTGCTTTTTTTCAATGTTTTTTGCTTTTTTAATTTTATTATTGCCTTATTTCTGGTAAAATTTAGGAATGAAGGTTTTGACCCGAAAGCTACCACAGCCCCACCCACCACCCTCCCTCACTCTGTTCGGGCATTAAGGTATTAATTTTCAACTTATGAAAATTATCACTAAAAATAAAAAAGCTTTTTTTGACTATCAAATTTTAGAAAAATTTGAAGCAGGGATTCTTCTTTTAGGCCAGGAAGTAAAATCAGTAAAATCAGGAAGAATCTCTTTGGCAGCCTGTTTTGTAGTAATTAAAAAAGAAGAGGCTTTTTTAATTGGCTGTCATATTCCAGCTTATCAGCCCAAAAATACACCAAAAGACTATAATCCGGAAAGAACAAGAAAACTCTTACTAAAAAAATCTGAAATAAAATCTTTAATAGGAAAAACAAAACAAAAAGGATTGACTTTAATACCCTTGTCAGTGTATACTAAAGCAGGAAAAATAAAAGTAGAAATTGGTTTGGCAAAAGGAAAGAAAAAAGCTGACAAAAGACAAGCAATTAAAAAAAGAGAGACAGATAGGGAAATAAGAAGAGTTTTGAAATCAAAGTAAAAATGATATATAGAAATGGGGATGAAACAGATTCGATGGAATTTAATTCTAAAATAAGCAGATGGGGTGTTATCCCCTAAAACTAACAAAAAAAATAAGTGCTAACTTATTTGAAAGTCCTGCTTTAGCATTAGCCTAAAGCATGCCCTGTACCGAGCTTGCTCTGGTTGGGGCCGTCACTTTTTATGATTTCCGATAGTAAAAAGTTGATGTCATAATTTCGGAATAGATAATCTCTTAGCTCTTAGGAGATTATCAAAATCAAAAAGCTATGAGAACTGAATTTTTTGTCTATTTTTTATTCAATTCTCAGAAAAAACAAAATAGACTAAATCTGTAGAATTATTTCAGAATAAATTCCAGACGCGGGGGCAGTGCCCGCCATCTCCACTTTATAGAAAAAATTGAAAAAAAGATTTTACAAAAAAAGATATTCTCCAGGACCCTTGGCAAATGAAAGAATAAGGGCTAACAAAGTACGGCTTGTTGATGAAAAGGGCGAACAAAAGGGAATAGTTGATTTAGAAAAAGCGCTCAACATGGCAAAAGAGCGTAATTTAGATTTAGTGCAGGTTACTGAAAAAGTATTCCCCCCTGTTTGTAAGATATTGGATTTTGGAAAGTATTTATATCAACAAAAGAAAAAAGAAAGAAAAATAAAAACAACAAAAGCAGGGGAAGTAAAGGGAATAAGGTTAAGTTTTGCAATATCTTCTCACGACTTGGAAACAAGAGTAAAACAGGCAGAAAGATTTTTAAATAAAGGATATAAAATAAGAATAGAATTAAGGTTAAGAGGCAGACAGAAAGGGCTTTTAGATTTTGCAAAAGCAAAAATAGAAAAGTTTTTAGAAATCTTAAAAGAAAGAGTAAAAATAAAAGTTGAAAAACCCTTAAAAAGAGAGGTAAGGGGATTAACGATGATAATTGCAAAAGAATAAAAATATTATGAAAACAAGAAAATCAATTAAAAAAAGATTTAAAATCACAAAAAAAGGAAAAGTCCTCAGAAGAGTAACCGGTCAAGATCATTACAGGGCAAAAAAATCAGGAAAGAAAAAAAGAGCAGCAAAAAAATGGATTCCAGTTTCAAAGAATGAAATAAAAAAAATTAAAAAACTTATAAAATCATAATGGCCAGAGTAAAAACAGGAAAAACAGCACACAAAAAAAGAAAAAGGCTTTTGAAACAAGCTAAAGGTTTTCGTTGGAGCAGGAAATCAAAATATAGATTAGCAAAAGAAGGCTTATTACATGCTGCAAAATATAGTTATCGGGACAGAAGGGTTAAAAAAAGAGAAAAAAGAAGATTATGGCAAACCCAAATTGGGGCTGCTTTAAAGCCGTTTAAAATCTCCTATTCAAAATTTATTTATCTTTTAAAACAAAATAAAATAGATTTAGATAGAAAAATATTATCTACTTTAGCAAAAGAACAGCCTGCAATATTTGAAAAAATAGTAAATAATCTAAAACCTAAAAAGAATCTAAAACCTAAAAAGACTTCTTTGCTTTAAAAGAAAATTATTAGCCTTTTTTAAAACTTCTTTTGCCTTTTTAAAAGTCAATTTTTCTTGCGCTTTTTGAAAGGGTAACCAAGCAAAATCTTTGTGCTCATAAGAAAGAGTTATCTCTTTTTCATTTGTCTTTGCCAAAAAATAGGTAACAAATTTTAAAACATTCTCATTTTTGTGTTTGAAAAAAAATTTTGATGTTTCTTTAAAACCAGGTAAAAATTCCAGGTCCTCAATGCCTGTTTCTTCTTTTATTTCTCTTTTGGCAGTTTCCTCTATTTCCTCACCTTTTTCAATCAATCCTCTTGGGAAACCCCAATGACCATGGCCATATTGAATTAAAAGAAAAAGAATACTATCATTTTCCTTCTTAAAAATTACTGCTCCTGCTGATTTCTCTACAGCCATTTATTTTAAATATTTTAAAAGTTTATCTTGAGACTTAGTATTTATAATATCTTTTTTTTCCGCCCATCCTCTTCTTGCCTGAAATACGCCCAACTCCATATAGTGAAGCTGATTCTTATGATGAGCATCTGTATTAATTACCATTTTTACACCTGCTTCTTTGGCTTGCCTTATTTTATTGTCATTTAAATCTAATCTTTCTGGATAAGAATTTATTTCTAAAACTGTTTTAAATTCCTTTGCTGCTCTTAAAATTTTTGGAAAATCTACTTGATATTCATCTCTTTTCTTTAAAATTCTTCCTGTAGGATGTGAGATTATTTTTATATAAGGATTTTTCATAGCTTTTATTATTCTATCCGTCATTTCTTTTTTCCTCATTTTAAAAGAAGAGTGAATTCCAGCAATTGCATAATCTAATTTTTTTAAAGCTTCGTCCTTTATGTCAATTGATCCGTCTTTTAAAATATTAGTTTCTGCGCCCTGGAAAACCCTAAATTCTGAATCCTGAATTCTAAATTCTGAATTCAGCTTATCAATTTCTTTTTTTTGCAAAGATAATTGTTTTTCATTCAAGCCGTGTTCTATTCTTAAAAATTTTGTATGATCTGAAATACCCAAGTATTTATATTCCATTTTAAGAGCTTCTTCTGATAGCTCTAAAATTGAATTTACACCTCCATCCCATTTTGAATGACAGTGGAGATCACCTTTTATATCGGAAACTTCAACAATCTTTGGTAATTTATAAACTCTTGCTAATTCAATTTCTCCTTGATTTTCCCTCATTTCAGGCGGCATCCATTGCATCTTCAAAATCCTGTATATTTCTTTTTCTGACCTACCAGCTATCATTTTTCTTCCTTTAAAAAGACCGTATTCGCTTAATTTTAAACCCATATCCATAGCAATTTTTCTGGTCTCAATATTGTGCTCTTTTGATCCGGTAAAATATTGAAGGGCAGCGCCGTATGATTTTTGAGGCACAACTCTCAAGTCTATATCTAATCCTGATTCTAATCTAATTGAAGATTTTGTAGGACCCTTTCCCCAGACTTTAATAACATCTTTCATTGAAACAAAAAAATCCATTATTTTTTCTGCCGAAGACCTGGTAGGGATGGGTTTCTTAAATTCTTTAATAGTTACTAAAAAATCAATATCTCCTATTGTTTCTTTTTTCCTTCTAATGCTGCCTGCAACTGAAATCTCATTAATTTCTTTTAAATTTCTCAATCTTTTTTCAATTTCTGAAACAATAGGTAATATTTCTCCTAATAAAAATCTCCCGCTTGATTTTTTTAAAAAAGATATCCCCTGTAAAATATTTTTTTCTGTTTTTTCTCCAAAACCAAATAAGGGAGCAATTTTTCCGGCTTTGGCTTTTTTTTCTAAGTCTTTTAAATTCTTAATCCCTAATTTTTCATACAAAATCTTTGCCCTTTTTGGGCCCATCCCCTCAACCCTTGTTAATTCCTCAATGTCTATTGGCACTTTCTTTTTTAATTTATGATAATACTTAATTTCTCCTGTTTTTAAATATTCTTCAATTTTTTCAGCTATACTTTTTCCAATACCTGGAATTTTTTCTAAAGCTTTTTTTCCTCCCTGTTCGTAAATCCTTCCAACATCTTCGTCTAAACTTTCCAAAGTCAAAGCCGCCCTTTCGTAAGCAAAGGGTTTAAATGATATTTCTTCCATCTTTAAGAAATTAGCTATTTCATAGAAAAGATTAGCGATTTTGGAATTAATATTCTTCATTTTTTAAACCCAAGAAGGGAAATTCTTTCAATTATACCCAAGATTTTTTCTTTTAAAAAAGAAAATCCAAATCTTATTAGAAAAAATATTCCAAAAATTGATAATATCAAATTCAATACTCTAAAAATTGAGGCAAAAACCAATCCCACTTCCTGCCCCATTCCTAATTCATAAAACAAGATAGCAGAACCAAAATCATGAGTGCCAATATCAGCACTAACAGGCGGTGCCATAAAGAAAGTAGATGCCCCGAGAATAAACAAAGCAGTGAAAATAGAAATATGAAAGCCTAAAAATTGAACTAAAACCCAGCACTGGAAAAGCCTTACAATTATCTTGGCAAAAGACAAAACAATGGCTTTTTGAAAAAATTTGTTTTTAATTCTAAAAAAAGTTAAAATCTCTTTTTCAATTCTTCTAATCTGATTTTCTTCTCCTACTCCAAAGAAAAGCTTTATTAAACTTTTCTTTTTAAAAAGAATATACCAACTAAAGCCTACAATTAAAAATATTACAATAAAAATGACAAATAGTTGTTCAAAAGAAAAAGGATTTTTTACTAATAAAAAGGAAGAAAATAAACCTAAAGCTACTATTATCCATTCAGAACCATGTTCAAAAATGCCATCAATAAAAGAAGCACCCAGTCCTTTTTCTAAAGAGGTAGAATTTTCTTTTCTTGAATTTAAAACATATCCCTTAAATACCTCTCCTCCAATAATAACCAAAGGAGCTAAATAAGTTATGGAAAAAGACGCCAAATAATGAGAAAAAAGATCTTTTAAGGTAAAATAATATCCTTTTTCTGCCAAAATCACTCTCCATCTTTCAACTCCTAAAAATGCTGAAAGAAAACTTAAAAAAATCAAAAAGATAACTTCAAAAATTGAAAGTTGAGAAAGTATATTTCTAATCTGTCTCCAGCCTATACTATTTGATAACCAAATAAAAAGAGTCACCCCAATAGCCAGAGAAATTAAAGAAAGAATAAGTCTTTTCATTTTAATCTTTTTTTATTCTTAAACTTTGTAAGATTCCGAGAGCAATATAACTTGATATTAATCCACCTCCTCCATAACTAACAAAAGGTAGGGAAATTCCCACGATTGGCAAAATCCCCAGATTCATTCCAATATGCACAAATATTTGAATGGCAAATAAAGTTGCAAATCCTATAGCAAAAAGTCTTGGGAAATTTGTTTTAGAGTAAAAAGCTATATTTACTATCTGAAAGAATAAAATAGAAAATAAAAAAAGTAAAAATATTGTCCCTAAAAATCCAAATTCTTCTGCAATAACTGAAAAAATGAAATCTGTTTGAGGCACAGATAAAAACCCGAGTTGAACTTGTGACCCTTTCCTAAATCCCTTTCCTAAAAATCCTCCTGAACCTATTGCAATTTCAGCTTGTAAGGCGCTCCAATTTGAGCCAAGCGGCTCAATATCAGAAAAAATAAAACTAATAATTCTTTCTTTCTGATATTCTTTTAATATGCTGTTCCATGAAAAAGAAAAAACAAGAAAAAATATTAAAATTAAAAGCAAAAAATGCCTAATTTCAATTCCTGAAATCAAAAGGATTCCTATCCATAAAAAAATTAAAATTAAAGCAGATCCTAAGTCAGGTTGGAGAAAAATCAAAAAACAAGGTATAAAAACATAAATTCCGGAAATGAAAATATGAGAGATATTATACATTTCAATATGGCGCATTGAAAAATATTTTGCCAGCAAAATTAAGAGTATTATCTTAAAGGGCTCAATTGGGTCTATTGTAATTAAACCTATTCTAAACCATCCTCTTGTTCCCTTTATTGTTGGTGCAAAAAAGAACAAAAATAATAGAGCAAATATATTTAAAAAATAAAATGCCAATATAAGATAAGGGTTTTCCCTGAATAATTTCCAATCAAAAAAGCTAAAAACAACCATCAAGATCACAGAGATAATTAAAAAGAGAATCTGTTTTTTAAAATTCAAAAAATCCTGCTTAAAAAAAGAAGAACTATAAATAGAAACCAGACCTATTAAACTTAAAAGCAAAGCTGCAATAACCATCAGCCAATCAATTTTTCTAAAATGACCTATAATATCAGCCATATTTAAAAACAATAAACATGTTTTTATTTAAGCATTTCACGAAATTCTTTTTCTGAAATTATATTAATCCCAAGCTCTTTTGCTTTTTCAAACTTTGAGCCAGGGTTTTTTCCTGCTATTAAGAAATCAACAGCTCCTGAAACAGAAGTCAAAACTTTTCCTCCCAAAGAAATAATTTTTTGTTTTGTCTCCTCTCTTGTCATTAAATCTAATGTTCCAGTAAGAACAAATTTCTTTCCTTTTAGTTTTTGCTCTTTCTTTTTTATTTTAAGTGAAATAATTTTTATTTCTGATTTCCTTAATTTTTCCAAAAGAAAAAGATTCTCTTTATTTCTAAACCACTGAAAAATAGATTTTGAGACAACAGGACCTATGTCCATTACGCTCTCTAATTCTTCTTGTGAGGCTTTTTTAAGGTTTTCAATACCTCCAAAAATTCTGGCCAAGTCTTGAGCAGTTTGCTCCCCTACATTTCTTATTCCTAAGGCATAAACAAATCTTGAAAAAGGAATTTCTTTACTCTTCTGAATAGCTTCAATAACATTTTTGGCTGATTTCTGAGCAAATCTTTCCAAAGGAATCAAATCTTCTTGTTTTAACCCAAATAAGTCTGCTGGGTCTTTAATTAAACCTTCAGATAAAAGCTGGTCAATTATTTTCGGGCCCAAACCCTCAATATTAAAAGCAGGTCTTGAAATAAAATGATAAAAATGTTTTGTTTTTTTTGCAGGACAATCAGGATTTACACAATAAGACATTACCTCTCCTTTTGGTTTTTTGATTTTCTTTTCACAAATAGGGCAAATATTTGGTATTTTAAACTCTTTTTCATTTCCAGTTCTTAAATCAGGTAAAACTTTTATTATATCTGGAATAACATCCCCTGCCCTGCCTATAATTACTGTATCGCCAATTTTTAGTCCTAATCTTCTTATCTCATCTTGATTGTGCAAAGTTGCCCTTGAAATAGTAACCCCTCCAATTTCAACAGGTTCTAAAACAGCAACTGGTGTAAGCGCGCCCGTTCTTCCTACCTGCACTTTTATGTCTTTGACAGTTGTGGTTGTTTGTTTTAAAGGAAACTTTAGAGCGATTATCGCTCTTGGCGCTTTTCCAATAGTACCTAATTTTTTAAAAATAGAATTTGAATTAATATTTACTACTATTCCATCTATCTCATAGGGTAAACTTTCTCTTTTTTTCCCAACTTCTTCAAAAAAATCAAAAACTTCTTTTAGATTTTTACAAGGCTTATTGTTTTTATTGGTCTTAAAACCTAAAATTTTAAGAACTTTATGTTTTTGCTCATGAGTTTTAAGCCCCAAATCAGAAATTAAATCATAAGCCTGAAAGTCTAAATTTCTTTTTGCAGTTATTTTAGGATCAAGCTGCCTTATTGAACCTGCTGCTAAGTTTCTTGGGTTGGCATAAACAGAAAATCCTTGTTTTTTTTGGATTTTATTTATTCTTTCAAATTCTTTTTTTGAGATAAATACTTCTCCCCTTATAATTACTGAATCTGGGAATTCTTTTTTAAACCCAACTGCAATATCATCTAACCCTTGTTTTCCCAAATCATAAATTATATCTTCTTTTTCTCTTATTTTTAAGGGAACAGAATTAATTGTTCTTAAATTTTCAGTTACATCCTCTCCAACTAACCCATCTCCTCTAGTTGAGCCTACTTTCAAAATAGAATCTTTATAAATCAGCTCTATTGCTAATCCATCTAATTTTAATTCGCAATAAAAATCTATTAGTTTTTTTTCTTGTTCAGTTAAAAGTTTTAAATTTCTTTCCAGCCAATCTTTAATGTCTTGCTCTGAAAAAGCATCATTAATAGAAAGCATGGGAAAAGGATGTTTTGTTTTTTCAAATTTGTTTTGAGCTTTGCTTCCTATTCTCTGGCTTGGGGAGTCAGAAGTTAAAAACTCGGGAAATTTTTTTTCCAAACTAAAAAGTTCTTTTTTCAAAGAATCTAAGGCCGCGTCTGAAATTTCCTGGCGGTCTAAAACATGATACAGATAACGATGGTGATTAATAAGCTTTTTTAGCTTTTCTATTCTTTGTTTTATTTTTCTTTTATTCACGTTCAAAACTTAACCTCAATTGCTCTCCTTGTTTCTCTAAAAACTCCTACTGATTGAATTCCAAATAAGAAAGGGGATAAAGGATTTTCATCTTTGGGATTAAATATTAAAACTTGATAGCAAGCATCATCACGATCCTGCAAAGTTTCAGGACAAATACCAGACTCCCCTCCAATCCCCCCGCCATCACCATCTAAGTCCAAATAGTCAGAATATGTATAACCATAACCCTCAGTGGCATAATTTTTTTTGTATAATTCTATTTCAATTCCTGTATCTGCAGCATATAGGGCTGTTACTGATTCTTCCATTCCCCTTAAGGTTCTTAACTGGGCCACTAAAATTGAAATTAAACCCAAACAAATTCCTAACAAAACAGCTAAAACAATAACAGAAAGGTAAAGCGATACTCCTTTTTTAAGTTTTTCTTTTTTAAGCTGTTTTGCTATTTTCATTTAAATATCTAAGTTTCTTTGAGAAATTGTTGTTTGTAAATCAATTTTCAAAGGAAAACTTGTGCTTATAAAAATTGTAACTTTAGGCTGAAAATTGTCTGGAGGGCCAGCTTCACCTACTATTTCAAATTCAAGCCTGTCAACTACTACATCAGGAGAAGTCAAGGGAAACCTCTCAAAATCTACAGTATTAATTCCTGTATCATAGTTTAATTGATTGGTGTTAGTATCTAAGAAAAAACTCTGGCAGTCATCCTCCTGAAGATGATTAATAAATTTAATCTCAGAGCTTATTCCTCCTGGATTCTGATAATTGTAGCCTGAGGTCAAGCAATTTCCATCATCATCTTTCTTTGCCATTCTCAAAGCCCTGCCCATGTATTCTATTGCAAAACTTAATTGATCTAACGCCTGCTGTTGCTTTAAAATGTCTCTCTCAACTTTAATTGCAGAAATTAAAATTCCCACTATTGCTCCCAAAATAAGTGTAAACATTGTCATTCCAACTAAAAGTTCAATTAAGGTAAATGATTTTTCTCCTTTTCTTTTGTTTTTCATTTTTATCTCCATTTTTTTAATTTTTCAAGCGCTTTTACTTCAAAGTCTTTTCCCATTTCCTGAAAGCTTACTGTTACTAATACTGAAATTTCTTCATTAACACTGGTATTAATACTTATTTTTCTTTTAAATTTGGTGTCAGATCCTAAAGAATAATTATAAAATCCTGCTTCATTAATTTTTAAATATCTACCAGTATAATTAGAAAGAGCTATGTCATCATACTGCATTTCAAAGTCACCTGAGGTTCCAATTCCGGAATTCCAAACATCTCCTTCTACCCAATTTGTATCTCTTATATTCCTTACAATTTCAATTCCCTCTTCAGCAAGATAGGCTGCTATTAATTTTGACCTGATTACCCTAGCATGCAAAAAAGCTTGAGAAATCCAATTCATTACTGCAATCATCCCAATAGAAACTACAAAAACCACAGCCATTAATTCAAGTATTGTAAACCCAGCCTCAGTTTTTTTGTTTTTTCTTTTATTGAACATAAATTAAACCTGCTTTATTAACAATAACAGTTTGGATAACAGAAGGATTGGTTTCTATAGCAAGAGTAAAAATCCCAGAATCAAAATCAGAAATACCGTCAGGAGTAATTCTTGTGATTGGATCAGGTCCTTCAAAATTAACAGAAAGGGGAATACTGGGAACAACACTATGAATAAAAATCCCTCTTTCTATCTGAATTGTTTCTATAACTACATCTTGCAATTGCTGATATACCTGATCTCCATTAATATCAGCATATAAAATATAACTTGTACTACTTGAGCCCAATTCTAATCCATAGCCTGGAGGAACATCACCTTCAACCTCTCTTGCCGAAACAGCCATTTCTTGTGCCCTTCTTAAGTCATGGGATAGCTTATATGCTGACCTCAAAAGAGCAAATTGATACTGAAAATTTCTATATCCTGGTACCAAAATTGAGGTCAAAACAAAAATAATAGCCATTACCACTAAAGCTTCTATTAGGGTAAATCCAGCCTCATTTTTTATATTTCCTATAAATTTGCTTTTCATATCTTTTTTAATTCTATCACAAAAAAAGAGAGAAATAAAAATCAATAATCTGTGGTCCTGCGAAAAAGGAAATAAACGTTCCTGTTGTTAAGAAAGGACCAAAAGGTATTTCATCTTTTAGTTTTTTCTTTTTGAAAATTATTAATATAATTCCTATTATCCCACCAATTAAAAAAGCTGAAAATAAAGCTACTAAAATAGCAGGTGATTTCAAAAACATACCCATAAAAAAACTTAATTTCACGTCACCTACGCCCATCCAGCGACCTTTTGAAATTAAAATAATTAAAAGAAAAAAACCTGCTGCCAAGACAGCGGAGGCAAACGAATTTAATAGAGAGCTAAAATATAAAGTATGAGATGAGAAACAAAAAATATGAAATATTTGATAGATTATGGAAATAATAATAGCTGGATAAATTACTTTATCAGGAATAATATAGTGTTTTAAATCATAAACAAAAATCACAATCAAAAAACAAATAAAAATTAATAAATAACAAAAGTTTAAAATATTAAAAACTGTAAAATCTTGACTGCCTAATATTTTATGAAATGTTAATAAAAATAAAATTCCTGTTATTAGTTCAATTAAAGGATATTGAAAAGAAATTTTTTTATTACAATATCTACATCTTCCAGCCAAGAAAATAAAACTTAATATTGGAATTAAATCCAAAAAACCTAAATCGTGTTTACATTTTGGGCAAAAAGACCTTCCTGTTAAAAAGCTTTTTTCCTTTTCAAGCCTGTAAATAACACAATTTAAAAAAGAGCCTGCGCATGTTCCCAAAAAAAAGACGAAAAAATAAACTATAAAGTTCTCCATTTCTTAAATTCTAATAAAAAACATTAATTCTATAATTTTATTTTATTTTAAATTCAAATTCAACTTAACCTTTTAAAAATCAAGGCCCGGAAGAAAAGAGTATTTTCTTCCGGGCCGGTCAATCATTCTATATTATATAATTATTCACAAGCAGGCACTGGATCTCCATCACAAGTAATTTTTACACTTGTAGCCTGTCCATTAGAATCTACACAGAATCCAGCTAATAAATTCAAAGGTGAACTTACACAATAATCATTAGTTTCTGCATAGCAAGTTGCTTGGGTTCCGCCATTGTATTTCATTATCCTGTCTGCAATTTCAGCTAACATTGGATGGTTCGTGTTTCCTGAATTCAAAATATTTCCTGCGCAAAGTGAATTGCTCGGATCATTAAAGGCCCTGCTTTCAACCCAAATCATTTGAGCCTCATCCCTTACCTGAGATAACATTCCTGTGATAGTTGCATCTTTTGCTTTATCTCGGGCAGCAGCCAAACCCACTATAATAATGCTTGCCAGAAGAATAATTCCTGCCATTACAACTAAAAGTTCAATCAAAGTAAATGCCTTTGAATTTTTCATAAATTAATTATTACAAGCAGAGTTCTATTTCAAATTTAGAAGAACTCTTTGTTGTTTTTTATTTTATCCAGATGTATCAGGCGGACAAGTAAAATTGGTAGTAGGATCTGTAGCAGTAAAGCCAGCTATACCTGAACTATCAATACAATAAAACTGACTGCCGATATTTAACGAGGCATAAGCACAATATTTATTTGAGCTTGTGCCTGGATCTCTATTAATAGTAAGACTCTTTCCAGCAGTAGGCTTATTTTCCTCAATATCAGTATACAAAGGCTCAACATCATTATTAGTTACTATAAAAGCATCATAATCACCATCATATAAATATTCGGCAACACTTCTGAGTTGGGCTAAATCAGCTACAACTCTTGCGTCTCTTGCTTTGTCTCGAGCACCTCTTAAGGCTACCAAAACAATTGAGGATAAAATTCCAATAATAGCAATTACCACCAAAAGCTCAATTAAGGTAAAGCCTCTAGTTTCTTTTGATTGCATGTTTTTTTAATATCTACTTTATTAATCTTCGACCTTTCTTTTATTCTTTTTATACAGGTCTGAAATTCAGACCCTAGCTTCTTTTTTAAATTATAACAGATTTCTTTAGAATATTAAAATAAACTGTGGAAAACTGAAAAATTAATTAAATTGCAAGTCCTCTCTGAAAAAGAGGAACAAATAATGATATTGCTAATAAAATTACTAATCCTCCCAAAAATAAAATTAAAACTGGTTCTATAAGCTTTATAAAAGAATCTAATGTCCTGTCAATTTCTTTTTCATAAAGATTAACAATGTTTTTAAGGGTACTTTCCAAATGCCCTGTTCTTTCTCCAACCACTGTCATTTGCACAAATAAAATAGGAAAGGTTTCAGGGTATCGGGAAAGTGAAGAGCTCACGGTCTGACCTGCTCTTACTGCTTCCTTTGTTTCCTCAATTATGTTTTTATAGACTTCATTTCCTACAATATCACCTGTTATTTCCAAAGATTGCAAAATAGGAACCCCGCCTGAAATCAAAGTAGAAAGATTAAGCGCAATACGGGTTAAAAAATATTTTTTCATAAAATCGCCTATTATAGGTACGCCTAAAAAGAATTTATCTAAAAATCTTCTTGTTTCTTCTGACTTGAAAAAAAACACCAAAGATATTAAAAAAGAAATTCCTAAAATTGCTATAATAAACCACCATTCTTTTACAGTTGTTGCCAAATAAATAACAACTCTGGTAATAAGCGGCAGGTCGGTTTCCATTCCAGAAAAAACCTCGGCAAACTTAGGAACAACAATTATTCCCATGGCAAAAAGAACAATGAAAAATACAATTAAAACAAAAGCAGGATAAATCAAAGATGTTATTATTTTAGAAACAAAATCTTCCTCTTTTTCTAAATAATCAGCCAAGTAATCAAGGCTTTCTGGAACTGTACCTGAAGCCTCGCCTGATTTCACCATACCCACGAAAAAGGATGAAAATAAAGTTTTTTGCTTAGAAAAAGTTTTTGAAAGAGTACTCCCGCCCTCAACTTCTTCAGCCATTTCCAAAACCAATTCACGAAAGTTTGGCTTTTTTATCTGATGGGCTATACTTTCTAAACTTTCAACAACCGGAATATTTGATTTAAGCATAATTGCAAGTTGTCTAGTAAAAAAGACTACATCTTTTCGTGATATCCTATTAAAAAACTGAATGTTCCTTTGCCAAAAAGGAGCCTCCACTTCTTCTAAAAAAGTGATATATAATCCATATTTTTGAAGAATATTCAAGGCAGCCTCCCGGGAAGAAGCTTCAACAAAACCAGTTTGAATGTCTCCTTTTTTACTCCTTGCTTGATAAGAAAATTTCATATTTGAATTTCAAAAAAATCTTATTTTATAAAGCACTAAATCTTCCTACTAATTTTCTTAGCTCTATTGGATTAAGAGAATATTCAAGTGCAGTTCTCATTGTGATTTCTTTTGCTCTAACCAAATTAGCAAGTGCTTTATTTAAGGTAATCATTCCCATTTCTGCAGATGTTTCAATTACCATTGGAATCTCGTGAATTTTGTTCTCCCTTATTAAATTAGTAACAGCTGAGGTTGAAATCATAATTTCACAAGCTGGGATTAATCCCCCTTTTATTCTTGGCACTAATCTTTGGGAAATAACTCCTAATAATGAACCTGAAAGTTGGGCTCTTATCTGGCTTTGCTGGGCAGAAGGAAAAGTATCAACTATTCGGTGAATAGTTTGGGCAGCATCATTTGTATGAAGGGTGGAAAACACTAAATGCCCTGTTTCTGCTGCTGTAATTGCTGTAGATATTGTATCTGGGTCCCTCATTTCTCCAACCATAATTACATCAGGGTCCTGGCGAAAAGTAGAACGTAATGCCCTATCAAGACTTAAAGTGTCAAAACCTAATTCCCTTTGGTCAACAATTGCCCTGTCATCTTTAAAATAATATTCAATAGGATCTTCAATAGTAATAATGTGAACAGGTTTTTGATGATTTATTTCATCAATAATGGCAGCTAAAGTAGTGGATTTTCCGTGAGAAGAAGGGCCTGTTATTAAAACAAATCCCTGATTGGCATTTGCAAATTCATGCAAAACAGGTGGAAGATTAAGGTCTTCAATAGTCCTGATTTTTGTTGGAATTAATCTCATTGCCACTGAAATACTTCCTCTTTGAAAATAGGTATTCACCCTGAAACGGGCAATATCTTCCATTTTGTAAGAAAAGTCAATCTCTTTTCTTTTTAAAAATACTTCTCTTTGTTCCTCTGACAATAAAGTAAAAGCTAAAGCCCTTACATCTTCTTCACTTAATTCTTTAAATTTCATCAAAGGAATCAGCTTTCTTTCTACTCTTATTGTAGGAGGATGTCCTACGGAAAAATGAAGATCAGAAGCTTTTTCCTGAATGGCTATGTCTAATAATTCTCTTAACTCTCTATTATAATCTGGCATATATTTAAGTTTACTAATTTAATTAAATTGATGGATATTTTTTGAAATCTCTTAACTTTTTTTTGAAACTAATATTTTTTGAATTTCTTGTACAATTTCACTGGGCGTAAAATTTGCTTTTATTAGATATTTTAAAGCACCTAACTCTTTTGCCAAGTCTACATCTGATCTCTGTCCAAGATTTGAAAGCACGAATATCTTTAAATTCTTTAAATCCTTGTCTTTTCTAATCTTCCGCAAAATTTCAAAACCAGTAAGATTTGGCAAAACTATATCTAAAACTAAAAGATCAAACTTTTTTTCCTTTAGTCTTTTAAAAACATTTCTGCCGTCTGAAAGAGTTTCAACGTCAAAACCAGATTCTTTTAGCTTGGTTTCATAGATTTCTGTTATAAGAGGATCATCTTCAACTAATAAGATTGATGGCATAATAGTTTTTTAATTTTTTAATTACTTTTTTATTTTTCTTCTGCTACTCTTAAAATCTCCTGAATTGTAGTTAATCCTTTTAAGACCTTTAATATACCGTCTTGTTTCATTGTAACCATTCCTTGATTAAAACCTTCTTTTTCAATCTCAATTTCTGAGGGTTTTTCTAAAATAATTTTAGACAATCCGTCTGTCATCTGCAATACCTCAAAAATACCTATCCTTCCTGAATAACCTTCATTGTTACATTTTTTACATCCTTTAGGTTCCCAAACATAAATAGTTTTTGGAATTTTTATTTTTTTGTCTAATCCTTTAGGAAGCGTTTTAATCTGTTCCATAATTAAATCTCTTGTTTTTCCTGTTGCTTTTACCTTTTTTTTACAAGAATCACATAACTGCCTTACCAATCTTTGAGCCAAAGCTATACTAACAGTGGGCGGGATTAAATAAGGCTCAACTCCGAGATCAATAAGCCTAGGAATAACACCAGCTGCGCTTGAGGTATGTAAAGTAGATAAAACAAGATGGCCTGTTAAGGCTGCGTGAATAGCCAATTTTGCTGTTTCAGTATCCCTGATTTCTCCAACCATGATAATATCTGGGTCTTGACGCAAAACGTGGCGCAATCCTCTTGCAAAAGTATAATTAATTTCAGGTTGGACCTGAGATTGATTAATGCCCTCAAGAAAATACTCAATTGGATCTTCAAGGGTAATAATGTTAACACCTTCCTTATTTAAACCTCTTAAAATGGCATAAAGAGTAGTAGTTTTTCCACAGCCTGTAGGGCCAGTAGCTAAAATCATTCCAGCTGGCTTTTGAAAAGCCCCCTTTACAATCCTAAGACTTTTATCTTCTAATCCTAACTCTTCAAAAGCTTTAAGTCCGACTGTTGGATTCAAAACCCTAATAGCAACTTTTTCTCCTAATGTGGTAGGAAAAGTGGAAACTCTAAAATCAATTTTTCTTACATCAATCTTGGTAGAAAATCTACCATCTTGAGGGATTCTTGTTTCGTCAATTCTTAAGTTAGAAAGAATTTTAACTCTGGCTACAATAGCGGGGTGATAAGCAATAGGTAAATTTATAGAAGCATGAAGAATGCCCAGAAGTCGGAATCTAACCCTTAGTCTATCTGGCATTGGCTCAATATGAATATCAGAAGCCTTACCTTCTACTGCATGTCGTAACATAACAGCAACTACTTTTGAGATTGGAGCTTCCTCTGCCAATCTCTCCAGTTCTGCTCCTCTCATAGGAGTTGCAGTAACTTTTTCTATTTCCATTTCCGTTTCCAGCTCTTCTAAGGCTTTTTCAACTTCTTTTCTCAAGCCTTTATATCTCTTGAAAATCTTTGTGTGATCAGAAAGCGTAATTAAAGAAGTCTTATAAGAAAATCCTCCTTGTCTTGCTAAAAATTTTAAAGCCTCTTGAGCTTTCAAATCTTCCGGATAAACCATTCCTATTTCTAAAACATTTTCTTTTTTTGCCAAAGGAATAATCTTGTAATACTTTGCTGACTCCTCAGGAATCATTCCTAATATCTTCAAAGGAATTTCTTCTTCTGAAGATATTTTAACCAAAGGAATTCCAAGGTTTTCACTTTTTAATTCAAACAAAAAAGACTCATCAGCTAGTCTTCTTTCTAAAATTGCTTCTTCTTCTTTTATTCCCGAAGTCTTAATTTCATACTCCAAAGCAGTAGCTTTTTCTTTGTCTATGATTCCTTTTTTAAGTAATTGTTGAATTAGGCTGGGCATAAATTCATATTGTATCTAAAAAGCTGCCCTCTCAATGAATATAACTTCAAATCCCTATATATTAAGGAACCTTATTCTTCTCCTCCTTTTGGATAAGGTAAAAAGGGATTTTCTCTTCCTATTTCTTCTGGTAAAGAAATTTCTTCAAAAGTCTCAAGTTCTTTCAAACGAGGGTCAGAAAGTATATCAAAATTTATTTCAACCGTCTTAATTTTCTGAGGAGAGGTTGGGGTTGGTGACATAAAAATCTCGCGCCTTCGAAATATGCCACTAATAATCACAAAGACAATCAGAATCAAAAGAATGAAAAACACTAAAAGTAAGTTTTGTTGTTTTCTTTCTTGTTTTAAAACTTGTATTGCCATATTATTTTCAGTAAGAATGAATTATCATTTTTATATTAAAGGAAAATATATCACTTACTCCCTCTTCTGGCAAACCAAGCGAAAAATTAGAAACCTGGATAAGCCTTGCTGATTTCTCAAGGATTAAAATAAATTTTATGAAATCTTCAAATTTTCCTGAAACCGCAACATCAATCTGGGTCTTTTTAAGATTTACATCCTTTTTTATTTCATCTCTAAGAGTAATGGTTGTAAATCTCCCAATGCTTTTAAGAACTAAACCATTTTCAGAACAGCTTTTTTCCAGAAATTTAAAAAAGGAAGGAAGTTGAGCACCTTCTGGAATTGCAAAATCAATTTTTGAAAGTTCTTCTTTGTATTTTTCCAATTCTTGAGAAAGTGAAGCTAATTGGGCAAGGTATTTTTCCTTATTAGCAAGCTCTATTTCTTTTTCTAAAACCTGAGCTTGAATCATCTTAAAATCCTGATATTTTGGCAGGATTATAAAAAAAGAAAAAAGAACTATAGAAAAAAGTGATATTGAAATTATAAAAATCTTAGACATTTTTATTTAAAAGCCTCGGGGTTAAAAGAAAGGGAAAGTTCAAAGCTTACCCCTCCTTCCTTCTCCAAAGAAACTTGAGATAATGAAACATTTTTTACAGATTCTTTTTGTTTGAAAATCAACATCTGCTCACCTAATGTTCTAAAACCCTCTGCCTTGCCAATAAACCTTACCTGGCCTGCGTCTAAATCCAAAGAAGTCTCCGAAAAGAATACTTTTTTATGACAGTTTTGTTTTAAAAAATCAAAAAATGCCGAACTCTTCTTATAAGAATCCAAAAGGTTTGCAAATATGTCTATTTTTTGTTTTGTATTAAAAATTTCTTCTTCAAATAACTTTACTTGTTTAGTTTCTTTTTTAATTAATTCAGCTTTTAATTCCTCTAATCTTTTTTCTGCAGAACCAGAAAAATAAATAATACCAATATACGCCAAAAGAGCAAAAAAGACTGAAAAGATTACAAGGTAATACAGAATATTAACAATTGAAAATGAAATTCCCTTTTTTTCTCTTGGTTTTGGAATTATTTCTATTGCCACGTTTTTAAATTATTTTATTTTATTATATTTATTTTACTTATTTTTTTTATTATTCCAAGCCCTTTAAAGCCATTCCTACTGCTACTGAAAATCCAGGGCCCATATCTTTTAAGGTTCCTTCTAAAACTGGTGGATAAACTATTCCTGAAAATGGATTGGCTATTTTTACTTCTTTTTTAAGAATATCTGCAAAATAATCTTCTATTCCAGGCAAAAGTCCAGACCCCCCTGCTATTACATAACCTTGAACCTCTTTTCCTTCTTGTTGATAAAAAGATTGAGTTACTTTTTGAATTTCAGAAATCATTAAGTCAAATATTGGAACCAAGACATTTCTTGTATTTCTTTTTCCTGAAAGCAATCCCTGTTTTTCTTTTAAACTCTCTGCTGTTTTGTAATCCAAGTCCAGGGATTTGGACAATCTTTCTGTCAAATCATTTCCTGCAATATCAAGGCTATGAGAAATTTTAAGAACATTTTTATCAACAACACTGCAGGTAGTACTTTCGGCGCCAATATCAATAATGGCCAATGTTTTTTCAGACTTCCTTGCCAGTGCTCTCTGAAGACCAAATACTTCAGCCTCTAAAGCTAAAAGTTCAAACTGACAAAGCTCAACAATAGCTTTATACTGATTTATTGTCTCATTAGGAACCACCACCAATAAAACCTCTGATTCTTCTCTTTTTGCACCTGATGTTCCTCCTTTTATTACAGACCAATCAAGTGTAACTTCCGGAAGAGGCAAAGGAACATGTCTTCTTGCCTCAAACTGGATTGCCTGGGAAATTTCTTCTCCTGACATGGCAGGGAGAGAAAAAGTGGTAAAAAAACTGGCAAAATCAGGAATTGAAAAAACAACTTTTCTGGTTCTTATTTTTGCTGTTTTCAGTATAGCTATCAAGACCTCTGCCATTTCTTTTGCTGAAAGCAACAATGTGTCTTTTAGAACTTTTTTAGGAGGAAGCTCACCAACAGGCTGAACAGAAGTAAATCCATAATTCACTAATCTTTCTTGTTCTCCTTGTTTTGCAAGCTCTACAACTTTAACTACAGAAGTTCCAATATCTATTCCCAAAACACTTTGTGGGCGCCTTATAGGCCAAATCATGCAATAATACCTTTACCTATTCAATTATAACATTATTCTATAATGATAACAATTTTTCTATTATAATGACAATAGATAAAGGGGGTTAGTTTTTAACAATGAAGAATTTTTTATTAAACCTTATTTTTCCAGAATTTTGCATAGGTTGTAAAAAAGAAGGAACCTATCTTTGCCAAGACTGCTTGTCTTTAATTAATATTTCAAATACAAGCTTGAAAATAGAAAAAGAAATTAAAACCATTTACTGCGCCACAGACTACAATAATTTAATTATTAAAAGACTGATTACAACTTTCAAATATAAACCTTTTGCAAAAGAACTGTCCAAAACATTAGCTTTTATTATTATAATCTATTTTCAAAATTTAGAAAAGCTGCCTGATTTTTTTAAAAAGAAAAATGAGTTTTTGTTAATCCCGATTCCCCTTTATAAAAAAAGATTAAAATGGCGGGGTTTTAATCAAACAGAGGAAATCTCAAAAATTTTATCTGAAATCTTTAAAATTCCTTTGGCTTTAAATATTTTAGTAAAAACAAGACAAACTATTCCTCAGTTAAATCTACCACAGGAAAAAAGAAAAGAAAACGTAAAAGGAGTGTTTGCTTGCACAAAGCCTGAATTAATAAAAGGAAAAAATATACTGCTAATAGATGACGTAATAACTACAGGAGCTACAATTCAGGAAGCTGCAAAAACACTTAAAAAATCAGGTGCAAAACAAATTTTAGGAATTGTGGTGGCGGGAGGATAAAACAGTAAGTAGTGAGTAGTAAGTAGTTTGTAGAAAGTAGTTTAAAAAACCGGCTCTGCCGGTTTTAATGCGGAAGCGGGAGGATTCGAACCTCCGATGGCCTTTCGACCATACCAGTTTTCAAGACTGGCCCTTTCAACCACTCAGGCACGCTTCCTCCATTCATTACACTCTCTAAACTACCACAAAAACAAGCTAAAATCAAATAAATTTTTATTGACTAAAAACTGTTTTAAGGTTAGTATTAAAATACAATTTGGAGAGGTGCGCCGAATGGTAAGGCAGCGGTTTGCTAAACCGTGACGGCCCTAATAAGCCGTTTGTGGGTTCAAGTCCCGCCCTCTCCGCATTTCCGCCCTTGTAGCTTAATGGATAGAGCGCAACCCTGCGGAGGTTGAAATGCAGGTTCAAATCCTGCCAAGGGCACAATTGCCCAAATTTGGGTTTTTTTGTTCTTAGTAAAATGTTTGTAATTTTAAAAAGAACTTAATATAATTAACAATATAGTTTAAAAGGTCAAAAATAATAAATGATAAATGATAAAAAATGTTTGATTTAAAAGAGAAAGTGGCAATTATAACAGGTGCCAGAAGAGGAATGGGCAGAGCTCATGCTCAGGTCTTAGCTAAAGCTGGTGCCAAAGTAGTGGTTTCTGATATATCTTTCAAAGATTGTAAAAAAGTAGTTGAAGAAATAAAAAAACAAGAAGGAGAAGCTATAGCTGTGGAATGTGATGTAACCAAAAAATTAGAAATTGATGAAATGGTTAAAAAAACAATTGAAAAATGGGGCAAAATTGATATTTTAGTTAACAATGCTGGAATCCTGCAATTTATACCCTTTTTGGAATTAAAGGAAGAAGACTGGGACAAAATGATAGCTGTTAATTTAAAAGGTTATTTTTTATGTGCTCAAGCTGTAGCAAAAGAAATGGCAAAGCAAAAATCAGGTGTAATTGTAAACATAGCTTCTATTGCTATGGGCCAACAAGGAGTAGGCTTTACCGGTCTTGTCCATTATGGAGCAGCAAAAGGAGGAATTATAGCAATGACCGAAGCTTTGGCTGGAGAGTTGGCTCCTCTTAATATTAGAGTAAATGCAGTAGCCCCAGGTGCAATTGACACGCCAATGGTAGAAACCACAAAACAAGACCCAAAAATTTTAGAACAAAGCTTGTCCCGTATTCCAATGCACAGATTAGGAAAACCTGAAGAAGTTTCAAATCTGGTTTTATTTTTAGCTTCTGATGCCTCTTCTTATATGACAGGCTCTACAGTAGTTATTGATGGAGGCTATCTTGTTATGTAGATAAACAAGGTTTAAATGAGAAAAATAACAAAGGAAACAACCTTAGCTAAGATTATGAAAAATCCTCAGCTTGTCAAAATCTTAGCAAAATATCATTTCCCCTGTCTTTGGTGCCCAATGGCTCAGTTTGAAGTAAAAAAACTTAAAATAGGAAAAGTTTGTGAAGTTTACAATATTGACATAAAAAAACTGTTAAAGGATTTAAACAAGCAATTAAAATCTAAAAAAGATTCTTAATTAAAAAATGAACCAAAGCAAAATATATGATAATTTTTGGAAGGCTTTGGATATTATTGAAAAGCCTGAATCCTGGTCAACCTGGGAAATTATAAAAGATTTTCAAGGAAAAAAAATCTTAGAATTAGGACCTGGAAATTTTCCTAAAACACCAATTAAAGGTGGTTTTTTTATTGAGGTAAGCGAACAAGCTGTCCAAAGCTTAAAAAAAATAGGAGCTAATGCCGTTTTAACAAATGGAGTTGATATTCTTTTTGAAAATGATTTTTTTGATCTGATTGTTGCAATTGAGGTCTTAGAACATATTAAAGATGATGAAAAAGCTTTGGCTGAAATTTCAAGAACATTAAAACCATCAGGTTCTTTTCTTTTTTCAGTTCCAATGAAAATGGATTTATATTCTGAATTTGACAAGGCTGTAGGGCACGAAAGAAGATATGAAATTGATAACTTGATTTCTCTTTTATCTAATTCAGGACTTGAGATTTTAAAATATCGTGGCCCGAGTTTTTATTCAAGAATCTTAAATGATTTTTTTATAACCAGGAGTTTAAAAAGAGTCTTTTTTAAAACAGGAGTATATAAAAAAGCCTTTAATTCTTCAAGAAAAGCTAATAATTTTTATTCAAGGGCAATGGCTTTTTTTGACAAAAAAGGAGCGCCTCCCTGGCAAAAAGACATTGAAAATCTTTCAAAATATAATCAAGGCTCAATAGTTATTCTGTGTCAAAAAAAATAAAATGTATCAAAATCTACACTCTCATACAAAAACTTCAGATGGCCAGTTAAATTACATACAGAATCTTGATGCCTGCAAAAAATACAATATTTCTGTTATAGCTTTTACTGACCACGATGCAGTACCTAATGAAAAAGCAATAAAAAAACTAAATGGATTAAAAAATCATCCCACAAGATGGATAATAGGTTGTGAAATTTCTTCAGGCCTGCCAAAAGAAATAGGGGGCCCGGCTTCCAATTTTCATATCGTAGGCTTGTTTGTAAATCCCTTTAATAAGAATCTAAAAGAACACTGCAAAAAAGCACAAGAAGCCAGAATACAAAGAATGAAAAAAATAGTAAAAAATTTAAAATCCTTAGGTTTTAATATTTCAGAACAAGATTGCTTAAAGCAATCTGCAGGTGAAACTGTAGGAAGGGTTCATATAGTAGAAGCTTTAAAAAAGAAAAGGAAAAATTTAAAAATTATTGAAAATTTAAGAATGAAAATGAAAGATAAAGCCAAAAAAGATTTTAAAATCCAAGAAAAATATAAAGAAATGATAAAAAGAGGTGAAAATCAATATCCTTATTCTCTTTTTCTTGAAAAAAAAGCTTTTGTTCCTGATATTTATGTCAATTATCTTTACTGGAAAGACATGGACCAAAGCGTAGATTTGATAAGAAAAGCAGGTGGGGTAGCAATATTAGCTCATTGGACTTTTTCTAAAAATATAGTAAATGAAAAAATGATTGGAAAATTCTTTGAGCAAAAAAGATTAGATGGCGCTGAAATTGTTTTTGGAGGAGATTCAAGTTCAAACCTAAAATATGTTAAAAAAGACATGGAAATTATGAAAAAACTTACAGAGCGACATAAAGTCTTACAATCAGGAGGAATAGACTCTCATGCTGAAAAGCATTTAAAATGGTTTTCTCAACAAAAATGGTTAGCTGAAAAAACAATAGGCATGGTTGAAAAAATGATGAAAATGCGCAAATTAAATTTAGAATTTTCTTCTCTTTAATAAAAAATATCAAAAAATAAAACCCAAAATCTGGGTTTTTTGTGTTAAAATTAATATATGGACCTTGAAACTCCAATTGAAAAGGTGCCGCGTATTACTTCTGTTTATCAAAAAAGATTAAAAAAATTAGGAATTAAAACTATTTCTGATTTGATTTTTCATTTTCCTGCAAAATATCAGGACTTTTCAAAAATTACAAAAATAAAGGATGCAAAATTAAATGAAACTGTTTGTTTAAAAGGAAAAATTTTAGAAATCAAAAACAGAACAACATTTGTAAAAAGAATGGTTCTAACAGAAGCTTTATTGCAAGATGACACAGGCGCAATAAAAGTTGTCTGGTTTAACCAGCCTTATTTAACAAAAAATATAAAACAAGGTGATACTGTTTGCTTAGCAGGAAAAATAAGCTTGGGAGACAAAGGAGCTTATTTATCAAGCCCTTCTTATGAAAGGATATCCTCGAAAGTTGAAAGTGGAGAGTCAAAAGTCGGATTAAAGCACACCGGAAGATTAGTTCCTGTTTATCCTGAAACAGAACGTGTTTCCTCACGCTGGTTAAGATATATTTTAAGCTCTTTGCTTCCAAAAATCAAAAATGAAATTTCAGAAATCATTCCTCAAAAAACAATTAGAGAACATAATCTTTTGCCAGTAAAACAGGCTATCTGGCAAATCCATTTTCCTGATTCAATAAAATTAGCCCAGAATGCAAAAAAAAGATTTGCTTTTGAAGAACTATTTTTGATTGAATTAATTGTTTTAAAGAGAAAAATAAAAACGCTTCAAAAAAAGAGCTTTTCCATATCCATTAATCTAAAAGTTATAAAAGAATTTTTAGACTCTTTGCCGTTTAAACTAACTGATGCCCAGAAAAAATGCACATGGCAAATATTAAAAGACCTTGAAAAACCAAGGCCAATGTCAAGGTTATTGCAGGGTGATGTAGGTTCAGGAAAAACAGTGGTGGCTGTAATTTCAGCTTTAAACACAGTAAAAGCAGGCTATCAAGTTGCTTTTATGGCGCCAACTGAAATCTTAGCTTACCAGCATTTTAAAAAAATATCTAAGATTCTTAATAAATTCAATTTAAAAATCGGGCTTTTAACTGGAAAAGAGGCAAGAATATTTTCCGGAAAAAGAACTCAAAAAACATCAAGAAAAAAATTATTAGAAAACCTAAAAAAAGGAAGAATCAATATTCTAATAGGTACCCATGCCCTAATCCAAGATAAAATAAATTTCTCCTCATCACCTAATGAATTAGCTCTTGTGATATTAGATGAACAGCACAGATTTGGAGTAGAGCAAAGAGCACGCCTTTCCAAAGATTCTTCAAAAAAAGAAAGGTCTTTGCCTCATTTTCTTTCAATGACAGCCACTCCTATTCCCCGCACTCTGACTTTGACAATTTATGGAGACTTAGATTTATCCTTGATTGATGAATTGCCAAAAGGAAGAAAAAAAATTATCACAAAAGTAATTCCTCCCAAAAATAGAAAACAAGCTTATGATTTTATAAGAAACGAGGTTAAAAAAGGAAGACAGGTTTTTGTAATCTGTCCAAGAATTGAGCCTTCAGAAAAAGAAAAACAAGATTTTCTAGGCTGGACAGATGTAAAAGCTGTAAAACAAGAATATGAAAAACTTTCAGAAACTGTTTTTCCTGATCTTTCAGTTGGAATGCTTCACGGAAAAATGAAGCCTAAAGAAAAAGAAGAGAAAATGCAAGATTTTAAAAATAAAAAAATAGATATTATGGTTTCAACTTCAGTAATTGAAGTTGGAATAGATATTCCTAATGCAACTGTTATAATGATTGAAGGTGCAGAAAGATTTGGCTTGGCCCAGCTTCATCAATTCAGGGGAAGGGTTGGAAGGGCAAAGCATCAGTCTTATTGCTTACTCTTTACTGATTCTCCATTTAAAAAAGTAAATCAAAGACTTTCAGCTCTTGTTAAATGCGAAAATGGATTTGAGTTGGCTGAAAAAGATTTAAAAATCAGAGGGCCTGGTGATTTTTTAGGGAAAAGGCAATCAGGAATCCCAGATTTTGCAATGTCAGCTCTGAAAAACTTATCTTTAGTTGAAAAAACAAGACAAGCTGCAATGCAAGTTTTAACAGAAGACATAGAATTAAAAAAATATCCGTCCTTAAGGGACAGATTAAGCCAATTTAAACAAAAAGTTCACTTAGAGTAGTTCACTTAGAATAAAAGTAATTAATGAATAAAAGTAATTAATTAAGTCACCAAGTTAATTAAAAGGCGGAGAACGCTTCTCCGCTTTTGCTTCAAGAATATTAAAAGGCGGAGAACGCTTCTCCGCTTTTGGTTTAGGAATTGATTAGGTTAATTAGAAATTAGATATTAGACATCCGTCTTTCTTATTTTAGGAGTAACCCAAAAGCCCATATATTTTCCCAAGACCCATCTTGTTTGGGCATCTAAAGCAGGAAAGGCTGAAAAAAATACCATTGTCAAAGGCACTAAAAACCAACCTAAAACAAACATAAAGTATTTAAACCTTCCATTATCTTTTGGTTTTGGAGGCAGCAGCAAAAGACTGAAATGAATAGACCCTATCAAGCCTATCATAGCTAATGTCATTATCCTGCTTGTGATTTTAGGAAGATTGTAAGATATTAAAGAATGGGAAAATTCAGTACCTCCCAAAATAGTAGGCAACCAGCCTAACAAAAAAATCATGATCGGAGCTACTGCCCAGGACCAATGGCCTTCAATTAGTTCAAATCCCCGAGAAATTTTCTTTTTTAAAGAAATTTTTTTGTTCTTAAAAAAAGCAAAAAGAAAATAAGGTATGTCACCTACTCCATAAGCCCATCTTTTTTGCTGCTTATAAAGATTGATTAAGGTTCTCCAAAAATTTTCACCCACATTAGCATCCATAGAAATAGGATAAAAAATAGGCACTACTCTGTAATCACCATCATATTTAAAAAAGCATTGCCAAAAAATTCTTGAATCATCAGAAATAATATTTCTTTGTTTGAAACCTACTTCAACTAAAGCTTTAAAACTCATTGCATGGCCTGAAAAACTAATTAATTTTTCTGGCCTTTCTTGGCACATTATTTGCCAGAAAGTAGAAGAAAAAGAAAAAATGCGAGAAATAATAGGTGCCTGCCAAATATTATTAACATACAAAGGAACTGGCTGAAAAGAAGTTTTAGTAGGACTTTTACAAGTTAAATAATGATAAGTAAGACAGGAAAAATATTTTGGGAAAACTCTTGTATCAACATCAAAAGAAGAAATAATAACATTTTCATAAGGAATATTTAAAGGGTCAAATATTTTTTCTTTGGCTTTTTTTGCTGCCCAGGCATCATTAGAACCATGGCCTGCGATTTCATTTGGTAAATTATCAGGATGAAAAGTAATTAAAAGTTTAAAAAATTTTCCTTCAAATTCTTTTTTTATTCTTTCTGCCACCTCTTTTCTTTCTGCCCCTGCTCTTTCTTCAAAAGATAAAACAACTGCAATTTTATCTTTTGGATAATCAGAATTCAAAAAAGACTCCAGGCCTTCTTTTATAACCTCATATGGCTCTTTATAATTTGGAAACAAAACCAAATGATAAATATCGTACCAGTTGTTAATAGTTGATAGTGAATATTGAGCAGTGGGCAATTCTTCAAGTTTTTTTATCCAATCTATTTTTTCATGTTTTCTCATTCTTTCAAATCCGGATTTTAAATGAAAACTCAAGTAAATGCTTTTAACAAACCAGTAGATTATAAAACCCAAAATAAAAAAAGAAATTAATCTTGGCCTTCTCCAGGACAAAAAAACAGCTAAAAATAAACTAATCCAGGAAATAGTTCCTGGAAGAATTTCAAAGATTCTAAAAATTAGTTTTTCTTTTTTGTTTTCTAAATCTTGAGCTGTACCAATTCTTAAATAATCCATACTAAAAAGAGTAAGTTGATATCGCTTTTGACTCGGTGGCCCCACGGGGACTCGAACCCCGATTGCCAGGATGAAAACCTGGTGTCCTGGCCTTTAGACGATGGGGCCCAGCTGAGCTGGGCTTTACCTAAGCTTAGCTTGAGGCCTGGCTCGTATTATCTTAATTTAAAAATTGAAAAAAAGCAACCTAAATCAAAATTTAGGGCAGCCCTAAACCGAGCTATGCTCTGGTTTGGGGCAATAAAAAGGGTTAAAATAAAACATATGAAGATATTGGCTATTGAAACATCCTGTGATGAAACAGCAATTGCAATTTTGAAAGTTGAAAGTGAAAAGTTGAAAGCTGACAATCAAAGATTAAAAATCAATAATTTTAATATTCTTTCAAATGTTGTTGCCTCTCAAGTAAAACTCCATAAAAAATATGGGGGTGTTTGGCCTACCCTGGCAAAAAGAGAACATCAAAAAAATTTACCAATTGTTTTAAAAAAAGCATTAAAGGAAAGTAAATTACTAAAAAAAAGAACCAAGAATAAAGAATCAATCCGCCAGCTGGCGGACAAGAATCAAGAATTGGAAAAAATATTGCAACGAGAACCCAATCTATTTAAAACTCTTTTAAATTTTTTAAAAAGATATAAAAAACCCAAAATTGATTTTATAGCTGTAACTATAGGTCCAGGCTTGGAGCCTTGTTTGTGGACAGGAGTTAATTTTTCAAAAGCTTTGGCTTTTTGGTGGGATTTAAAAATCATTCCTGTAAATCATATTGAAGCCCACATACTTGTTAATTTTCTTAACCAAGAATTACAAACTGAATTATTTCCTGCCATTTGCTTAGTCGTTTCAGGAGGTCATACTCAATTAGTTTTAATGAAAAATTTTGGAAAATACAAAATAATAGGTGAAACAAGAGATGATGCAGCAGGTGAATGTTTTGACAAAACAGCAAGGATTTTAGGACTTTCTTATCCTGGAGGACCTACAATTGCAGCAGAAGCTGCAAAATTCAACACTCAACATTCAACGCTCAACATTCAACTACCAAGTCCAATGATTCATTCAAAAGATTATGATTTTTCTTTTTCAGGACTAAAAACTGCAGTGCTCTATCAAATTAAGAACCAATCCGCCAGCCGGCGGACAAGAATAAAGAATAAAGAATTTATAAGAGAAATGGCAAAAGAAATTCAAAATGCAATAAATAATGTTTTAATAAAAAAAACAATAAAAGCTGCTAAAAATTATAAAGCAAAGTCAATAATTTTAGGAGGCGGTGTTACAGCTAACAAAGATTTAAGAAAAAGATTAGAAATAAAAATAAAAAAAGAAATTCCAAATACAAAATACTTTATCCCAGAAATAAGACATGCTACAGACAATGCTTTAATGATAGGTGTTGCATCTTATTTTAACAGTAAAAAAGCTACAAATTGGAAAAACATAAAAGCCAATGCCAACCTCAGAATAGCTTAAAAAATACTCTCTAAAATGGAAAACCGACTGCAATGGTCCGCAGTCGGTTTCTTGTTTCAAAGGACTTTCTTGTTTATTCGGCATCATCACCCGAATCAACAAGCTGACCCTCCTCAACATCAGCGGCCTGACTACCATCCGGGCTGTCAAGTCTTCTGACTTCATCCGGACTACCCCGATTCAAGGCGCCTTCAAGAACTCTTATCAGGTTAGATGCAACCTGCGCTTGATTGTTTCCTCTCGATGCCATCACAGCTCCCTGACTCATGGCCCTGAATCTTCCTATTTCAGCCACAGCTTCCTGGCCGCCCCTGACATCAATGTCTGATTGAGGTAAGGACTGCCGAGTTACAATTGCATGGAGCAATGCAAAAACTGAAGGTCCCACGCCCAGGGGAACACCATCTCCAGTTTCAACTACGGAAGGTCTACTCATGGTGACAATCATACTAACCATATCTTGCAAAGGTTGCATTGTGGATCTGAGTAAAGCCCGGATTAGGAAAAGACCCACACCACCAAGCACAAGGCCAGCAATTGCCAAGCTACCTGCCTGAAGAACAGTGGTCAAGGCGGCTGTGACAGCTTGCA
>Ga0209635_10000204_pt1 | contig 37727 bp, 39 predicted proteins | sample DeeMarSWOR230_32_FD_187463 | JGI IMG/M metagenome (GOLD analysis project Ga0209635, IMG submission 187463) | Marine sediment microbial communities from White Oak River estuary, North Carolina - WOR-2-30_32 (SPAdes) (version 2) | ecosystem: Environmental > Aquatic > Marine > Intertidal zone >...
TGCCATTGCTTTCGGGTATGGATAGGGTGCTAACGATGCCTACAACAAACTGTTAATGGACTGGCATTAAACAGCAAAAACATAAAGTGTTTCACTTTCTTACATATATCAAAGGTTCACAATTTCCGGCTCAATATCTTTCTTTGTTATTCTCAACAATGCGACAGAAGGCCTAGTTATAAATGGTGGAATCGGGTTGGTGGGGCTTCCGGGGTTAATAAGCAGCATGCCACTCTTATATTTCAAACTTGGTCGATGAGTATGACCACACACAAAAACATGAAAACCTTGCTTCTCAACGATGTCCTTAAATCTTCTAGTTTGAAAGAAGAAGTTTATGCTGTGAGTTATTCCAATTTTCCAATCATAAACATGAACAGAATTTGTCACAGGCAATTTCTCTTTTACTTTGCGTGTGTCCATGTTACCATGTACAGCGATGACAGATGCCATCTGCTCTAATTCTTCCATAACGCTTAGTCGTGTTAGGTCTCCAGCATGAATAATCAAAGAGGCATCTTGGAAAATTTTGAAAACTTTGTTTGGAATGGCTTTTGCACGAGCTGGAATATGTGTATCCGAGATCAAACCTATTAGTTTCAAAACCCTCAGCCTTATCAATATTTGTTATCAGCTATTATAGTAATGGAGCGCAACAGTTATAAAGTTAATAGAAAGTCTTGACAAGTTTACACTAAAAAACTTATTTGGGATGGATATGTTTTCAATCTGCACGCTGTTTTTTGGGCTCTTAGAAAACATAAAGAACGCTAAAAGATAGGAAAAGATTATTCGAAGTTGCTTACTGCTTTTTTCTGTGTATCAGAGTTACAATAGTGACGAAAGCAATTATCAAAATTATGTTTGTGTTTTTCCAAATATTAATGAGAGTGTTATCCAATGAAGTTGTTTCTCCACCAATAATAGCTGAGACACTTACATGCCTTGAAACCATATGTGTTAATCCATCACTGTCAATAACCATCAAGTTCACATTGTGGATTCCAGGAAACATGAAATTGTGAATAACTCCTTGGTAGTCGGTATCAACTGAAGTGCCGTCGCTAAAAATCCAAGAATATGTCTCAATTTCTTTATCAGGGTCATAACTTGCAGAAGCGTCAAACACAACAGTTGTTCCTACATAAGGTTGTTGAGGATACCACGAGAAACTGGCAACAGGCGGAATTAGAAACCTTACAAGTGCCTTATCGTATTGATTAGACTCTGTAAACAAATCAACTTCAACGGTCTCCCCTTCGTCAACTGTTAATGACTGCATGTCTGGGTAGTCTGTGCTGTTCCACTCAATTTTTATCCACGTTCCTTCAGCAGTTATTTCCAAGCTGAAAGGGTTCTTCCAATCAGCTTCGCGGAAAGATAGGTACAAGTCTGAAAATATTCCGTCAGATGTTGAAGCGTAGAGATTCACAACGATGTCGTTCCAGTCGTAATCGATCCAGTCTTCAAAGATATACGTATAACTCGCATTTCCATCATTCCAATCATTGTCAACTAAAATCGTTTGAGCCATCTTACATGGATGATAATGGGGATACCATATGTTGTTTTCAAGGGATGTACAAGTTATAACAGGTGCTATTGTAATCTGTTTGTCACTGTCAAAGGGTATGGTGAAAGATGTGTAGTCGTTGGGAAAATCATCTGATGGATCATTTAAATGGTCATCGTGGTACGAACTGTCTTGAACCTGATATGCTGATTCTTCACAAAAGACTATTGGAAAACTTGGCGACATAACAATCAACAATAGAAGGAACAGATAGACCCGTAAATAGCTTTTCATGCTAGCCGCCATTTAGAATTGTTTTGAAGATAATCGAAGGTTTGGTGTTTTATTAGGATTCTGGAATTATATTCTATAGGAAAAATACACCTTTTTGGGTACAGCTTCTAATGAAAGAAAAAAATTAGGAACTATAAGAGGAACATCCTTCGATAGAAGGTATTCCAGTCTTTGCTAAGGTTTCTTTTACTAATGCAGCGCCTAAGCCCATGGAGCGATATTTTGGATGTAGAATCACACGACTAATTGTTGAGAGGTTTTTGTTAAGCCATTTCGCTGTCAACTTTTTCCCTGAAAGAGCTTTGTTTCGACCGAAGCATGATAGTGGAGGGTAACTGTAGACAATTATACCTACAAGTTCATCTGTGTCTTTGCGTTTCATAGAAAATATTTTCTTAGGAGGTGGTAACCATTTTGATTGGCGGTAGTGAAATTAAGCGAGCTTTCTATAGTTGTCTATGTTACTCTCTTTTATCTGCATTTTGCGCACGCGCAAGTCTTGTCGAATTTTTTTAACTATTTTTGAGATTTCGAAAGTTCTCGTAGTTGTTTCAAGCGTTTTTTCATTGAAGGCCTTTAAGGAATGCTAGCAAATTCTGAGTGTTAAGTCAAAATTGCATTAAAAAGCAATATAAGAAAACGTTTACGACAGAGCCACAAAGGCAATCACAAATCTAGTTTGCCATTGTACATCATTCATTGACCAAAAAGAAAGGGATAGCGTGACGAGAAGTCATTTGTGTTCTTCTAAGTAGCTGTATCCCTTGTTTACCTTTTTCTGCATTTCTTCTGCGTATTTCTCAATTCCATTTTGTTTGATGCTTTGAAGCGCGGATGTAAGTCCTTTGTAGCCTTTGCGATAGGGAGCTAAAGGTTCACATGTCTCAGCTTCGTTGCATTCGGCGCAAGTACGATAGCCTTTTTGTTTTGTGCATGTTCGGACTTTGCAGTTTGGGTCTCCGCCGCCTTGGAGACAGCCTGGACAATCACCAAACATCTTGACTAAGCCGTTCATGACTTGGTTGAACTCGCTGTAGAGCTTGAAACTTGGCTCCCAGTTGGCAAGTTCTGGCATGATTTTGTCGAAGCCATAGTAGGTAATTATGTCGTGTAGGTTGCTGACAGCAGTTTTTATCTTTTCTTGGCGGATTCCGCAAGCGTTGCAGTAGAGACCACAGTAACCGACAAAATTGGCTGAGTTTGTTGTAGTCATGGGTTTATGCCGTCTTTACGTGTTTTTCTTTGGGTGCTCCGCATTTTGAACATTTTGGTTGACGACACCTGCTCGTGTATTCGGTTTTGCATTCTGTGCACAACCACGTTGGCATGTCGTTTTCTATTCTCCTTTCATTTGTGTTTTAAATGCCTTCTAATCTGAAGCTGATGTTGTTAAGAGTTGCGTTTTCTGCGATTAAAAAGTTGGGTTTTCGTTAAACTGGAGCCTTCGCCTATACAATCCTCATTTTTTCAAATATTTTTTGAGCCTTATAAAGCCCTATTTGGAACAAATAAGACCTATAGAGGGCTAAGCCATATGCATAAAACTTTTCTACGAAGTTTTATTCAGTAAACACTCGCTGAGGGTCAATTGCAAAAAAGCAAAAAAACCACTCTAAAATCACTTAGCGAAAAAGAACACGGATATATAATTTGCTATCCAACACCCGAAACAGAAGAATTCAAACATCGCCTCAACGAGTTAAAAAGATTAAGTATCGAAGCGCTTGAGTTCATAGGGCAAAAACACGTCCACAACACACCAGTTTTAGGAAAAGGCTGCGTAGGCATAGTAGTAAAAGCCTACAGAAAAGATGGAAAAGTCGCGTTGAAGGTTCGCAGAACAGACGCAAATAGATCAACAATGCAACATGAAGCGCAAATGCTCAAAAAAGCGAACAAAATAGATGTTGGGCCACGTTTGCTCGGAATCACCAAAAACTTTCTATTGATGGAGTATGTTGAAGGTGCTTTGCTTCCAGAATGGATAAAAATGCTGACAGGAAAAGATACAAGAAAGAGGCTTCGTTGCGTTTTGCGTTTGGTCCTAGAACATGCTTGGAGATTAGACAAATTGGGACTAGATCATGGTGAGTTGAGTCGTGCACCGAAGCATATTATTGTCAAACCAGACAATGTGCCTTGTCTTGTGGATTTTGAAACTGCAAGCATTTCCAGAAGTGTCTCCAATGTTACTTCTATTTGCCAATATCTATTCATAGGAAGCCCTGTCGCCAAACTAATTCAAAGAAAACTTGGCGACATCAACAAAGACAATTTAGTGAACACTTTGAGAACGTACAAGAAAAGCAATAACGAAAAAAATTTTGAGAAGATTCTTGCAACATGTGGAGTCTTATAAGACAGTTCTTAGATTACATATAACAGCATATAAGCAAAAGAATACACGATAATAAATAGCGCTCCTGCCTTTTTGTCGACTTTTTCTCTTAATGCAAGAGTTAATATCACAACTGTGGAGGCAAGTATCGCATACAAAGCGAGTGAGAGAGAACGCACAGGAGACTCAACAAATACCGCTGTTGGAAAGAGTAACTGCCCTATCGAAATGGAAACAGTAGCATCGACAATGCAGCTTCCTATAATGTCCCCTATTGCAAGTTCGTATTGTCTTTTGCGGATCGCTGTCAAATCAACCACAAGCTCAGGAAGCGATGTACCAATTGCGACCACAAAGAAGCTGATGAGGAATTCAGGTATTCCCAACTCATTCGATAGTATGATCACTGATTTGATAACCGCTAACGCCCCTATTGCAACACCGACAAAACTTAGAGCAGCTATCACCAAGTGCAAGAGACAATATCTACTCGTTTGGGATTTGAACTGCTTCTTTTTCACAATGTCCTTTGCTGTGGTTTTTTTTATTATAAAAATAAAAATTGGCCAACTAAGTATAAGTAAAAACGCCTTTTCTCTTGTAAATCCGATTAGCGCTACGGATATAGCTAGTATGAGCGCCAGGACCTCGAAGGCGCCTATCACTAAGATTTCTTTTCTTTTCACTTTGAAATTTCTACCTATAAAAGGAATAATCCCTAATATCAAAGTAATCTGCGTCAAAATAGACCCAAGAGAATCCCCTACATCAATGTCTCCGTGCCCACTTGAACATGCAACGATTGAATTGGCGATTTCTGGCAGGTCCGTGCCAATAGATACTAATATGAGGCCTATCATAAGAGAAGAAATTCCTAACGCAGAAGCAAAATAAACCGAGTGTTCAACTGCCTTGTCGCTGGAGAAAGTCAAAAGAACGATTCCTGAAATGAGCACTGCGACTGCAAATACTATTCCAAAGACCAACGAGAACACCGTTTTCCTTTATTATCTTTTTATAATCATTTACAAGGTTGCTAATATTGTTTCAGATATTTGATGCTTGGAAAAAATCTTTACGAAATTACCAGAACTACGTTTAAAAATGTGATACCTTATCTTTTTGCAATAAAAAGCCAAAAATAAGTCTAAATGAAAAAATACATTGTGTTAAGGCGTTTTTTTGCGGACCATTGTCCCTAATTCTCTGGCTCTTGTTTCAATGAATTCTGTGACTTTTTCTTGGCTGTATTTTTTAGCTTCTTGTTGTTTTCTCAAGTGTTCTTTGATTGTGTTAAGAACGTTTTCCACTTTGAATGGCTTAAGTACATAGCCATCTGCGCCCTTGTTTACAGCTTCTACAGCGTTTTGCAACGAGGGATAACCAGTGACGATTATTTTAACCATTTTCGGAGTAGTTTCTTTCATCGCAGTCAAAAGTTCTGTCCCTTCTATGTCTGGAAGTCGGATATCTATCAAAGCGAGGTTATAGAATTTAGCATTGGATTTTTTGATTGCCTTCTTTCCATTTTCAGCAGTGTCGACAACGTATCCTTCTTCTTCCAATATAGTCGCTAAGACTTGCCTTATACTTTCTTCGTCGTCGACAACAAGAATTCTGGCGTGTGTATCCATATTTTCTCACCTCCTGTTAATTTGTGTTTGATTGCAAGTGTTACAGTGAAGGTTGAGCCTTTTCCCACTGTACTTTTCACAGAAATGTTGCCCCCATGCGATTCTACGATGCGTTTGCAGATGGACAAACCTAATCCCATTCCTTTTGCTTTTGTTGTAAAGAGAGGAGTCCAAAGTTTTTCCATAATTCTTTCGGGCATACCTATCCCTGTGTCGGTGAAGATTATTTCTAAGTCACTATTCGATTCCTTGCTTGTAATTGTAAGCTTGCCACCGTTAGGCATGGCGTCTACAGCATTTTTGACAAGATTAATGAAAACTCTTTTTATTTTCTCTACATCAACCTTTATTCTCGGTTTGCTCTGAGTCAAGTTTAACAGTTTGATGTTCTTGGGAATTTTGACTAATAATAATGTTTCCTGTATGATTAGTTTCGGAGTGGTTTTTGAAAACTCTAACTGCAGTTCTCCTGAGTATTCTAGGAGATCATCTATAATTTTGTTCGAGTATTCTATGTCCCTTTCAATGAGCTCTAACATTTCCGTTGTTTTCTTGCTAAACTTTGAACCTATCTTAGATTTCAAGTAGTATGTAGCACCAGCGATTCCTGTCAATGGATTGCGCAGGTCGTGACCGACCATGCTAGCTAGTTCACCTATAGCTGCTAATCTTTGAGCTTTGAGCAACTGCTCCTGAGATTTTCTCAGCTCCCTAGTTCTTTTCTCTACTTTCGACTCAAGTTGTTCCGCATCAGCTTTCAACTGTTCTTTAGCTATGTTTAAACTTTGGATGAGCTGAGCGTTTTCGATGGCTACAGCAGCTTGGTGTATAAAAAGTTCTAGAGGTGCTAAAGACTCTTTGGTAGGCCGTCTCCCGTCCGACGGATCGTCTATGCTCAATATGCCTACGATGCGTCCATTAGCTAAGTGAAGTGGAGCATAGAGCAAGTCTTGTGGATCCCAGTCAACCATTTCTTCTTGCTGAAGTTTGCTTGGGATAGTACCATCGGAAAATCTTTTCCTAACCCAAGGATCATTCCACGGAAGGTGGTAGAACTCACCGATTTTGAAACGGTCGTATTCTGGTCCAAGGCGCTCCTGCCACACCTGACCTGGTGATCTGTTGTCCCATAAAAATTCTCTTTCTTTTTTCGTTAGACCCGCAGTTACTATATCCTCAGGGCTTTTTATCTTCATATCTTTGTCTCTGACAGAGATGACAACTCTTCGCCATCCCAGTTCTGCAATTGCCTCGGCTATTGTCTGGAGTCGTTGGCGCAAATCAGTAGATCTAATCATTTTAGTTGAGCTTTTCATTAATGAAGCCAATTGGTTAGAGCGTTTCTCAATTTCTTTTCGTTTTTCTAGGTTGCCGATAGCGGTTGCAGCATGTGAAGCCAAAATTTGAAGTAGCGTCACATCTTTTTCGTCGAAAGCTGCAAATTTCTTACTTTCTACGTTTAGGACGCCAAGAATTTTCTCTTCAATCTCAATCGGAACAGCTAGCTCGGACTGAATGCCTAGAACGCCTTCAACATAATCTTTGTCTTTTTTCGTGTCAGGGACAAGAATGGGGCTACGCGTATTGGCTGCTTTGGTTGTTATACCTTTTTTTGTTCCATCTAAAGGCAGATTCAGATGCAACGGTGTTGGATAGCCGCGTTGGCGTACAATCCGAAGGCTACCCCTGTCTATTATAAGAAATGCTGCATGTTCAAAACCTAACGTTCGTTCCATAGCGTCTAGGGTTAGTTCGTAAACTTGTTGAAGACTATTCGTGGTGTTTATTTTTCTACCATAAAAGTCTAACGCCGAAAGTCTTGCTTCAATTATTTTTCTTTCAGTAATATCTCTAACTATTTCCAAAGACTCCACATGCCCATCTGAACATTCGAGCGGCATAGAAATAATCTCGTAATTTCTTCCATCTTTTCCTGTAAGTTCAGCCCGAAATGTTTTCTTGTGCTTGATGGCATTTCTCATTGGACAATTAGAGCAAGGCTTTTTAAGCCCCATATACTCAACGTAGCATTTCTTTCCAGTCAAATCACCAAATCTATCTTTCAAAAACTTGTTCTGATATTGAATCAAATAATCATGGGTAACAATGTCAACGCCATCTTCCAATGCGGAAAGTATCAAGCTCAGTTTCTGTAAAGAGTCACGTAACTCTCTCTCAGACTCCCTAATTAAGCCTCTATTCCTATTTCCTCGCATTGAACTATCTTCTCCGCCATATTTCTGGTTTTATTCTTTTTCAGAAGGCTCTTTCTCAATTCAGCTACATATTCGGCAAATACAAAACCCGTAGAGCCATGCAACTCGAAAGTCGCTCCAGTCTTCTCATGAAGCCGTTTCATAATAAGAATTTCAAGAAAATTAGCTCCACCCCCAAAAATCTTTTCCATTGCATCTGCGAAAACTTCGATTTTGCACGGGATTTCCTGTTTCTTAATACTGAAGCTTTTTTCTAGATGGAAGTAAATCGCTTGTCTAGAAGTTTGTCCTAATGAAGACAACCCTTCATCTACTGCTTCAAGTAGAAGCTTTTCGAAGCAACGTTTTGGCATTAGCAATTCCTCGAGGCAAACAGATATTGTGGATTTAGAAATCTCTCCACATGGAATCTATAAATCGATTATGAATATTTGATTCAGATTCTGGATTTCTAGATTAGGGATAATTAACGTTGCCTTATTAGCAGACGTATTGAAACCTTGCTTCTATCAGTTGACTGACTTTTTTTACTTCGATTCTGAATTGTAAATAAATCTTTTTTAGTACTTATTTGAACTTGTACAGAGGGTCTTCGAAAAAGTTTTCTTACACCTATTTCCGTGGCTCAAGGGCTCCAAGGTAAATTATGCGAAGACCCAAATTTCCATTTGTATCAATTATAACAATACTTTCATCTATCATTATTTACGATAGCTGAAATAGTTCTCGTTTGATAACAAAGATTATAGGTAAATCATGCGAGTATTCATAATGGCGAGTGTGAGACATCTATATTTAGATGTTACTCATTTAAAAAGGAAATAATTTCCTTTCTCTCCCCTCCACTCGCCTCTCCCCTCCAAGCACGCTTTTTTGATAACTATTTCTGTTTTGCAGTTATCCTATCTTCTTTCTACGTGATATCTCATAAAATCGCAAACTACGATATCTTTGCAGTTTATTCCAATATTTCGATAATAGAAGTATTAGGCTTTGAATTTCTTTTTAAAGCGGTTAGTCTACCGCTTCAAAAGTCTTCCTTCGTGATCAATTTCTAAGCGGCGAATTCTGGTAGTGGAAATAGGATTACAGTTTTCTGCCAATATCATCTCAATAACAATAACGCTTAAAGGGCGAAAGTTGTTTGCAATGCGCCTTTCGTTTATTTCACGAGCCCTTGCCTCAGTTTCTTTGCTCACTACAATTGCCTCTATTTGCTTGCTGGTTAATGCAGGTCCATACGCATTGTGCAAAGGCACGATTTCGGCACGTCCAAGCCACCCAAGCCTCCTCAGAAAACCTCTCAACTCTTCTAATCTTACACCAAAAGGCGCAATTTCGTGAGGTTTTTTCATCTTTTCCGCGAAATCGTCTGTGCATAAACCTATCAGAACTTTTTCGCTGACTTCGAAGGCTGTCTTAAGCAAAGCTCGGTGACCCTTATGAAATTCGTCGAAAGTCCCACCAACAGCCACAATCCTGAAGTTTTTGCTCAATATTTTCATCTCAGTAAACGTGCGCCTTGACTGTCAATCTTTGCTGTTAGAATATTTTTAGATGGTAAAACTTTCTTAAAAGCTTCAACTATTCTTTCAGCTGTGTCAACTGTTGTTAATACGTGAACTGCTTCACCAATCATGTTTTGAGCTGCACCGATTGCTCCTTCTTTTTCAGCTAAATCGATCAGTTTCTCAGTTAATGGTGTTGTGAATCCGACTTTTCGGGCAAAGTCTTTGCTTGCGGACATGAAATTCTCTAAAGATGGGTGGGTAAGAATTTTATCAACGGTTTCTCTTCCGCACTTGTTTACGATCTTGCGTATTCCAGCTGATGCTAATACTTTCTTTGTTGGAATTGGTCGGTAGTAGCCTGTTACAATTCTATGGTCTGATGTTGTCGGAATGCGGTCGATAATTGCGTGGCTAGGGGCTCCAGGTTCTACTGTGATTACGCAACCACCTAAAGCTATTGGTCCTACGGTGCCCAAGCCAGTTCGACATCTAACCTCTGCCACATGGGCTATTTTGCCTGCTTGTAGGATTGTTAGGCTGATGTCTAAGGCTTTACTTAATGCAAGCGCTGTGCTTAATGCACCCGCACCACTTGAACCAAAGCCTGCGCCAATAGGAACAACAACTTTATGGCGGATAGTTATTTCATATTGTTCATTAATTTTTTCAAGTAGCATTTCTGCGACGGTTTTCGTTGTCTCGGCGTAGGGTGCAGGTTTGTCGTTTATATAAACTTCTAAAAAGAGTTTTTTTGACTCTGTTACGTTGACTTCTGTCAGAACCCCTTTCTCTAATACAAAACCTCCACCACGAGCACCAATTCGTTCTTCATCAGAAATAGTTTTTCCATCTGCTGTTTTGTCGCAGATCTCAAAAAAACTGGTAATACCTGCAGGGCAAAATGCTTTTGCCTTTTTTGACATGGATTATGCACCCTTCTTCGGAGGTGTCTTTATGGGCAGTGTTATTGCTTCTGGAGGTAATTTAGGTCTGGCTTCTGGCTCTTCGTCAGGAACGCCTACTGGTAGAAGAGCAATTGCATGAATATTTTCAGGCAACCCTAAAAGCGCTTTAACTTTCTTTTCATCAAAAAGCCTTACCCAACAAGAGCCAAGCCCTAACTCTACAGCCTCCAAAACCATATGCTCAATGGCAATTGCTACGTTAAGCAGAGTTGTGGGAATTCTTTCCTGCATTCCTGCTGAGACTGCTTTATCAATTCTTTCCATCAGAGCGTTATTGCATTCTCTGCTTAAGCGGATGTCTTCTTTCTTTAATATCTCTTGAGTATATGCTTTCGTTTTTTTCCATGAAAGGAGGTCGCCGCAGCAGACGATGACTATAGACGCTTCCTCAATGAACTTCTGATTAAAAGAGGCTTCACATAATCTTCTCTTCAGCTCTCTATCCTTTGCAATTATGAATCGCCATGGTTGAACGTTGCAACCAGACGGTGCCAAACGTGCCGCTTCTATAAGCTTCGCAATTTTTTGTTCCGACAAAGGTGCACCCTTAAACTTTCGAATGCTTCGCCGTTTCCTAATAGCATCAAGCACTTCCAATTTAACTTACCTTAGTTATTAAATGGTATATTGGCAACGATCGTAAATACTCATTCTCCAAGTTTCGGAGCCAAAGAAGGAAAAGCTTTGTAGCACGCTCTAATAACTGGAGGCCCAAGGACAATGATAAATGGGATTTCTGTGGCAAACGTCCATACAAACCACAAAAGAATAAAGTATGTCGGAACGGCAGATGTGAAGACACCAGTAGGTGAAAAGAACAGTTGACTGTAAATCCATAACACAACACCTATTATTGAACTCCCTACTCCGAGTCCTATTATTGAGGCTACTCCGAAGTTACGCCATTTAGGCCAAAAGAAAGCAATAGCAACTACCAAAAGACAACTTCCAACAACTGTCGCGAAAAACAAAAGAGTACTATCTGCTGCAGACAAACCTGTAAACCCTATGGATTCTGTTGGTAGCAGAATAGTTGGCAGCAGAAAGCCCACAACAGTCACTACCACACCAATAGCAATACCAAAACTAATTTTTTTCCAATCAAGCTCCTTTCGCGAAATATACCCAATAAGAAAGAACATAGCAAAATTAGATGTAATGCCTGCCGAAAGACTTAGAAACGGGTCTCCATGAAAAAGCATATCCCTTATGAATATGCCAATTGAGGCACCTATTCCTCCTGTCCAAGGTCCAAACAAAACAGCAAAAATTGCTGGAATTACTGCCGCAGGCCAAAATGCAACAACTCCTACAACTGGGGCCACTATACCTAGATCTGTTAGACGACCCACAACAGCATAAAGTGCTGCACAAACACCTATCATAGCAATTTCAACTGCTTTCATGATCACGCCTTCTTTTTGTAAGAAATTGTAGAAAGCCTATTTGATTAGATAAGCATTTCGTATGGATTCTTCAAACATGTTTAGAGACGCATATAGAAAGAAGCGGACACTTAACTTATTTGCCACCATACCCTCCACGAAAACCATAAATTCTATCCACAACACCACCGCAATTCATATTTGGGACCTAATAGAACGGTCTATCCACTGCGCAGAGAAAACACAAAACAGAATCCTCATAACAAACAATTTAAAAGAACAAACGAAGCGTAAAGTTTAAGGGTTATTTGGGCGATGTCTCTTCAGTACCCTGCTTAATCAAGAGGTTATATGTTTGAGTAATAAAACCGCAACGCCATTAGAAGAAAAAAAAGTGGAAGTCCTCATAAAGCTGAGAGGCTATAATCTTTTGAAAAAGAAAGAATTCAAAAACGCCACTGGGTTCTTTGTAAAAACATCCAAGGGTGAAGTCATAATTTATGGTATTCCTTCCAAAGGCACTGTAGGAGTCCAATATATTAACCAACTGGCGAAGATAATTAAAGATGAAAAGGTGGAAGGAGGAATAATAGTAACCAGTGGACGTTACACACAAGCTGCCCAAAAAAACGCACGGAAAAACAGAATAGAACTTATTCCACGAATTTTCCCAGTTTTTAACCTTTTTGATCATGAGCTTGTGGCAAAACACGAAATTCTACCACTAGAAGAACGAGAGAAACTGCTAGCCAAATATCGTGTTCAGCCTTATCAACTGCCAAGAATAAGAACTTCTGATCCAGCTGTAAAAGCCATAGGTGCAAAAGCAGGTGACATCGTTAAAATTACTCGAGACAGCGCTACAGCAGGGAAATACACTGCTTACAGATATGTAGTAGAAGGTTAAGACTCAGCATTTCTTCAGAGAATTTCTCAAAAATCTTCTGAACCGAAACCTATATCAGACAAAACCATGCACTATCGCCCAGCTATCAGAAACATTTGGAGCGTCATCACATGACCATAAAAGCTGTCGTCTTTGATCTCGACGGAACTCTTGCCGAGTTCAACCTTGACTACAAAAATGTAAGGGCCGAAGTTATAAAATTCCTAATAAACCAAGGTTTCCCTGCTTCCATATTTACCATAAAAGAAAGCATTTTTGAAATGCTGAAAAAAGCCCAAGTTTACATGAGAAACAATGGCGGAAAGGAACAAGAATTCTCTACAATCCAAAAACACATCTTTTCCATAGCTAGCAAACATGAACTTAAAGCCGCTCGTGAAACCTCACTTTTGCCAGGCGTATTTGAAATGTTGAAAGCTTTGAAAAAAATGAACCTGAGGCTGGCTATTTTTACAATTAACAGCAAAAAATCGACTGACTACATCCTTAACAGCTTTCGCCTAAAACAATTCTTCGACGTAATAGCCACGCGAGAAACTGTCGCAAAGGTAAAACCTGATCCGTCACATCTCGCTGCTACCCTAAAGGCTTTGAATGTTAATGCTGACGAAGTGATCGTAGTAGGTGATAGCATTGTGGACATGAGGAGCGCTAAAGCCTTGAATGCAGCAGCTGTGGGTTTGGCAATAAACAGTTATGCAGAAAAAAAGTTGAATTATGCAGGTGCTACACACATAATTGAGTCAATAACTGATTTGCCAACTTTGATAGCCAAATTAGGCAAATGAACTTTAACAGTTATTGTTTGTGACTAAACATGTTTAAAATATAACCTTGGTTAGTGGAGATATCTCCACTATTTTCTCGCAAACTTCCCTTTTTTTCTCCTGATAGCGCACGCATTTTGTTTCCGGATCCACCTACAAAAACCGAAAAAATCCTACAGGCGTTCTGGAAGAAAATCTAACCTTTTGATGCGCGATTACAAATTGCTTTCCTACGTATCGCCACCATCAGCAACGTCGCCGTCATAAGCAATGGTAACATGAGGAACGATGCGACCTCTGGAATCACGTGGTACTGATACTGGTAGCCCAACGCCTCTTCACTCGTGATGATGTTGCCCACGATGTCCTACGCCGTGATGGTGTAGTTTACCCACGTGCAATACGCAAACGACGGAATCGCCCCATTCCACGTAGCACCTTCTAGTTTCGTCATGTTTACTACAAACCACGTTTCCCCGTCCAGACTGTAATGGATCGCCACCTGCTTCACCCCGCTTTCGCTGTCAGTGACGTTCGTATAAACCATCACCGCATCCTCATGGGTCACCGCGTCGTTGCCTGGCTCCTGCCACACGCTCTCTATTAGCTGGGGCGTTGAATCGTCCAAAACTCCGAACACATAGAGACTGTCCCAGCCGGGTCCTCCAACCGCGATTATTCCCCCGTCTCCTGACATCGAGATGAGCGGACTGAACTGCATCAAGTCGAACTCGCCAATCAGGGCACCATCGGATCGGAAAAACAACGCCTTGTAAGACGAAGCGTTGGTCACGGTAGCCGCGACGATTCCACCATCATTACTCACCGCCACATCCCATCCTATCCAACTTTCAAACCGGATCCAATCCTCTGTCTGATTCGCTCCCAATCGCAGGCGAGCCTCATCCCAGAAATGTGGCATGCATGCCTGTTTCGATTTTTATGGCTTGTGGAAGAAACGCGCGCATTCTTCTATTCAATCAATATTATTCGCGGCTTTTTCCAACCATATCCCCACTTGTGTTCTCTAAAGTGCTTGCCTATCCACCCCTTAAAACTGACTGATATCTTATGAGCCTTTTTTAGATGCTCTTTTCTCTTCTCCTTTGGTATGATTGAACCGCAGTGTTTACATTCTATCAACAGTTTCCCAGTCATGTTATAACCTCTGTGATCCTAAATTGGTTGGTGAGTGAAGTTCAGTACACGTCCCTACCTAGTCATGGCTCTCCTGAACACGGGTACTGCTATCGTTGTCATGACGACTCCAAATCCTATGAGCACCAAGAGCTCGGTGCTAATTATGGATACCCCCGCTCCAAGCACCATAATTTTCCTCAAAGCATCGGCTAGGTAAGTCAGTGGAAGAACTTTTGAGATACTTTGCATGTACCAAGGCATCTGTTGTATCGGGAAGAACACGCCACTGAGGAACATCATGGGAAACATTAAAGTCATCATTATCATCATGGCTGTCTCTTGATCCTTCGCAAAAGAGGTTATCACAACGCCGAAGCCAACAAAGCTGAACACCCCCAACAAAAGCATAGCGAAGACTAGCAGAATGTTCCCGTGAATAGTGACGCCAAATAAAGCCACAGCCAATATTAGTATAAGAGTTCCTTGAAGTAGACCTCTAGCTGTCTGGGCGAGGGTTTTTCCTAATATTATAGCAAGCCTGTTGATGGGAGCCGCCATCATTCCGTCCAACGTGCCAACCTCCTTCTCATGGGAGATAGCCGCAGGGAGCCCTGTCATAACGCTCATCATCACTGTCATAGCCATAATCCCAGGAGCTATGAAATCGAAATAACTGAAGTGTCCTGGAACGGCGCTCTCTGTCTGAACACTGTAGGGCTTCACGACCGCTAGTGAGTTGGTCGCGTTAACCCCTGGTAACCCTTCAACGTTCTGCTGTGCCAGCATTGTGCCCATCTGTTCAAACACTTCCTTTAAGGCGATCTGCAGCAGTGTCGACATTTGAGGATTAGATTGGTCAGTTACTATTGTAATTGTTCCCTGTTTTCCACTTGTGAGACTTGAGGTGAAGTTGCTGGCGATTATTACGCCTCCATCAACCTCTCCCCTCTGAATCATGTTCCTTACTTCATCAAGGCCTGAAGCATTAGTAATTGTCATCATACCCGTTCTGTTATTCATCGTCTCCAAGGCTGTGATGAGCATTGCGCCGCTGTATCCCTCGTCCTCGTTCACTAGGGCAACGGGCACGTCGCTTGTGGATGTGGCAGAGGGGTATATGAAGCCAACCATGCTCATCATGAATATTGGCATTAACACGAGCATAATCAGCCCTAACCTGTTCCTAAATAACTCCATCAAGTCCTTCCAAGTAATCATAAGACTGTGGGAGATCATTTTTTTGACACTCATTCGGTCTCACCTCACCCTCCGTCGTGGCATAAAATGCCTATGCTCTCTCAATTGTATCTTTTGGTCTGCTTTGTCTCTCACCTCATGGCCAGTAATATGTAGGAACACATCTTCAAGGGTGGGTTGCAGGTTGTTTACTGAGTTTATCTTGCCATTCTCTGCTCTTATGGCATCTATTATACTATCAAATGCTTCGTCACCATGAGCATGAACCTTGATTTGGGTAGAGTTGTCCTGAGAAACTGAAGCAACGCACTTTAGGGATTGTATCGACGCGATCACGTCGGAGGTTAGATTTGCGATCTCTAGTACCAAGATAGTCGTGTCAGTCCCTGAAACAAGCCTTTTTAGATTTGTTGACGTGTCAAGTGCAGTAATTTTTCCATGATCTATGATGCCTATGCGGTCGCAGAGCATGTCGGCTTCAATCATCATGTGTGTTGTTATGATTATGGTTGTCTTATTTTCTCTGTTGATTTTTTTTACGAACTCTCTAACTTCGACTGAAGACTGAGGATCCAGACCCAGTGTTGGTTCATCTAGGAACAATACTTCTGGCATGTTAAGCAGCGCTCTTATTACGTTCATCCTCTGCCGCATACCAGTTGAGAACGTACCCACTTGAGAACCCTTCCACTTGCTTAGTTGAACCAGCCCTAGCAGTTCGTCGATCCTCTGGTTGAGAACGTTTTTTGGGATATTATAGAGTTTTCCAAAAAACCACAAGTTCTCCTTTGCTGTAAGCCGGTCATACATTATCATCTTTTCAGAAACTAAGCCGACTAGTTTCCTCACCTTACTGTCATGCTTCACTACGTCGTATCCGCCGACAGTGGCTGTCCCCTCCGTAGGCCTGGTTAACGTAGAGAGCATTCTTATGATCGTGGTTTTACCGGCTCCGTTGGGACCAAGTAAACCGAAAACCTCACCTTTTTTCACGCCGAATGAAACATGATCTACCGCTGTAAAACTGTTGAAGTTTTTTGTTAGGTTTTTGACCTCAATCATCGTCTTGTTTTCCAACAGGACTTCACCGTCGTATATGTGACACTGCAATATATCGAAGCAAAATATAAATATTGTTGTTATACATGTAAGTGTGAGAAACTATGTTCTCAGAAGAAGAGGAAAAAACAGCTGCAGATTGGCTTAAAGAAGCGCAGAAAGGTTACATGCGAATTGCAGTGTTAATTCTTCTGAGTAAGAAACAGCATCATGGTTATAAAATAATGAAAGAAATCAAAGACAGGACTAAAGGTTTCTGGAGACCGACTGCTGGTGGTATCTACCCCATACTTCAGAGCTTAGAAAAGGCTGGATACATCGAGGGAGAGTGGGGATTTCAAAAGAAACGAAGACGAAAGATCTATAAAATAACCAAAGCGGGAAGACTCATTCTTGAACGAGCTCTTGTCAAGCAGAGTCAGATTGCCAACAACATGAGTACCCTATTCGAAGAGTTCGCAAGAGACGTGTTAAATCTGAAAACGAAGTCATTGCCAATGCCGCGAATACCTACCCCTTTCTCGATTTTCTTCGAAGATAAAAACAAAAAACATGAAAATAGCCCAAAAGCTTTGGAAAAAAAGCGAAGTCACATCAAGCAGATGATTAAGATGCTGAAAAGCGAACTACAGACTATAAACAAAAGGTTAGCTGAGTTAAACAGTTGAAGTGAATATATCGAGATAACTGTTAAAAGCAAATCTAGTCTGGTCTGGGGAAATTGAAAAGTGTGCCAAGAGGATTTGAACCCTATCCACAGCGTAGATTCATCTCCTCGAACTCGGACATCACACAAGATACCTTTTTAAAAAAGAAGAGAATCAAAAACAACACCAGTCCTCTGCTAATGTGACAAGCACATATTTGGATCCAAATAGGAAGGTATACCCTCTGCGCAGAGAACACAAAACCAGAAAGCCGGGGATGGGAATTGAACCCATATAGAGCAGCTCTGCAGGCTGCCGCCTGAACCGTTCGGCCACCCCGGCATACAAAAGAACCTAAACAACAGCTAATAAATCTAACCACTATAACTAACTCAATCGACAAACAAGAAAATATTTTCACCTCCCTCTCAAACTTAAAAGAGACAAAAGAGCTAAAAACTAAAGAAAGGAGGAGACAGGAAACTGAAGCCTTTAAGTTTCGTCCACGTAGCAGACACCCATCTCGGCTATATACAATACAATCTTGAAGAAAGACGTGAAGACTTCAACAGAGCCTTCCAAGAAGTTATTGACAAAACAATCAAGCTGAAACCAGACTTGATGATAATTGCAGGAGACATTTTCCATCATGCAAGACCCAGCAACGTCACGTTAGAAGCCGCGATCAAAAACTTTAGCCGGCTTCGAGATGCAGGCATTCCAGCCTTGGCTGTCGATGGTTCCCACGACGCTGCACCAAATGTAATAACAAGCACTATTCTCAACCCATTAGACGCAGCAGGATTGTTGTATTACTTACCTCGCCACGAAGGCGCTTGTTGGCGAAGCGAAAAATGCTACGTATACGGTATCCCAAATTACAGAACAAGACGGAAAACCGAAGAACAACTTCCACTCTTTTATGAAAAAAACAATCCAATGCCTGAACCGGCATTGTTTAATATATTTGTTTTCCACATGGCCTTAGATTTGCCTAGCGTTAAGCCTCCTCAAATGGAAGCCGAAGCCCCGCCTGAATTATTACCTGAAGGTTTTAACTATTACGCTGGTGGGCATGTTCACAAATCGTTTAGAAGTAATTTTAAAACGGGTGTTTTAGCTTATAGTGGTTCTACAGAGACTGTTTATTATGACGATGCGTGGCTCAAGAAGAGCTTCTATTACGTGAAAGTAGATGAAAAAGGCGAGGTTAAATCTCAACATATAAAACTAGAAAGTCCACGCCGCTTTGTAATCCTAAAAAACGATTATACAGGCATGACCCCGGCGAAGATTAGCAAGACTGCAATCCGTCAAGTAAAAGAAAGTGATGAAGAAGGCGTTATTATTGTCCCTGTTCTGGAAGGAGTTTTGCCTGCCGAAACCAATAGAAGCGAGATAGACATAACTCAGATTCGAAATGCTGCAAAAAAAGCACTGTTAGTCCATCCAATTATACGATTAAGAGAAACTGAAGTCCCGGAAGAGGTTGTTCGTTCAATATTTGAGAGCGAGCTTAAGGACCTAAAAACCAAAGCTTTCGAGTATTTTCTCCAGATATTTTCTGAGCGCTATTCAAGAGACGAAGCTGAGAAAATTGCGTATCTTTCAGTAAACATTATCGAACCGTTAACTCATAAAGATGAAGACAAAGTGAAAGAGAGATTGGAGACGTATTTAAATGCGAATTAAAAGGATAACTTTGGAAAACATTCGCTCTCACGCAAAATCCAGAATTGACTTCGAGAAAGGGTTTAACTGCCTCGTTGGAGGTCTAGGAACTGGCAAATCCAGCATACTATACGCAATCGACTTTGCTTTTTTTGGTGACCCTTTGACTAGAAGCTATCATTATCTCTTACGTGAAGGGGCAAGCGTAGGAAAGGTAACAGTTGAGTTTTTGCTAAATGGCAAAAGCTACCACATTAAGAGAGGATTGAAGAGACACGGAAAAGGAATAGGGCAAGATGCGGAACATTTGAACTTTTACGAAGAAGACACCCTAATCGCAAGTATGAGAAATGAAGCTGTTGCGGAGCAATTGAAAAGCATAACGGGGTTGGACAAGGAGATTTTCCGTGAAGTTGTGTGGGTTAGACAGGAACATCTTAAGGAATTGTTAGATGTTGCTCCTCGAGAACGGCAGAAACGATTAGATCAACTGTTTGGATTAAGCGACTACGAGATAGCGTGGAACAACATACGTGAAATTCAAAAGGAATACGAAATCGAAAAAAGGGTTCACGAGGGGGACCTTGATGTTCTCGGGATAGAGAAACTTGAATCGGATTATCATAAAACTATTGAAGAATTTTCAGCTCTTGAAAACGAAATCCTAGATCTGAATAATAAATTGCAAGAGGCAGAAACAGCATTACAGGCTATTCATGCTCAACTTCAGAATCTTGAACAATTGAGAAAACAAACCGAGGAATTATCAAGAAAAGAGGCAAAACTTCAAACAAGCATCGCGAACACCGAAGATATGAGCGCAAGATTTGCAAATGAGATTCAAAGAAAAACAACAGCAGTTAAAGAATTGGAACAGCGTTTAGAAAACCTTGAAGCACAACAGAACTCGCAGAGAAAACAGTTGCAAGAAATTGGTCTATCTCCAGATTTTACAATTGAAGAACTGAAACACCAATTAACTTCTTTTGATGAGCAAATGACGAGCATAAGAGCCGAACAAGAAACAGCAAGAAAAGAAACCCAAGTTTCCAAACAACGAGTATCCAACCTCGCAACGGAAAGCAAATGTCCCCTCTGTTTACAGCCTCTACCAGAAGACTATAAGGCACACATGTTAAAACATATTGAAGAAGAAAACGTGGAACGAGAAAAAAGACAAACAGAGCTTCAAAAAAACGTCAATGAACTGGAGAAACTGAGAAACATTACAAACAAGGCGTTTTTAGACTTCCAATCGTACACTCCACAAATACAAGACATTAAAACACGGGTTGTTGAAGAGAAAAAGTCTAAGGGGAAGCTGGAAAAGGAGTTTGAAGAACAACAATTGCAAGAAAAAACGCTACGGGTTCAACTTGAGGAAAATCGCAAAGAAATCGCAAAATTTGACATGTCGAAGCTGGAAACTTCACGCAAACGTTACGAAACTGCAGCAGAGCAATGTCACACAATAAAGACAAAGTTAGAATTTAGCGAAACACGCAAAAATGACGCATCACGTAGAATCGAAGATTTTCGCAAACGCCTTGAACGGGCTCAACAAAAGATGGAAAGAGTGAAAAAGATAGAATTTCTCTTAGAAACCGTTGATGGAATTCGCAACGCTTACAGAAGCATACAGCCCAAACTGCGCACAGAGTTTGTTAGAATCTTGGAACGATGGATTCAACAGGTGCTAGACAGCCTTGTAGGCGAAGAAGATGTTGTTTTTATCGCAAGCATCGACGAAACCTACACACCCTATATCAAAAGCCAAGAAGGATACGAACGAGAAGTTTCCTATCTTTCTGGCGGAGAACGCACCCTTCTAGCTTTTGCTTACAGGTTTGCTTTAGGTCAACTTATCATGCAAGCGCGAACAGGACATGGTCTTCAAATGCTTCTGCTGGATGAACCAACAGAAAGCCTCGGTAGAGAAGACCGTTCAGTTGACCGTTTGGCGGAAGCAATTGCACGCCTTAAAGCCATTGAACAAATAATTGCAGTTACTCACAACGAAGCCTTTGCGGAAAAAGCGGAGCATGTTATAAGACTAGAAAAAGAAGCCGACACAAGCAGAGTTGTTGCTGAAAAATAAGCATGGGCTGTCACATGGTTGGAAAAAGCAGACGACTCGCGCTGTTAGAGGGCGTTACAGCAGGTATACTTTTTGGCACAGCAGCCATATTCATCCGCCTCTTAACTGGCATAAACATTTTTTCAATAGCCCTTTGGCGTTTGATAATAGCCTCTGCAGTACTGACATTCATCATAATAATAGCTTTCAAGAAAAAGCTGAGCGCCAACTTGATTCAAAGCAACTTTAAACATTTTCTAGTATTAGGAATATTGCTGGGCGCTCATTTCATTCTTTTCGTCTCTGCAGTAAAAGATACAACAATCTTAAATGCTACAGTACTTGTGAATACAACGCCCATTTTTTCCATTATCATATCCACGTTTCTTTACCGCATAAAACCATCTAAACTGGCTTTAGCTGGCATAGCGTTGTCGTTTATTGGAGCAGGCATCATAGCCTATGGAGACGCAAGGGCAGGAGAGACTGCTAGCTTGATAGGAGACCTAGAAGCTGTTTTAGCAGCGGTTACAGAGGGTTTCTACCTCAACTACGGTAGAGAAAAACGTAGCCAACTTCCACTACTGCCAACAATGCTTTTCATATATTTAGCAGCAACTCTCACCGTCGGCGCAACAACAGTATTAACCAGAACAACCTTTGAAATCTCAAACAGCTTAGAAACACTCCTATTTCTAATAGGACTTGGCGTCTTACCGACCGCAGCGGCTCACACCTTATATTTTTCCTCGCTGTCCAACCTAAAATCCTTCGAAACCGCCTCTATGGCACTTCTTGAACCTTTGGGTGCAACGCTTCTAGGCGTCGCTATCTTTACAGAAATCCCGACACCAATTTTTGTTCTAGGTGCAGTTCTGTTACTTGTAGGGATTTTGTCGGTAGCGTCAGGGAAATAACCGAAAAGGAAAATCTATTCTTCGATTACTATCTTTCTCTCTTTGATGACAAAAGCGTTTTCTCTTCCAGCAATCACTCGAAATTCTTTTAGTTCTGCTTTGTGTAGAAACTTGCGAAGAAGAGTTCGCAGATAGGACCTAGAAAACAGCTTCTCTTCTTCATTGTAGTTTAAGAGTATTTCATTGCCAGTCATGTCAATTTCTACGCCTTCAAGCTTTTCTTCAAGGAAATCAGCTAACTCTTTCACCGTGTCACCATCAGCAGTCTTCCGCAGTTCAGAGATTTCAATAGGAATTTTCGAAATTGTCTCCCCCTCCTCTCAATGTCTAACTATAATAATTCTAATTTGATCACAAGCGTCTTCGCAAGAGTCAGCCGCGGTTTCAATTGCTTCGAATAGCTGGCTTGTTAAAATGGCTATTCCAGCTCTCAGTTTTGCCTCTTTAGCAAGCAATCGACGTGCGTTCTCGTGCAAATCATCAACTTTCTCTTCTTGCCGTTCTACTTCATCTGCTGCTTTCAAAGCTTCTTCTGGCTTATCCACTATTTTATTGATGCTTCTTCGAAGTGACAAAGCGCACTCCTTAAGACCCCCAGCCATTTCTATAAAGGCTTTCTTCAAACTTTGTGGAACTTCCTCCATGTGAATCACGTTAAGCAACCTTGTGGCTTCTCTACACCAATCTGCTACCATATCCACTCGTTTCATCAGATGCATCAGGTCTTCCCTGTCTGCAGGCGGTAACTCTCCTTGGGAAAGCTCATCCATAAAGCTCCTTCTCAGAGTATCGGCTTCTTTTTCAGCTCTTGCAATGCTATCAACAAACGATTTTGTTTCGTTTGTTTTGTTTGAAACAGCCGCTTCCACTGCTTTTTCTAAGTCGCCTACAATTAACATTGTTGTCGTAAGGTGACGCCGCATCGTATTTAATGCACGTGTTTCCCGACGTCTTTTGAACCAGTTTAGTAATTCACTCATTAAACAGGCAACCTTGGACGCTTTTCTGCGACCTTTGAACTATTTAAGCCCATCCTTATTAACAGTTCTTTCTTCATATTTATCTAGAAGTAAAGAATTGAATGTCAGGTCGCCTGTTGAGAGCTTTATCATAGCAACGCTCATGTAACTCTCTTGCTCACCATGCATAAACGCCAAGGGTTTTCGAACTTAAGGATTTTGCGCCCTAAACTCTAATCGCTCTACACCTTTACCCTTAGAAGATCGCCCTAGAATCTTTATAGTGCCAAGCTCACCAATGCTTTTTACATGTGTTCCACCGCAAGCACACGCATGCACCTCCTTAATCTCCACAATCCTCACTTGTGAAATGCTAGACGGTAGCGTTTTCAAACTTTCATGAAATTTCTCAACATATTTTTCAGCTTCCTCACGCTTCATAATCTTTATCTCAACAACTCTATTTTCCTTAACCAACTTGGACGCAACATCTTCAATTCTTTGAAACACTGGTTTTAACGAATTTTCAAGAGTCAGATCCAGACGCGCCTTATCAACATTAAGACCTGAACCTACGATTTCAAAAGGATTGTTAAGAACACGTCTGATGGCTTCTGCCATTAAATGAGCTGCTGTATGATTTTTCATTAGAGAATACCGACGATTCCAATCAATGGTCCCTGTAATAATTTCACTTTGTTTGATCTTGCCTACTATATTATTTGATAGATGCAAAATTCGGCTTTTGTTCCATTGAACATCGACTACCTCAGCGCTGCCATTTTCTCCTTCAATCGCACCTTTGTCTGAGGGTTGACCTCCACCAGTGGGGTAGAAAGCTGTGTTGTCGAGAATTACGCCAACTAATCCATCGTTTTTGGTGACTTGAAGAACTTTGGCTTTGAACCTACGCAAATAAGCATCGTCATAGTAGAGAAGCCTTGTGGGCGGAATTTTCTCCATCTAGTTTCACCTTAAAATTCTCGTTTAATTAAGAAAGTAAAATATTCTCTAACTTATATAACACATTCACTCGAAGAGGAAAAACAATGGACGTGTTTGAAGCCATAAAAAACAGGAGAAGCATCCGCGTCTTTGAAAGGAAAGTAGTGTCCGAGGAACAAGTTGAGAGGCTTATTGATGCTGCAAGACATGCGCCTTCAGCAGGCAACATTCAACCATGGGAATTTGTCATAGTAAGAAATCTACAGATAAAGCAGCAACTCTCTGTCGCCGCTTTAGGCCAAGCTTTCATTGAAAAAGCCCCAGTTGTAATTGTGGTTTGTGCAAACGAAGCACGTTCAGGTCAAGGTTATGGAAGTCGCGGAGTAAACCCTTTACTGCATACAAGATACTGCTGCAGCTACAGAAAACATATTGTTAGCAGCATATGCTATAGGGCTTGGCGCCTGCTGGGTTGGAGCTTTTCGAGAAGAAATGGTGAAGCAAACCTTAAACATCCCCAATCACATGAGACCTGTTGCAATAATTCCTGTTGGATATCCCTCTAAGAGTCCGACACCACGAAGAAGAAGACCTATAACAGAGATTGTTTACCGAGAAACTTTTTAAACGCACTAACTGTGGTTGCAGTGCACATCACGCATTAATAGTCTAATTTTAATAGCTTGCCTTGTTAAGTTAACGAGAGGAAGACTCTTTGAAGTTCTCTCTAATAGCGGATTGCTACGAGAAAATTGAGGTTACAACAAAAAGACTTGAGATGACCGACTATTTGGTGGAACTTCTTAAATTTACTTCAAAAGACATTATAGACAAGGTTGTCTATCTAACGCAGGGAAAATTATATCCCGACTTTGTTGACATTCAAACCGGCATAGCTGAGAAACTCGCCATCCAAGCGGTTGTAAAGGCAACGGGAAAAAGCGAGAAAGAAATCGGAGAAGACCTATCGAAAACAGGAGACGTAGGTGAAACAGCCCAAAAATTCCTTGCAAAAGGGACTCAAGCAACGTTGTTTAAGGGAACCCCCTTAACAGTCGAAAAGGTTTACGATATATTCGACAAGATGGCGAGAGTCTCAGGCGCAGGTTCTATGGATAAGAAGTTGAGCCTCCTTGCAGGGTTATTAACAAGCGCAACACCGAAAGAAGTAAAATACATCATAAGAATCGTAACAGGGAACCTAAGATTGGGAATCGCAGATATGACTGTCTTAGACGCGTTAGCAATCGCCTATGGAGGAGGAAAAGAGGCGAGGGACGCATTAGAGAGAGCCTACAACATTTCTTCAGATCTTGGAAAAGTGGCTAAAACAGTTGCAGAAAAAGGGTTAAACGCAATTGAAAAGTTTGAGGTATCGCTTGGAAACCCTATACGTCCAATGCTTGCAGAACGACTGAGTTCACCTGAAGAAATCTTAGAGAAGCTCGGCGGCAAATGCATCGCAGAATTCAAGTACGACGGGGAGCGCGTGCAAGCTCACATGCAAGGCGATAAGGTTATTCTTTTTTCGCGCCGCTTAGAAAAAATCACAGATCAATATCCTGACGCAGTAGAACTTCTCAAAAAATATGTTAAAGCAAAGAATGCCATAATCGAAGCTGAATGTGTTGCAGTTGATGTAAACACGAGTGAAATGAAACCTTTTCAAGAATTAATGCACCGCAGGCGAAAATATGGCATCATAGAGGCTATGGAAGAAAACCCTGTCTCCCTTTTCATCTTTGATGTATTATACGTTGATGGAGAAGACTACACTTTAAAATCTTATTTAACTAGGCATAAAAAACTTGAGCAGATAATCGTAGAAAGTGATCGTGTGAAAACTGCAGAGTCCCTTATTGTAGACAATATTGAAGATATGGAGCGGTTTTTTGAAAAGGCTGTGGAAAACGGTTGTGAGGGACTTATTTGTAAGTCAATAGCCAAAGATTCGGTTTACCAAGCGGGTGCAAGAGGGTGGTTGTGGATAAAATACAAGCGGGAATACAAAAGCGAAATGACCGATACTGTTGATTTAGTTGTCGTTGGAGCTTTTCATGGTAGAGGAAAACGTGCTGGAACATACGGAGCATTGCTTCTAGCCGCTTACAACCCTGATAAAGACACTTTTGAAACGGTGACAAAGTGTGGAACTGGCTTTACTGACGAAGACTTGGAGAAGTTGCCAAAAATAATGAAGAAGCACACGCTTTCTCACAAACATCCGAGGGTTCAATCCATGCTTGATGCAGATTTATGGTTTGAACCAGTTGTTGTCATAGAGGTTCTCGGCGCCGAAATCACTTTAAGCCCAGTTCATACTTGTGCTATGAGTGCAATTCGCGATGGAAGCGGGCTGGCTATAAGGTTCCCTAGATTCACCGGAAACTATAGGCTTGACAAGTCAGCGGAGGACGCGACAACAGATGGGGAAATAGTGGAAATGTATCGAAACCAACTGAAGAAACTGAGCGAAAGCTGAAAATTGTTAGAGTTAACGAGAAGTTAAAGAATCTCTGTGTATATAAGAAGTCTTAGATGCTTGCTCTTTAAAATTAAGCCGTGATGTCAATGGCTAAAAGACACAAAAAAGCTAAACAAGGTTTAAACAAAAAACTATTATATGGTGTTGTTCTTGTTACCATTGTTCTTTTGGCTGTATTGGTTGTGTACTACTTATTTTTCTTGCCACACACGGAAAATTGGACAGCCGCCATAATAGACCAAGTAGCTATTGAAGGATTACACAATCAAACCTTCAACATCACAAGTACTTCTATTCTCAATGCTTCTGGTTTTAAGGTGAGGTACTATCCTGCTGAGGGTATTACTGTTAGCTTTTACAAAGATCTCTCCTCAAAAGGAGGTAAAGTAATAATTTTAAGAGTCCACTCGTCGGTGAGAAACGAAAGCGACTTTGTTGATTTGTTTACCTCAGAACCTTACAACAAGCCCAAAGAACTACAATATTCTGCCGAATATGGACTCCAACTCAGTGTTGCAGAGTTTTTTGTTTATCCTTACAACAAGTATTTTGCAGTCGGCCCAACTTTTGTGGATTTGAGCATGAGAGGACGGTTTGATAGTAGTTGTGTAGTTGTTTTAATGGGATGTAGTAGTTTAGAGAAAACGACTATGGCGGAGGCACTAGTTAGGAAGGGCGCCAAGGTTGTTATAGGATGGACTCGTTTGGTAGAATTGAATGATACCGACAAGTCTACTTTAGATTTGCTTCACTATTTGCTTGCTAAAGATCCCTATACTATTGACGGTGCGGTGAAAAAGATTAACAACAGTTCTCATCCTTATGGGACGAAGTTAGATTACTATCCTAAAGAAGCTAGTAATTATAAGATTCCAACGAGAAAGAACGAAATGTCTTTAGGTTTAAAAAAGGAGCCGTTTCAAGTTGTGCTCTTGCCTACTTTAGTTAAATGGAAATGTGATGGGTTAATAGGTTTTTTCTGATCTAGTCGAAAGGTTTGTTTATTCTTTGATTTGAGTTTCTACTGTATTTTCCGGTTGTGTTTTTCCGAAGGTTATTGTTGTTGTTTTGGGTTTGGTGTAGGTGGTTGTGGTTGAGGTGGGGATTGCTGTTTTTGGGTGGGACGGTGTTTTGAGGTTTTCGTAGTGTTTTGAAACGATTAGGTAGAGGCGGTCTCTGAGGTCGATTCCTATTGGTTTTAGTGCTTTGAGCTGTTTGATTTTGTTCGCTAAATTGTTGTCTTCGAGAGCTTGGTCTATCCACTTTTCGAAGTCGCCGCGGTAAAGGTGGAATTCTAACGATTTGATGTTTATGTCTAGGATTTTTTTGGTAAACTCTTCTAATGATGCGGCGCTTTCTCCCGTGTAGTTTCCTATTGAGGTGAAGAAGTAGAAGGCTTTTTCTCTGGAGAGGATTCTTAGGGTTCTGGATGTTTGGGATTTGCTCAACATAATTTTCTCCATTAATATTGTCGCTTTACTAATAGGTGGGTTTTAAGATTTAAAAGTTAGCTTAACAAAAGGTTGTTTTATGTTCTCTGCGCAGTAGATAGACCGTCCTATTTGGTTCCTAATAGGTGTTGGTTGTTGTTTTGTTGGGTGTTTTTTTGGTTTGTTTTAGTGGTTTTGTGTCTTCTTTGGTTTTCTTTTTATTTGCAGAAGTTTCTTTGTGCCGTCGGTGTCGCTTGCTGTTTGCAGTTTGATCCATAGCCAGCGCCCATCATGTAATTGTTCTGTGTCTCGTAGGAGCTTGTTGATCTTGGAGCTTAATTCGTCCTGTATTGCGAGGACTTTTTCTGATTCTTTTTTGCCAAGAATTATTAGAACTGTGAATTCTCCTTTTTCAGGGAAAAGGGAGCATAGGGTTTTGCCACTTTTGCGGTAGCGTATTGTCCATCCGTATTTTGTTCCGTAAAATATTGTTTCGGGTTGAATATCGTAGTGGTCTTCGAGGAATTGTCTTATTTCTAGCCAAGCTTCCTTTGCCCGTTCTCCTATAAAACTCACGATTTCTTCTTCGGTTGGCTTATGTGCCTTATCTGTCATCCGACGAAAATCTTGCTCCATATTCATCAATAATACTCCTCAATTGCCTTTTGCAACTTTCTTGACTTCCACTATCCGCACCTCAAGATAAGTCAGCTTATAGTTTATATCTGAGTGTGGCTGCTATTCCGCCGAACGCGTTCTTCAACATCTGCCCCTCCTCAGTATCCATCGAAATTATCTCCACATCTGCATTTGCCTGATCAGCCAGCTCAGCCAATTCTTCAACAATATCCTCCACCTCATCGGCAACAAGAGACGGCGACTTACACTTGGGACACGGCTGGCTCGTAAGGCTCTGTCGAAAATCTTCTACATCCCTGCTCTTCATCGTCTCCTTCTTGCTGTAGTCGCAAGCTGTGCATTTCACCGTCGCTCGCACTATGTCTAATGCGTCAGACAACAGCAAGATCCTCACCGCCCCTACCTTCAAAGCACGCCTAACCTCAACTTCACCATAAGTAGCCAAACCAGTATCATGCCCAACCTCGTAAAGAAAATCCTGCATAAGCCTCCGCTCCTCCACATAACGAACCCGCCGCATAATCTCCGGCGCCTTCTCAACAACCTCCTTCACCCCCTGCTCACCCACATAAGCAGTGTCAACAGTAGCAATGACCTTGCTCTTCAACTGATAATGCAAGTAATCTCCTTTCTGAAAGTCGTATTTCATCGGACCAGGACCTGCAATTATAATGCCCTTCAAATTTTCTGTTCCAAGAAAAATATCCGTAGTGTGGCTACCGACACGATTAAAAAACTCCAATATCTTAGCCTCTCTTTGACGTTCAAAACGTCTCGCCGACTGTCCACCCGCACGCATCTTACCAGGAACCCCAGAAGTAATCTCTTTAACAATGTTCAATCGTCTGCCCTGCAAAATTGCAAATGTAGCCTCACTAGAATCCATCAGTAAGATTCCGTAAGTTTCCTTTTCTTTCAACATTTCCTGCAAGTATTCAGTGTGGAACCTTGCGTCACAGCGGTACAGGTTTATAGTTATGGGTTCTGGCGGTGTCAAAACGTATGTTTCATTTCTTTCGCTCCCTAGACCATTTTGCGGTATGGCACCGCTGAAAATCACCAAACCTTTCTCAGGTACTTTCTTAAACAACTTTAACCGCTGCTGAACCTTTGTGATGGCATCTTGAACATTGTTTCTTGTAGTGTCGGACTTTATGTTTGTAGCTGTCCCATATTCTTGTTTAAGTGTGTTAAGAACCTCGCTGATTTGCTTCCCTGGAGGAACATATAAGCTGACAAGTTCGGTTCCACGCCCTTCTTTGCGAGTCAGCATATCCAGTGCTTTTTTGAGGCGAAATCGCTCCAGCGAAGTCCGTTTTCCGCTAGATTTACTCAACTAACGCTTCCACACGCGGTAAGGCTACATTACACGTCTTACAAATAAAAGTTACCATGTAAACTTAACGCTATTATTATTAGTGAGTACTAGCACTCTTTGATAAATCTACGAAGAACTGCAGTGGCACCCAATGACACCGATAATATTTGAAACAATATTTCTTCCCATTCTATCCTTTTTTGTAGGCATAATCGCGGCTATGCTGGGCATTGGAGGCGGAGTTTTCATTGTACCTGCCTTACAACTGCTACCCTTAAGTATCGAATTTTCTCCCCAAATGGCAGCAGGAACAAGCCTTACAATGATCGTATTTAAAGCGTTATCGTCCACAAGTAGCTATGCACGACAAAAAAGGATAGACTACAAAGTAGGACTACTTCTAGCCACTGTTACAATACCCGGCGCTTTCGTAGGAGCATACTTGACAACTATAATTGCCAAGGAACTTTTAATATTGATTTTCGCCTTATTTCTGCTATATGTTGCCTCTCGAATGATTTTTTCATACAGCTTGAGCAACTTCAAGTTGCCAAAAAATCGTAAAACTAGCTGGACTCGCCGACTTACAGACTCTGATGGAAAAATCTTTGAATATGCCGCAAATATGAAGTTTGGCTTACCGCTGAGCTTCTTTGCAGGTGTTTCATCAGGACTGTTAGGTATTGGAGGTGGTGCTCTTATGGTGCCTATTCTTTATTTTGCTCTCTCTTTTCCTATGCATCTAGCGGTTGCCACCTCAGTTTTTATTATGGTTTTTACTTCAATTTCTGGAGTAACAACTCACGTATATCTTGGAAACGTTCAATGGGAATACTCGCTTCTCCTCATTGTGGGCGCTATTTTTGGTGCTCAGATGGGAGCTTATGTTTCTAAACGTGTTTCGAGCAAGAATCTGCGAAAAATTTTTGGTTGTGTCTTGGTGTTCGTTGGTCTACGGATGATTCTAAAGCTTCTAGGCTGGACATGAAAAAACAAAGCATCTTTTATTAGTTCTAATGGAACAATAATTCATCAAAGGCTTGTAAGTTGCAACGCAAAGAATTAGACCAATTGTGGATATACTCCGATGGAGCTTCGAGGGGAAATCCTGGACCTGCAGCCGTAGCAGTTAAGATAATGGACAAAAAGGGAGCTGTGGTTAAGAGGTTTTCTAAGTTTTTAGGAAGGAGAACCAACAACGAAGCTGAATATGAAGCATTAATAATTGCCCTTGAACTAGCACGTAACTTTACAGAGAGCTACGTGCACTGTTTTTTAGACAGTGAATTGGTGGTAAAGCAGCTTAATGGAGAATATCGAGTCAGAAGCCTTCGACTAGAAGGACTTTGGTTAAAAATTCGTGAACTCCAGCAACATTTTCATGAAGTGTACTTCAACCATATTTCAAGAAGTAACAAGAACATAGAAGAAGTGGACAGGCTGGCAAACAATGTCTTAGACAATGTGCTTCGTTAACATTAAACGAGGTTAAAGGTTAATAAAAAACATGTACCATCTACCGTAAACGGATTACACTATGAACTCAAGTCTATCTGGAACGCTGCAAAGATTTCTTTTCGTCATCATCTTAGTAATCAGTTTCTTCATCATCCTTACGTATCTGCTTTCAATGGGCTTGGGAATTTTGGTTTTCTTCTCCACTGCGGAGGGACTAAACTTCAGTCAAGGTCCAATACAATTTTATCCACTACTCCTCATAGACTTGAAAGTAACCGTAAACGCTGGATTGTATTTCCTATTCCTCTGGTGGATCTTTACTCTCTGCTTTGCTACTGCTTGGAAATACAGAGAAAGCCTTTCCAGCAAAATCCGAGAACTACTTTCTGGAACTACTGAACGAAATCCCTTCAGCAATAACTTGCTTGCTATGCCAGCAATAACATCAATGTTGTTAGTAGCCACATTAGTTTTGCATTTCCTGCAGACCAAAGGTGGAATTCCCACAGGCGGGCTACCCCAAGGTGACCTGTTTTTGGACTTCGTCTATTATTCACGGGCTCCAATAGTCGAAGAGATTATCTTCCGCATAATTCCGATAGGAATCTTCTTAGCAACTTACATTTTTCTTGTTGGAAAAAGCACAAACCCTGATTTTTCTTTAAGTCAACGGTTGAAGACCTGCATTTTGTCCGTCTTGCAGCCTGAAAGAGCAAAGAAGATTGTTGGCTTGAGAACTATCGGTAAGGATGGCTGGTTTCGCGGGATTGTTTGGGCTGAATGGGTAATGGTGTTCTTTACTGCCTCTCTTTTCGGCGTCGCCCACTATTTGGGCGGTTGGGGGCCAGGGAAGATCTCTCAAGCAGCGATGAGTGGCGCAGTTTTTGCATTAGCATATCTTTATTATGGAGTTCAAGCGCCGATTTTGCTTCACTGGTATTTTAATTACTACTTTACCGTTTTCGGCTTATCCTCAAGTTATTATTCTGCCCAAGTAGACTTTGCCTATTCCTTAACAGTTTCAGCAAATCTTTTTCTGGGAATACTTTTATGGGTGACAATGATGACTTTTGGCGTGATGACCATTTTCAAACTGTTAAGAAGGAAACCCAAACTCACATCTGTCCCCGAACTGCCACCTGCTAAGACCTAGTCCTTCTTTTTCGAAAGTGCTTCAAACACGTCTTCAATGTCGACTAAGCATTGTTGGCGATTTTTCATGTCTCGCAGCGTGACATTGCCTTCTTTAAGTTCCTTTGGACCTAGAATAACAGCATACGTAGCTTTTCTTCTGTCAGCGTCCTGCAGTGCACGAGAAACTGTGCGGCCCATAATCTCCAGCTCTCCAGTGACTCCTTTTTTCCTTAGTTGTAACGCTAATTCCATTGCTTTGGGAATGACTTCTTCACTAATGGGAATCACAGCCACTATTTGTTTAGATAACTTGGGCGTGACATTTTGGTTGTCCATTACCAAAGCAATGCGATCTAACCCATGAGCCACTCCCACTGCAGGTGTCGATTCGCCTCCGAACAGTTCTACGAGTTTGTCATATCGTCCACCGCCACCTAATGAAATCTCCATTTCAGGAACAAGTGGCTCAAAAATCATCCCCGTATAGTATTCCAAACCACGCGCAAATCCTGTCTCGATTGACATGTCAAACTTGACTCCGCTTTCTTTACAGAGTGCGATGATTTGCTGAAGGTTTTCTGCTGCAGAAATCGAGCTTGCGTATTCCTTTAGTTTTTTCTTGACCTGCGTTAAGACTTTGGAAGCGTCTTTTCCTTTGGCTTCAAAGACTTCTTTCAGAGCCGTTATACCGTTCTCTGAAACGCCAAATCCTCTCGCAGTCCTAAGTGCTTCATCCCATCGTTTAGTGTCTAAAAGCTGCATCAAAATGTTTTGCTCTTCGTCCTTTATGCCTTCCTCAAACAATAATCCTCTCAAGATGCCAATGTGACCGATTTTGAACCAGTAGTTGCGAAGTCCAAGTTTTTGCATGAGGTTGTTCGTAAGTGAGAGAACTTCCACATCTGCCTCGGGTCTACTGCTGCCGACGATTTCATAGTTCGATTGCCAAAACTCTCGGTAACGACCAAACTGCGGCTCGTCATAACGATACAAAGCGCCTGTTGAAAATAATCTCAAGGGCTTAGGTTCGTTTCGTAGAGTGGTTGCCATCAATCTTGCAAGAGAAGCAGTGAATTCTGGTCTCAAGGCAATTTTTCGTCCACCCAGATCTTTGAAGGCATACATACGCGCCTTAATCTCTTCGCCAGATTTTTCCGCAAACAAGTCATAATGCTCTACAAGGGGCGTAATTATTTCCTCAAAACCATACAGCCGTGCAACTTCTTTTGCAATAGCCTCTACATACCTCAATTTCTCTGCCTCTGACGGCAGGAAATCCCGCATCCCACGAACGGTTTGAAATTTAGTCATAAAAATTCCTCTTAGATGTCACTTTATGGTTAACTTTGAAAGAGTATAATAAACAATTTCTCCACGGCGGTTCACAACAGCCAACACTAATTTCTTCTTCAAACTTTGAACATGCCTCAACACGCGAGCCAGTTCCTTCACTGAAATGGGTTTGCCTTCTTGAATCCCGAGAATGAGATAAGTGGCTGTTGCTTTCCCATATTCTCCCCTTTCATAAACTCGGAAATCTATTTCCAACCCGAATCCATCTCGCACTACATAGCCACGGCTTCTCAAATCGCGGTAGATTAAATATTTCACCCAAGCATTTTCGTCCGCAAGCTTGAATTGATGCAGTAGTTCTTGAAAATCTAGAGCCTTACATGATTTTCCTTTGACTACCTCAAGCATTCCCTTGCTTTGGAGAAATAGAGCTTCGCAGAAGCTTAAAGCAAGTTTCTTGTTTTCTATCGTCCCATAGCCACGGGAAGTGAGAGTTTCAAAATTGCCACTATCCGAGACCGTGACACCTTTTTCTGAAAGCAAGCCTTTCTTCATTATCTCAGAATTTCGAGGTTCCTCGGTTTGCTGTTTATTTTTCTTCAAAGTCTTATCCTGCCAACACAAATTACTAGCATACAAATTAGGAGCTCTGTTAATATATAGTCACTTATCCAAAAAGCATATAGACTAACCAGGATCCACAACAGCATATATACCGATTAGATCCAAACACACTTTCTAAAAAAACCCTACCCAAACCACTTAATTTTCTTCAATCGTGAAAGCAGCCCTTTCTTCTTCCTGGCCAGCCTTTACGACGTGGCCCATCCAAAACTGAACGAATTCGAAGCCTGCCTGGTTCGCATATTTCCTGAAGAATTTGCGTAGACTGTAGAGTCTGATCTCGCTGGGTTTCCTAATTGCTTCCTGGGTGAATTGAAGAATACCCTTCTTTCGCAGTTTCAGAGCCGTCTTTCTGAATCGAATGCTCATGTTTGAATAGGTTGTAGGATCTTCTGTTCCATGTTTGGTGAAAAGATAGCTTTCTGGCTGCAGCTGATCGCGTGTTTTCAGATAGTTACGCAAATATCTGAATGCTTCTGGACCTATGAAAGTGAAGTAACCCTGGTATTTTCCCTTAGCTATTTCCCTGGGCACATCAATTTGGCAGGGCACTGTATCGCTGGAAAAATCTCTCTGAATATGTTTGAAACGTAGTTTGCAAAGCGTGGTAGGCCTTAGGCCCGACTGGGCCATAAAAGCAAAGAAAGCCCGGTCCCGCGGGTGCGAAACGCTTAGAATATCAGCAATTTCCTTCTTATCGATATCCCTGTTATGATATCTTACATAGGCGCGCACTTCTGGAATATGACCCAGCGGCAAATCATTATACTTAAAGAAACTCCGCACAGCTGTAACCATGCAGCGAACACTGGTCCTGGCATAACCCTGACTGCTTAGATCAACGATCCAGCCCTGGACATACGTCGCATATCTACGTTTGAATTCCCTATCCGTAGCACCGTCATAATCCTTCAGGATCCCCCCCAGGCGATCGCCCTACAAAATCACAAAAACACTGGAAGGCCCGCCGGTAACTTAGTTCTGTGCCTACACTATCACTGTGGCTTATTGAAACCATTTGGATCCAGATGTCTACAGGATCCAGCTGCGCCCTGCGCCTCTGCAAATACCCACGTCCAAAAAAGAGAAGGCGAAGCCCACTATATAAACAACGTTACTGCAGAGTTATGTTTTAGGAGATATATAACTAGTCTTCAATAACTTGAAAGCTTTTGAAAATCTGCCCCAGAAAGAACTCCTCCTTCATATATTATTGCGGTAATGTATTTGAGAGGTGTAATGTCGAAGGCTGGATTAAAGGCAGACACTCCTTTTGGAGCAACTTGCACACCTCCAAACTTAACCACTTCTTCTACACTTCTCTGCTCGACAACTACGTCTTTTGCTACTTGTTTCCAGTCGAATGTTGACTTTGGAGCAGCAACGTAAAAGGGGATTTTATGCTCGTGAGCCAACACTGCTATTGTGTAGGTGCCAATCTTGTTGATTACTGCATCCTTTACTATCCTATCCGCACCCACCACAATTTTATCTACCAATCCTTTAGATATGACATAACCCACCATACCATCCGTAATTAGAGTAACCGGAATACCATCGCGAAACAACTCGTAAGCAGTTAACCGCGCACCTTGAAGCAAAGGCCGAGTTTCCGTCGCAATGACCTTAATATCCTTGCTATTTTTCCAAGCGGCTCTTATTACTCCTAGCGCGGTGCCATAGCCCACAGTTGCTAAGCTACCTGCATTGCAGTGCGTTAGCACGGTGTCACGGTCTTTTATGAGTGTGGAGCCGTGTTCCCCAATTTTGCGGTTCGCACCAATATCTTCTGCAGCCATCTTTTGTGCTTCTTCAACCACAGTTTTAACGACAGTTGGAACATCTCCTTCCGTCTTTTTTGCTTTCTCTATCACTCTGTCTATAGCCCAAAACAAATTCACAGCAGTTGGTCGAGTTTTCTTCAAAATCTGTGCAGAAGCTGTAAGCTCCTTCATAAGTTGTCCCTTGTCTTTAGATTTGGAATGATATGCTGTCAACGCGAGACCATAAGCCGCTGCTGCTCCTAAAAGTGGTGCCCCGCGAATCTGCATGGTTTTGATAGCTTTTGCAACTTCATCACAATTTGTTATTTTCACAAACACTGTCTGATGGGGCAGTTTGGTTTGATCAATTGTTATCACTATGCCGTCTTTCCATTCAATTGTTCGCATACACCATCATCTCTACAGAATCCCATTCGTTCTTCTGTTGATTATATTTTTGCGTTGAGAAAAAACCTCCAGTAAGAGTGCCGAACGGATTTTTAGCTATGTTTAGCAGGAGGGTTTACCTTGGTGACAACCTCTACTGAGCAGTCTTTAGGTAGATTAAGTCCTTTTCTCCAGTCTTCTCCAATGGCTATTAATGTAAAAATTCCAGAAAGCTCAGCTTTGGCTTTACGTACAAGGTTGATCAGCGCGTTTTGGGTTTCACCGGTTTTTATCATGTCATCTACTATGAGTACACTGTCTCTTCGTTTTATTGCGTTTTTTGGAATATACAGCGTCATAGTTACACCTGAGTCTCTCAACACGTATGTTTCTTCAAGGAAAGCCGACACTCCCACTTCTTTGTTCCATTTAGCGACAACAAGGTTAATGCCTAATTGGTTAGCCACCATGGTCGCAAGGGGAATACCGTCTACTGCTGCTGTTAACACTTTGGTCACACGTTTCCCAGCGAAAGTAGCAAGGGCATAGTGCGCTGCTTGCCGCAAAATGTTATAATCGCTTATGATTTCTGTGTTGTCAAAGTAGCCGTCACTGTTGAAATGGATTTTTCTACGAAGCTCAACTTCTAACCCCACCAGTTTCTTTAAAGTTTTCCAAAGCTGACGGGCTCTTACGACATTGGGCAGAACATGTCCTTTTGCATATCGGCTCAAAACAGTGACGGGTAAGCCTGTTTTAGTTGATAACTCTCGATAAGTGTGCTGACGCTTTGCGGTTCGAAGCAATTCAATTGTCATGAGACGTAGTTTTAGATCTTCTGCATGTGTACTCATCTTTAACCCCTCTATAAACACTAACAAGTTAAATATTAAAGTTACAGTGACTTATTTTTGACTCGATATTATTTAAAATTTCCGTCTCCTTTCGAAGCCATAAAACGTCAACACTACAGTTATAGTATGGCGGGCCCGCTGGGATTTGAACCCAGGGTCTCCGGCTTAGAGGGCCGACGCGCTTTCTGGCTATGGATATC
>Ga0209635_10000205_pt1 | contig 37686 bp, 39 predicted proteins | sample DeeMarSWOR230_32_FD_187463 | JGI IMG/M metagenome (GOLD analysis project Ga0209635, IMG submission 187463) | Marine sediment microbial communities from White Oak River estuary, North Carolina - WOR-2-30_32 (SPAdes) (version 2) | ecosystem: Environmental > Aquatic > Marine > Intertidal zone >...
TGGGGTGAACTCTAAGCATACTTTGCTATATGGGGTTGAGGTGAAGTTTTACACATCACGTTTGGTTTTGAAGGATTGTTTGGAGACGAAGAAGATACGTAATTTGTTTACGATTGGTGATGGAGCGGGTGTGACCAGAGGGCTTGTGCAAGCTTCTGTTTCGGGAGTTATAGCAGCTGAGGAGATTGTGAAGAGAGAAGCCCGCCGATGCGTGAGTGTCTGTCTCTAGCTCTAGTATATAGGGAGAGACAGAAGAAATTTCGGTCATCATTATCAATTGGTCAGTGGAGGAGCAATTTTGGTTGTCTATTTTTGAGACTGGTGCCAACTGGAGTTCTGTTAGGAAAACCTATTGATAACTATAATTAATCTGTTTTAAAGAAAACAATTAGAGAAACTCATGAACTCAGAGATTAACTATCCTATTAGTTCTTTCACTTTTTCAAAGATGTCTTGTGCGTATACAGTGTTTCCACAATGTTTACACTCTGTTTGATTTCCAGAATTTGGTAGTTTGACTGGAGCATTACAATGTGGACATTTAAATGTTTGTAATACCAGTCCTCCCTTCTTCATGTAATCCTTCAAAAATGAGAAATCCAGAACCAAATGCACTCTCTCTTTCATCCTTTGAGATTTTAGTTCTTCTTTTCTTTCTTGCATTGCTTTCTTTATTAGTGGCTTACAAGAAGGGTATTCCACCATACGAACTAGCCTGTATAAGTGAGTATTGTTTTTATTGTCTTGTATATCTACACCTTCATAGTCTGTGTAATGCTTTTGCACAATTTGTGTGACATTCTCAAGTAAAACAGTACTAACCAATTTCCACTGTTCCAATTTTTCATATTTTTCAAACCATAATAACCTCTGACTAGTAAGAACTAAACTTCCTTTCTTTGAAACATATTCCTGCTCTACCCTGATCAATTTACTACCGTTCCATACAGAAAGGGCTCTTTCACCCTCTTCAAGAATAAGATTCCTCAGAATAGAAGAACTTGGTTCAGTTGTTTTATCCCAATCAATTATGTCTGGATCAAAACTTTGCCAAAAGATAACTGGTTTTCTGATTCCAAGAAGGTAGTCACCAGTAAAATCATTGGAGCTTCTCCTAAGAGTCATTTCTTCGCTCCTGTAAAGCAGATGCCATATTGCTCCACAAGACTTACATTCAACATAATCATCAAAAGTCTTTTTGTAATTATTAAACCCAGATTCTGATCTGCATAGCGGGCAGTTAGGAAAAGCCTTAGAGATAAAATCAGAAACTTTGTCCTTGCCAACCATTCTTCTCAATAGATTGTTTCGGCTTCCAAACTAATAGATTTTATCAAGGATGAATATTGATTTTCTTTTAGAAAGCTACTACAGATTAGGTGTGTTTTAATGAAGAAGGATGGCAAAGCTAAAAATCCAGATGATTATATCAATCGTTTTTTCCAAATCTGAACCATTTTAAGAATTCTGAACAAATCTAAGATTGCCAGTGAACCAGAAATGACCAAAAACAATGAATACCAAAACTCTAAATTCCATATGCAGAGTTGGAACGTAATTGGAATTTCAAAAATAGCCATAGACACCAAAGCAAAAATGTAGAGAGTTATAGCTTGAATAGGTTTTCAAGATTGCTTGTCTTCAATGAATTTCACCTAAAAGGCTTTCACACCTTTGCTTCTACCTCAACTGCTATGCCCTTCTCCAAGAAGATTCTTGCATTTTCAATCGGCAATGTCGCTATATCTTCTGCTTTAAATGGACCATAGGTTCGCATATCAGACCCAATTACAGCTGGAATTTCCTGCAGAAAACGCAGAAGCACCCTCTTCGGTTTCTCTTCTTTCTCCACAGATGTCGAACGCCCCCTAAGAATATCCTTCAAAAAAGCCTTGTAGGACTCTGCTAAAGGCAAAACAGCTTTATGCAATCTTTCCTCCTCCATAGTCAAAACATCTCCAGCCACAACTTTCCCAGCAACAGTCTCCTTCAAAGTCTTTTTATACCGAAGTTTTACAAGTTCTTTAACCAGTTTCTTCACATTTTCAAACTCACGATGCATCAGCCTTGCCTTTAGCGCCTTTCTATCTAACATCCGACTCTCTTCTTTCAAAGACCTCACATAATCTGTTAACCTCGAATAAAAATCCCTAGAAAGCACCTGAAGCTCCCTATTCTCCTTCTCTTTCTTCCACGCCTCATAAAGTTCATTATACATATCACTCAACAACTGTGGCCGCTCCTTTACATAAAAGCAGTAGCGCTGCCGCTGTGGGCAGTTCAACCTTTTCCTCTTTAAATGGCTCGTAAATCTGTTCTCCCACCCTAAGCTTCGGGGAATCTGACACAAAAACCGTAACAGAACCCTCCTTGAAGGCGATGCCACCGTTAAAGGGATCAAAATCCTCAACATCTTTCATAGGAACATCAACCTTTTTGAACCCAGTCTTTCCATGCAACGAGCCAGTCAACCTTATTAGCCGATGAATATCAGTAGTGACAACAGTGTCAATCTCCGCTGCTTGCCTCTGTGCACCCTGCAAAGCTATCTTCTTCCAACTCTCAACACCTATGTTTTTCACTTTCCCCCAAGGCCCCTTCTCCTTCCAACTTTCCAAAATTAACTCTCTCTGACCAAGCAAAGTTTTGACAACATGCCGCTTCAAACCTATTCTCTCAAAATCTTCTGAAGTAGCGGTTAGAAGGAACTCGTAAGTTCCTCTAGCAATCCTTCCCCTCCACCCCATATCATCCAAGTTAGGCCCAACCAACATTCGAGACCTACCTCCCATACTAGTCTCCTCTAAACCATGAAACGCAGCTTCCAGTCCTATTCCCACAACATAATCAACAATCTCCTTGCGAGCCATCTGATCCATTTCTCGAACCGCCTCACCTTCTATATGAAGATGATAACCTCGATGCCCAGAAAAACTCACCCTCATCTCTTCCAAGGAAAAACCAAAATCTTTCGATAGTATGTCGACAAGTTTCAGAGTTTCCGCCTTCGCAGCCTCTAAACAAACTTCGCAAGGCCACGTTCTTTCGTCAAACTTCTGTTCTCCACAGTTAGGACACTTTTCAGGCGGTGGTCCTCTATCGGCGGTGCCACAGTTCTTACAAACCCATGAATCATGAATTTTATCGCAAGGAGTTGGAATATGATCAGCATCAATATCAAAAATCAAATCTGCACCCAACCAACCCTTTTCCTCCATCTTCTCCTCAGGCCTTTCATAATAAGCACTCGAATAATAGACATCTGAAGGAACCGTTGTTTTCAAAAAAAATCTCAAGGCATCCGCATTTTCAAAGCCCTTATGTCTCAGCATAAATCTCTCTTTAAGCAGAAGAAACCCAAACTCTCGCTTTTCAAGCGAAGTGGGAGGTTGAATAAAAGGAGAATTTCTTTGATAATACTCAGCAAACATGTTACGAACAAAAGACAAAGAAGAACCCATTCTCATTCTTCCATCCAAACTTAATTAAAGTTACCTTCACGAAATTTCATGGATCAAACACTCGTCAATAGTCAAACCTTTTATATCTTATCGGAGACAAACTTAAAAACTCATGTGTGCACGCATCACGACATTATTGTGCACCCATGCCGAAGAAAAATAACAATAAACTGCGAAAAAGAATAGGTGTCCGATATGAGAGACATCTCAGAAGAACTAGAGGTAAATAGAGAACAAGTACCTCTGGACAAGATTTCACTTCTTCTTCCTGCACATAACGAAGCAGGAACCATACAGAAAACGATACTAGAACTTTATCAAGAAATAGGTACGAAAATACCAGTAGAAATCATTGTATGTGAAGACGGCAGCACCGACAGCACCAAAAAAGACCTACTGGAGCTCAGCAAACAAATCCCCATGAAACTTATCCTTGGAGAGAAAAGGAAGGGGTACATGAAAGCAGTGAAAGATGGATTAAGCATTGTCAACTCAGACTTAGTATTCTTTGTTGATTCCGATGGCCAGCATGTAGCTAATGACTTCTGGAAACTCTACGAGGTCAAAGATAAGTATCCTGTAGTAAGTGGATATAGAATCAAAAGGGCGGATGACCCCCACAGAAGACTTATGTCAACCGTATTTCGATGGATGGCCACAACTCTCTTTAGGCTACCATTGTTTCACGACATAACAGCGCCTTTCAAGTTGATGCAAACTAAAGTGGCTCAGGAAATAGCAAACGAATGTAGATATATGAAGGACAGCTTCTGGACAGAGTTTACAGTCAGAGCTTATATAAAGGGTTTTAAGATAACAGAGGTCTCAGTCGACCACAGAAGAAGGATTAATGGACCCACTCGTGTGTACCACCCCGAGAAACTCATGAGCATAGTACTTTCCCAACTAGTAGGCTTATTTAAACTTTGGAAAGAATTAGCCAAGTAAACGCTTTGGATTGATACAACACCTTGAACATTTTGATGATTTCTCCAGATGCCCCCCCTTATAAGGGCGGAGTTAGCGGTCTTGTAGGTTTGCTAAGGAATGGGTTAGAAAATTCGGGGCATCACGTGACTTTAGTTCACCCTAAGTTTAGGATTAAAGAACTCAAGTTTTCTGGTATACCTTTTCGTCAGTATAGTAATAGTTATGACCTGATCCACTTACATGGACCCACTCCCTTTTTGTCTGACTTGACATTGCTAATTCATTGTAAGCGCCCAATCATCTATACACATCACGCTGAGGTATGCTGGATCTCAAGAAGAATCTCAAAGCTTTATACACAGTTTCACAGGTTCTTAGCAAAAAAGGCTCAGGCAATCATAGTTCATTCATACGATTACAAAAGTTTGTTCAATGGAACCAATGTCACAGTGATCCATATGCCCTGTTCCTTCAAAAGCCCCAAAAAATTTAACGTCGAACAGAAATCGAATCCTTTTACAGTTCTTTTTGTTGGTCAATTTCGACCCTTCAAGGGTGTAGATATACTTTTAAGGGCTGCTTCTATGCTTTTGGACGTCAATTTTGTTCTTGTTGGAGATGGGTACCTGAAACCAAAGTTCTCGCGAATTGCAGAGGGCTCAGCAAACGTTAAGTTTTTGGGTAAAGTGAGCGATGATACGTTAAAAAAATTATACAAACAAGCGCATGTGGTGTGTCTGCCTTCAGTGAATACCACTGAGGCTTATGGACTTGTTTTAATCGAAGGAGCATTATACGGATGTGTACCAGTGGCATCTAATCTAATTGGAGTAAGAGAGAACGTGTCGCGACTGCGAGGATGCCTATTCAAGCCGGGATCATATCATTCCTTGGCTGAGAAGATAAGAATGCTTTCAAGCAAAAAGGAATTGTGGCTAAACTTTGCCAGCAAATCAAGGAAGGCTGCACACGACTATGTAAGCATGTACCCCGTTGGGTATTACGTAAGGAGACATGAAGAGATTTTTGCTAAGGTCTGTTCGCAAGAATGGGCGTAATTTGTAGTTGCATCTTATGTGAAAGGAATAGAAGCTATTTTGTTGAAGAAAATTTATGTGATGGATGTATCTAGAGATGCTACGGATTAGGGTTGCCTTCTCCTATGCGTGTTTGTATGGTTACGATAGATAACCCCTGCTACTATAGGGGTGATGGAGTAGCTGTACACACGTATTTCCTCTCGCTGAATCTAGCTAGGCTCGGCTGCGAAGTTCACGTTCTGGGTTTATCTAGAAATTTAAAAATGAAAAGGGTGATGTCCAGTGAAGGAGTGACTTTCCATTGTTTTCCTGACTATCTAAGAGTGGGAAAACCTTCAAGATTTCTATTCTTTCTACAGAAAATGGCAAAGGAGATTTTGACGCTTTCGAACCTGAAGAAGTTTGATGTGGTTCACGGTCAAGGAAGCAGTGTAGGTGCAGTAGCTTTCGCAAAGAGACTGGGACTTGAATCAAGATGTGTTGGAACAATTCACACGGTGGGATTTGACGAGCAGATGGAAACGGCTAAGGACTATTGGAGATATGGTTTTTACTTGACTGGACTGTATATGATCCTGTCTGCTCCTCCCCCGATAATAATGCAATACGGAAAATTTGTCTACAATCAGATGGATGTAAACATCTCAGTTTCTGAATATAACAGAAGACGTGCATCATTGATTTATAGGATTCCCATCGACAAAATAATCACAATTCCGTCGGCTGTTAATAGCAGCTTTCTCAATGATGATGCTTTGAAAGGAGCAAAGTCTATGCCAAGTCATCCAGTAATCTTGTATATAGGTCGCCTAGCACCGAGGAAAGGGGTTCATTATTTATTGCAGGCAATGCCAAATGTAATAAAGTACTTTCCTAAAGCCCGATTAGTTGTCGTCGGAGCAGGCCCTCTTGAACATCACTTAAAAGATTTGTCAAGAAGGCTGGACTTGCAAAATTCTGTGATGTTTTTAGGTTATGTTAGTGATGAAAGGATACGGAGACTCCTCGCCTCTGCTGATGTAGTGGTCGTTCCCAGCATATTCGAGGGGTCCCCCCTTGTATTGCTTGAGGCGATGGCTGCTGGCAAACCTATTGTTGCCTCCGCAGTTCAGGGGATACCTGAGGTCGTTAAACCTGATTTCTCTGGCTTACTGGTGAAACCACGTAACATCTACGAGATTGAACACGCCATAGTTCGTCTTTTGAAAGATAGGGAGTTTGCAAATTATCTGGGAGAGAACGCGAGACAAGCAATTATAGAAGATTACAGTTGGGAAAAAATCGCGAGAAGAACGCTGGAGGTCTACGAGAAATTATGAATTATAAAATCTGGCGAGCTACCGAATTTTGGGTCACACTGTCTTGCATTATCTTAGTAATTCTTTTGCGTTTGCCGTACATGTATGGTCCTGCAGATTTGGATGAGGGAAATTACGCGACTATAGGAATGATTATTTCAAGAGGCGCGGTTTTGTATAGGGACGTTGGTGATAGCAAGCCACCCTTGATTTACTACATCAATGCCGTGTTCAACTTTATTTTCGGATCTAACCTACCGGTTTTGCGCTTGATCTTTGCTGTAGTATCGGGAACTACCGGAATCTTCGTCTTTTTAATTGCAAAGAAGATCTACGGCACAAAGATAGGAATAATTTCCGCCTGTCTTTTCATTTTATTTTCCTGCTCCACGCTTTGGGGATATCATAGCCCAACGAACATCTACAGTTCATTGATGGAAAGTATAGCAATATATCTTTTAATAATCGCCTTCTCTTCGAAGAAGCAAGAAGCAACCTATACAATTATTGCTGGTGTATTCGTTGCCCTTTCGGTACTGATAAGACAAACGAGCATTCTCCTATTTGTTGCTGTAACAGTATGGTATCTGATCAGATTTTCTCGGCGTAAACAGTTTCATGTATCTGTGATGTTGAGACAGACATTAAGACGCGACTTTTTAATCGTGTTAGGATGCTCTGTGGTATTTCTGCCGATAATCTTCTATTTCATAGAAGTCTCTGGATTTGATGATATGATTTACTGGGTTTTAATTGAGCCAATGCCTGGAATGGCTGAGCATACACCGTGGACCATGGGGTTAAAAGCAGAATGGCTTATCGTCGTGGTTTTAGCAACCCTGCCTCTTCTATTTCTTGCCCTCATCGCAGCAAAAAATAGACTTGAACACAAAGCAGAAGAAACTTTGTTGATGTTTCTTTGGATGGTTCTCCCTCTTCTATTCTTTTGGTTACTCCCTATACCTGCATATGTTCACTATTACTACCAGATTTTGCCTCCGCTTTGTATAGTGGCGGGAAAAGAGTTGATGTCTCTTTACCAGAACTGGAGACAAGTGAGTGTGATCGTCGACCGAAAAGGTTTAAGAAGGTTTATGCCGACCCGTAAGCAGTTGGTTGGCGCCATACTGATAATATCGGTGATCTCAAGCTTAATATTCAACATTGTTGTGAGCCAAGGATATGTATGTAGGTATGACTCACAAGTCGCAATGAAAGTCGCTGATTTCATAAAAAATCAAACAGCCCCCAATGAAAAGATATTTGTATTCGAGTTTTGGGTAAAGATTGGTCCTCTAATTTACTATTTATCAGAAAGGTGCCCGCCACTGCCTAGACCGTTTTTTTTTACGTATATGCAAAATGGTATAACAAGCTTAGATGTGGAAAACGTTGAGGAAGCGCTTCTGGAGACGAACGTCAAGTACGTAGTAGTCATTGGACCTTCACCACCACCTGAATGGAACGCCTCCAAATTATTGTTGAATATATTATCACAGTACTATCCCTTCTATGTAGTGTCTGATAAATACGTCCAGTTTCCAGCGTCTCCTGCATCGCCATGGCAATCAGAATTAGAAGTTGCAGTGTACAAGCGTCTGGATTTATGGTCTCAAGAGATCAAATCAATTGATGTTGAGAACAACGTAACAATCAAATATGATTTCCCATCTCAAGGAAGATGGATTACTGAAGTTAGATCCATCGACCAGTATCAAGAGTGGTTGACAATGCCTAATGCGGCTTTGTCCTTTGAGATACTTGCAAATGAAGATAACAACACACTTTATATAGACCTCTTCGATGCAAAAGGGAACTTCAGAGAGTTTGGATTATTTCTTAATTTCAAAGGATGGAAAAACGTAACCATTCCAATTTCCGACACCTTCTTCCCTAAGAGGGATGTTAGCAGCCCAGATTTCGATGAGATAGTGAACATACATTTTCTTCTTGAACATACTGTTCACGAACAACCTTATCCTAAACAACCCATTTCAGGGGCGCTTTCAGGTTTGGTGTTAATTAAAAATGTTCAAATATTGTACGTTGAGGAGACAAATGTTGGAGACTGAACTCATCACGCCTTCATCAATCAAGTGCAAGATCAGATAGGGTTAACGCATGAAGACAACAGATTACGTCAATTTATGTAAGGATTTGATAAAGGCTAAGCTTGCATACAAAAATCTGGTTCAAGTGCCAAACCCTTTTAGGATAAATGTTGCAGTGACATACCGTTGCAATCTTCGTTGCAAGATGTGTAACATATGGAAGATATACAGAGAGTCTCCCGATCTTGCAAAAGATGAGATGAGTTCAGATGATTATACTCGGCTTTTTGAATCTGTTTCCCACGACTTATTCTGGCTCGGGTTAACAGGTGGCGAACCCTTTCTCAAGAAGAACCTCGTAGACATCGTCCATCTCGCGGCTTCAAAATCACCGAAGCTTCACATCTTAGAACTCACTACGAACGGTTTTTCTGAAAGAACCATAGAAAAGAAAGTTAATGAGATACTAGAAGATGCAAACATTCCTTTCATAACAGTGGGAGTAAGTATAGACGGCCCACCTTTAATGCACAACTATATAAGAGGTCGAAAGGAATCCTGGAAACGGGCTATCACCACCTACAAAAAACTGTGTGAGATTTCAAGTTCTTATCCAAACTTGTCCCCACACATAAGTTACACAATCTCGCAGCACAATGCTGGGTGTTTTCCAGATTTTCTAAACGCGTTAGCAGAGGAAGGAATCAGAACAGAGGCAAATCTGATTTCCGTGGGTATAGAGCACATTGGCCATATATATCACAATGTGAACGCGATAAAAGGTTCGTCACTTTACGCAGCCGACAATGACATAAGGCTTCTTTTATCCAGAATCAGAATTTTTGGAGTGTTTACCAAGGATATTGTGGAAATCGGCAGGCAACTCTTTAAGAAGATGTTTCTAATCTCAGCGATAGATTTCTTAAAAAAACCAAATAAGATGGTGATCCCGTGCGCTGCACTATTTTGTTCATGTTTCATAGACCCATTCGGATTTGTGTACCCATGCTCTATTTACGGTAAAAAATTAGGCAACGTGAGAAAGACAAGTTTCTACCACATCTGGCACTCTCATACGGCTAATAGGCTACGAGAAAGGATAAAGGAAGAAAAATGTCCGAATTGTTGGTCTCCATGCGAAGCGGAGCCTAGTTTCCTCATGTCTCTCCCTAAAACTCTACTTCCTGCTTTAGTAGGACATGTACCTTGGAACGAACATTAATTACTGACTTTTATCAAAGACACAAGCTTGAATAATTCAGAAAACAGCCACTTACTGCAATGTACTTCTTCTGTGGGAGACCCATGTCCTTTTAAGTTTAGACGCAAAGGTAGACACCTTTGTCAGAATTTGGCCGCCGTAGGTGATGACGAGAATGTAAATGATTATCCAAACTATGAAGAAGAGTTCTCCGTAATATTCGTGGAACATCTTTAGAGCCTCTGACCCCATATGCACCCCAACTACACAGATAGATACGATTCTCAGAAGGTTCACGAGAAATGTGCCAAGTGCGCCGATTGCGATGTAGATGATTTTCCGTTTGAACGAGATTGGAGCTCCTTTGATTAGAAGCAAAATTACGAATGTGTAGATGAAGAGACTTTGAATCCCAGCACAACCCCAAGCGATTCCAATAGGTTGGGGGATACCGTGAATTTTTAGAATTGACATACCTAGAGACTGGGAAGAAGGAGGGAGCAGCTCTGCTTTGTATCCTATCAAATTAAGAACGCTGACTACCAAAGAAGCTATCACTGGTACAAATCCCTGAAGCATGTTAAGAAGGCCAAAAGGATAGAACGTGTCGATCATGTAGAAACAGCTTGTTGCTCCAAGAAAGAATATAGAAACTGAGAAAAATTTCAAACTGTCGACCTTGTATAGGAGCAAAACACAAGCCACGAAACAAATCACGAGAATAACATACTCTATTGAAAGAGCCCAGCCTTCAAGAACCCATTGCCCATACTCTTGATATGGCACTCCTACAAGTTTACCCAACTCCATGATCTCATCACCAAGTGCAAAGGAAAATATGCCGATCAAGCAGGTTGGAGTAACGGTTGTGATGATTGTCGCTGCGATGCTGAGTGGCTTGTCGGAAAACTTCTTCCATACCAGTGCAAGTTCGAGAAAGATGAGCCATATGAAGATAAGGTATGGTGCTCGCCCTTTCCAAACGAGCTCAAATGAACTTGGATCGAGGGAATAGAGTGCAGAGATGGGGAAAGTGAAAGAGAGGGGAATGACGAGCTTTCTTAAAGCTTCACCTATCCTGTTTAGCAAACGAAGGTCTCCGGAACTTCTCTTGAAGGCCACATGTTTCATAAGTAAATAAAAGTATTATCTTTCTCCATATATTTCTCTATAATGGGCTGTTTACTTGTCTTTTACGATTCACTTCAACTATTCAGGACTAATTCATTTGTTGGTGGATTGTTGTGTAATAGAAAGATTTTCACCCTTGCTGGGGCTCAATAGTAACCTTTTTCACACTTCTCAGTTTTCTTCTATAGTAAGCTAAGGGATGCCGTATTCTTTTGCAGATCTCATCGGCGCCAACGCAGACTCCATGGGTACGAAGGGTATCACATCGGGGCGGAATATATTTTGTTCGACCTCCTTTCTCGCCAGCTATGTGTTCCACCTGATAACGGGTCATTCTTTCGTCGAAGTCTGAAAAGGAACGAAATAAGTCAACAACGTTTTCCACAGTCATACCAATGTTTACTAAGAAAGAAGTTAATGCGAAACGGCCGATATGGGAAAGATGATGACCGGACTTTACACTGCTATATAATTCTTTTATACAGGGGGGAAATGCTGCAGTAACTACTGTTTGTGGAATTTCTTCTGATCTGATTTTACCTCTTTTTTCAATGAAGAGTTGTTTTAGTTGCTCTACTCGGTTCATTATGTTCTGTGGAAGGGAATCTATTTTTACACTGAGTTTTCCTTCAATGTATCTTTGTACCTCCTCTTGTAGTAAACGGCTTGCCTCACTTTTTGTCAGATAAACGTTTCCTTGAAGCATAACCCGGTTGACAAGTTTCCATTTTTTGTCGTGGAAAGTTGCTGTATTTTCCAGAAAATTTGTAAAGTAGAGTGAGAAATCGTAGATTCCTATGTTAGTGCCGTCTTCGACTAGCCTTACGTTCCAATTGAAGTTCTTTGCAATTTCAATTATTTTTTCTCTGTCTTCTTCTTCAAGTTGATGGTAGACTCCTTTGGCTTCGGCTAATGCATATCTTTTTTTGAGGTACGAATTGGCGAGGGCAACTACTATCATGACCGCTATTGGGAAGGAAGGGATTTCGATGTCATAGTTACCCAGCTCTCTGCTTACCAAGGCATCTTGAATAGCTTCTTCAACTCGTTCTTGAGCCCTGTTTAATATAGACCTGTACTCCGGATTTGCCAATTCATCAATTTTTAAATCTAGATTTTTTACGAATTTTGCGGCTTCTGGGATGAAGGGGTATTTAGCTAAGTCGCTTTTCGTAAATACTTAGTGCCTCTCCCACTCGTTGTTCACTATTCTACTTCTATGCGTGGAGCGAGATAGTATGTTAGTTTTCCTTCTTTTTCCTGTTCAAAGTTTAGTTTGATGGGCATGTCGTTAGAGAATTCCAGAGTTGCCACAGCAGATGTCGCAGACGCAGCCTTAACTATCTCAGATAGGTAGCTTAAACTAAATGTTGCCTTAGACGGCTCTTTAACTTCTAAATTTAGAAGGGCATCACTACCTTTCTTCAGTTCTATGGTGGCCCCCATGAGGTCCCCAGTGGCTTGCATTACCATTTTTTCGTTGTCAGCTTCGATTCGAACATGGTCGCTTACTAATGAAGCGTCTTCTATGGCTTCACGTAACCCTTCTGTTGTGGCTCTTGCTTTAGCGTTGAAAGTAACTTTTGGAGTGGGAACCTCTTCCTCCATGGCTTCTAGGGTTGGCATGTTAAACGTACGTACATACTTTCCCCTTATCGTCATGTTTAGTCGCCCCGTTTTTTCATCCAAGGAAAGTTCGAGGGATTCGTCTTTCCCGGATCGTCTAAGCAGCTTTAGCATTTCACCTATGTTGAGGCATATCTTCATTGGCTCACTGCAGTTGTATTCATCAAAAATTGTTCGGGACCATTCGAAATCGACCATGGCTACCCGTGAGGGGTCCATAGCACGGAGTTTAATTCCTTCTGGTGTTATGTCGAAGGTGGCTTCATCAACGAGTGTCGAGATTGCGGTCATCATGTCTTTCAAAAGCTTTGCATCCGTTATCTTGACGTTAAACAAAGATAATCCTCCTCCAATGCGTATATTGACCCTTCCTTTTAATCTTTTTACTAACAGGGTTTAGCTAGTTCACTGCTCAGCCGTTTTAAGAGTGCCACCTTGAAATAATTAAAGAAAAGAATTTAGCTGTATTCCCGGAAGGTATAGTTACATTTTGTGCATCTGAAGAATTGTGTTGAGGATTCGTCGCTTCCTCTTGTTTGAACTTGCCAAGCGTAGGCTAGGTTGTTTCCGCACTTCGGGCATTCTATCTTGACGGTGGGGAGTGTTCTTAATTTTTGTTCCTGTTTTCCTATCACGGCTATGCGCTCTTGAGGAGTGTGCTCTATAACCTTTGGACGAGTGGTTAACTCGGGTGTCGCAGGTTTTGTATAGCCACATTTTGGACATGAAAGCAAAAGAACAGTCTTTTTCCGTTCTTTTTTGCGGGTTGGCGTTAACCTCATTCCGCATTTTGGGCAAAACTCCATGTCGAGTCACACCTATTTTCCTTTTCCTTCATTCGGAGTCTTTTAAACCTTTCTTTCAATGGTTCTCGTGCGTAACTTGGTGTATATTGCATTTCAAGCTTGAGCCTTTTCGACTGTTGCAACTCGTCGATGATCCTACATTCCCTATTCTTTCACTTGTGTTAATCCAGATGCTATAATGTGCGCTACACGTAAAGCCTCGGGAATGTTACTCCGAGTAGATGTTTTCTTTAGAATCTTTTCAGCATCACTTTTGGAGATCCCAGCAACTTGCATGCACACGGCTTCTTCGTCATTTCGTGTATATACTTGGCTTATCTCTCCTGCATTTTCTATTGCTTGCCATCGCTTTTCGTGCTCAGGCAAATTTTCGAGTGCCAACTTTATTTCTGCAAGGTTGGGCTCTTCTCGAGTTACTGTTACAACAGGCAAATTTATTTCTTTGAAAAGCCATTGTATATCTACTACATTGAACCCAGCAAGGGTAATTCCATTTAGCATCACTACTCTAAGCTGTTTGTAATGGGGAGAACTTTTTATCATGAAGGCGATTTTTTCCGTTGCATCCGTCCCGTCGATTTCTACTTCTGTTCGCATAACTCCGTCAAGCCAATATCCACCTCGATAAACAACTCCAACAACATCAACGGTGCCTTCGGTACGTGGAAGGAAAGCCCCATCGTCTATACCTAAAACTCTGATTTCCGGTTTTATACAGCGAAATCGTTTAAGATTCAAACTTACTCCTCTTAAGCCATCCACTTAGCTTTAAATCTTTTTATAAACACCTACTATCAGTGAAACGATAAATACAAAGTGAGTGACCATGTTCACTTTCGTGTTGAAGTATAAGAACCTACGTGAAGTTTTGATGGACCAAAAACTTGCTTCTTTAGGTGACTCTTTCGTGAATTTCATATACTCATTGGTCCTTTCAAAGAGAAAAGAAGAGCCTATCGGTGCTAAGGTTGATAGTCGTATCCTATCTGAAGCCCTTAAAAAGGCAGGTCTAAGAAAATTACTGCCTTCCAGAATTGACAGACATACACAAGCAGATGCAGCGGAGGCTTTGATCGTATATGCTTGGATACAAAATATCATAACAATGAAGGAAAGTGTCAACATTTTGGAACAACATGAGGACCCTGTTGAAGCCTTCTGCACCCTTCTGCTAACAACCACAAAGAAATTAAACTTAACCGATATAAATTTGTAGAATGTTATCTATTAACTACGATTCTGACCTCTTATAACTTTTAAAGGCCTTTTCAAAACTTGTTCTAAATTCTTTATTTTGTGCTCGTATCTTTTTCACCGCGTCCTTTATTGCATCCTCTGGTTTTCGTCTTTTTTTGGTGCGAACATAAACTATAGCATGCGGGAGTAGAGGATGTGGTACGGTGTATCCTGCCATGTCAACTGTATCATCTTCGATAAGAACCTTCTGTAATACGTTACAGAGGGAATGCCCTTCCCCTTCGATGTCGATTTCCAACTCGTTTGAGGTTTTTTTCAGAACTTGGACTTTCATTCTTTTTTCTTCCAGACTAACCTTTATTATAATCCGAAGCAATTTTTCGTTTTTCAATATTCCCGCAGTTAGGACATTGTAGTCCTCGTCTTCCCAAGGTTAGCATATGCCCACATTGCGAACAGAAAGAGTAGATAACCCCAAAGTTTCCTTCTGAAGTTGACAGATGATGCGTTCTGTTCATGGTGCTAATTACTTTGGCCCTCATGATGTCACCGGGTTTACATACATCATACATTATCTCAACGTAATTAGGACTTGCATCGGAAATATGTAAAATTCCCGTGAAATTACCTGAAAGAGCCCTCTTCCCTATTTGGGATATACGTAATACGGCTGATTTGCTCTGTACATCAGAAACTTGTCCCGCAACGATGCTTCCTACTTTGGGAACATTCACTCCACGAATCAAAGGATAGACAGACACCTTTTTATTGAGCATATCTAAGAGCGTGCGTCCAGTGACTTTGGAGTGGATGACACCATCTTCCGTATATGTTCCTGCGCCCGGCGTAAATTCTTCAATGACCCCTAATCGGTCACCGGGTACAACAAATTTACCACTTTTTCTTTCACTTTCATGCATGTGTTTTCCCTTCTATTCGATACAAATCAACCTCAATATTTCGCCTTTCTTTGGTGTGAAACTCGAAGAGTTTCGGAATTGTCATCTCCATATGAAAGATGCCAGTAACTTTTCCACCACGCTTCTCAATAAACCTTTTGATAAACTCTCTGCTACGTTTTCCACTTTTATGAAGAGAGTATATTCTAAAGCCCAGTTCTAAGGATTTTTCCAAGAATGCTCTGTCCGCACTTCTTTTTTGGACGCCGAAAGGTGGATTTTGTAGGACTGTATGAAAATGCCCGCGTAGAACATTGATGTCTGCAGTAATCCAGTTTGTCTTTTTTTCTACTGCTAATTTCCTGGCATTATCTTTCGCTACTTTTATGGCTAATGGATCTATATCGATGCCAAACGTTTCTTTTGCACCTAAAAGTACGGCGCCTAAGGCGAGTCTCCCAGTGCCACACCCCAAATCCACTACAGTCTTGTTAACAATGTCATCGTAGGTGTAGGTAGCCAAGTACAGAATCTCAGCTGCAACTTCTGATGATATCGTGTATTGTTCAAGGTAAGCCTTAGGGTTTGGATGGGGCATAATTTCTGCAATTGTCTTTTCTAGGTCGTGTTTTCGAACCAACCTTTTTTGCATAATTGTTCCCAACTCATCTCACCAAGAACCACTAAAGTTTCATTAGGTGTGAGAACCGGTTTGTGAAACCTTGTTCCGTCATCTACAGATACTCGTGGACAAGCGGTATTTACGAATGCTTCTATACATGGAAACTGTAAAAGCGCTTCTGGCGCGACTTCTTTCAGTGCAAGTAGCGCGGTGCTTCTCCCGTTTTTCTCAAGTTTCTTCTTTATTGCCATAGCTAACCCAAGTCTTCTTTGACCACTTTTTAATCCAATTAATATACCGAACTTTTTGGCTTCTTTTGCCTCAGAGATGCTAGCCCACCTCTGATTGATTATTCTTCTAACTTCTTCGTCAATATTGTAGGCTCTTCTTTCATAGGGGTCAGCAACAATTGTGGACTTTGCTGTGGCTAATGCTACACCTATGGCATGAAATCTACCGCCTCCGATAAGAAGGAACGCTTCAGCCTCCTCTGCGACTGATTTAGCATTGGTATAATCGCAACCGGTTACTTGACCAGCATATTTTACATGTCCTGAATCTCCAATTACAACAGTTTTCCCTGATTTAAGCAGCATCTTCTTTGCTTCCTCAAGTGTATGAACATGCTGAACTATGGTCACTAATCCAATAGTGTTCCAGTTCTTTAGAAGGGGTATCGCCTTTCGCACAGCAATTTTAGGACTGATTTTTGCTCTAGCTTCAATGTAGAGAATTTGTGTCCGTCCTTCCTTGAACATTGGACTGTGACCATAATGGACGATTAGGCAGATGCCTAGATTTTTGGCATCCAATATTGCTAAATCGCAAGCGCCATAGCAGGGGTCGGCTGAAATGATTGCTGTGGCTCCCGCCCGTTCAATTATTGATGCTAGACGTGGACCTTCAGCCTTTAATCCTTCAGGGAGTTGTAAGAGGACTCGTTTGGCTTCTCGTTTTCTTATTTCTTCTTTTAAACGTTTTTCTTCAAGGTCAAAGGTCTTTGTTTCCATTTGGATTTGCCACTGAAATGAGAAAATAAAGATTGTTAGAATTATTTTATGCGTTTATTCCCATTCTGGGAGCCACTCACGGTTTTGCCTAAGCTTTCCAGTTGTGGTGCTGTTTCTAAGTGTTTCAGCTAACCGTTCAAGCAGAAGTTTTTGTTCGATACTTGCTACCAGTTGCCTTGTACGAATAACGGCATCCGCATTTACTGAAACGCTGTCAATTCCGCATCGAACAAGAAATTCGGTGAAATCTGGAAGATTTGAGGGCCCTTCTCCACAGATGGAAACGGTGCGTCCATGTTGGTGGGCTACCTTGATAAGGTGAGCAATGATGCGTTTTATGGCTGGATCTCTCTCATCGAAGTACCCCATTAGCCCCAGTCTTTCTGAGTCCCGGTCAATGAGTAGGATACCTTGTGTCAAGTCGTTAGAGCCTATGGAGAAACCATCGCAGAGTTTAGAGAAGTCATCAGCCATTATAGCGATAGAAGGGGTCTCTGCCATGAACCATATCTGAAAGTCTCTCGAACTCTCAAGTCCCTCTTCCTTAATTATTGCCAAGCATTTTTTGGCTTCCCAAACTGTTCTTATGACGGGAAGCATCACCCATACGTTTTGGAGTTTCCATTCTTCCCTGCATTTTTGGATTGCCTTGCACTCGAGTCTAAACGCTTTTTCGTACCATTTGCTTATGTATCTGCTTGCCCCTCGCCAGCCAAGCATCGGGTTTGCTTCGGTTATTTCATATTTTTCTCCACCCTTTAATTCTCTGTATTCGTTTGTTTTGAAGTCGCTGAATCGTACCACTACTGGGCGTGGTTGTATAGCCCTTGCTACCGTGGCTATTCCTTTGGCTAATTTGTCTATAAACTCGTTTCCTCGTCCAGTCTCTAGCATATATAATGGATGTTCCTTGATGTAACTAGCAAGAATGAATTCAATACGCATAAGACCTATTCCGTCGAAGGGTAGGTTTTTGTATTTCTCGACCATCTCTGGCACGCCGAGGTTCATGTATATTTTTGTGGCGGTTATGGGAGCTTGCTCAAGCATAGTTGTAGTGTTTGCTGCGTTTGGTAATGCTGGTGCAACGGGTTCCTGTGGTTCCTTTATAATTCCTTCGTATACGACACCGCTTCTCGCATCCACGGTGTATCCCTGGTTGGTTTTCATTAGTTTAGTAGCATTCTCGGCTGCAACGATGCATGGTATGCCTAACTCTCGGCTTACTATTGCGGCGTGACAGGTAACTCCTCCTTTGTCTGTAACTATTGCTCCCGCCATTTTCATGAAGGGTACATAATCGGGATTAGTCATGGTGGTAACAAGAACATCGCCCTTCTCCATAAGCTTAGAGGCATCTTCTGTTGTGAACACAACTTTCGCTAAACCAGCACTGATGGCTCTTTTCCCAGCTGCTATTCCCGTAACGATTACCTTTTGCTCCATTTCTGGGATAGAGGGTTTCATCTCCATTTCACTCGATATTCCTTTCGAACTCCACACAGTTTCAGGTCTGGACTGCGTGATAAACGTGTTTTCTGGAAAAGACATGTCTCGGTCAATTGCCCACTCAATGTCTTGTGGCGTTCCATAATGTTCCTCAATTTTCTTGGCAAGCTCGGCAAGTTTGAGAATTTCCTCGTCGGTTAAGCATGACTGTTCTTGTTTTTCAGTTGGCACTTGAGCCTTAATTGTTTTACCAGTCTTTGGGTCTCGAATGCGTTCAACGATTTTCTTCGCAATTTTTCTGTCTATTACTTTGAGGTTTTTTTTGTCTACAACATAGTGGTCTGGTGTGACTTCTCCAGAGACCACGGTTTCGCCTAGTCCCCAGTTTGCTTCAATGACGATTTCGTTCTCTTTACCGGTTACTGGGTTAATAGTAAATGTAACACCTGCAATTTCTGAATTTACCATTTTCTGGACTCCGACGCTGATGAGAACGTCTTCGTGTCGGAAGCCCTGCTGAGTTCTGTAAAAAATTGCCCTGGGAGTGAACAAACTTGACCAACATTTTACAGTTTTCTCAAGGAGGTCTTCGGTTCCTCTTACGTTTAGATAAGTTTCCTGTTGACCGGCAAAGGAGGCGCCAGGCAAATCTTCAGCTGTGGCACTTGAGCGCACAGCCACAAAGGCTTGAGAAGCACTCGCTTTTTTACCAAGTTTTTCGTAGGCGTTTTTTGTAGCTTTTTGGATTTCTTGGGGCATAGAAGTGGATTCTATTAGATGACGGATTTTTTGGGAAGCTTTTTCGAATTGCTTGGGGTTGTTAACGTCAGTGACGATTTCTTTGATGGTTGTGTATATCTTCTCTGCGATTTTTGTCTCGGTGATGAATTTTTTATAGGCGTAAGCGGTTACTGCAAAGCCTGGTGGAACTGGAATACCTGCTCTGAGCATCTCTCCTAAGTTGGCGTTTTTACCCCCAACAAGGGGGATATCTTTTTTACCCAAATTTTCAAAATCAATAACAAGTTTCTCTTTAAAACTCTGCAAGAAGGTTCACCTCGTCTAATCTGAGGTTTTCTCGACATTGATTCGACAAGAAGTGGGCAATTTTGCTCCTCCTCTTTTCAAGGCTTCCTTTGCGAATTCTATGCCGTTTTCGTTGACGTTTACCATTATAACTGGTTGGTTTGCGTTTACACGAGCAGCCGTTCCAATAGGCTTGCCGAAAGCCCTACGCATCCCATCTTGTAAACGGTCTGCATGTGCTCCAAAAATCATTTTATTTTCCCGAAGTATAACATGTGGATACGGCATAATGTTTAAGAGATAATCGTTTCCTAACTTCTCAGAGAGAACCCGATTTGCTGCCACACGTGCAGCTTCTAAGGCGTTGTGACGCATTTGTACTTGCTTTTGGGCGATGAGAAGTGCCTTATATTCAAATTTTTTTGAGGTATCACCCATAGTGAATTTGGTTATTTTTGGCTGTGGGGAGCTTTTGGCATACTTTTTTCTAGTGTAGGCCTGTCCCTTTACCTCTCTGTAGTTTTTTGCTTTCATACCATTTCCCTCAGCATAGGCAGAACAGCTGTATATTTAAGCATTTGTTCGCATCGTCGCTTATATAAGGTATGAATTCTTAATCTTAAGATATCCTTTACAAATGTAACCAAACTCTCTGATGGGGACGAATTATTGTTAACTGTCAGGGCTCGCACGCTAAAATATTAATAACTCCAAAGCCATGTGTAGAGGCATGGAAGAGTGCAAGAGACCAAATTGGGACAGATACTTTCTTGATTTATGTGAAGCTGTTTCGAAAAGGGCGACATGTGATAGAGGAAGAAACGGATGTGTAATTGTAAAAGATAAAAGGATTCTAACTACAGGATACGTCGGTGCGCCTGCAGGATTACCTCATTGTGATGAAATTGGGCATGACATGCGTAAGGTTTTTGATGACACTGGAAATGTTACTCAACATTGTGTACGAACATTGCACGCAGAACAGAATGCGATAATCCAAGCTGCAAAATTCGGAGTATCCATAGAGGGAGCGACACTTTATTGTAAAATGGTTCCATGCAGGTCTTGTGCAATGATGATTATCAATTCTGGTATCAAACGTGTGGTTGCAGAAAAACATTATCACGCTGAAACAGATACTGTGCAAATGTTCAAGGACGCAGGGGTCGGACTCGTTGTAATAAGCGACGATGTGGAAAAATACGACAGACAATGAAAACTACAAAACTTCCATTTAGACTGTTTAGAGACGCTTGGCTTCAATTACGACTAGCGTTTCAAAAGCGACCTTCTCTTTAGCAATAATCTTTGCTTGTAATCCGACTTTCTCGAGAGTTTGCATGGTTCTATCAACATCAGACAGGGTCGATTGCACCAAGAGAAATCTGCCATCCATCTCCAGATATCTCGACACCTCCAACAAAAACCTGTCAATAAGTTCTCTTCCACCAAGTCCACCAGCCCATGCCCTTCCTATCCATGTTTTCTGTTCTCCCTTCTCTGAAGGTAAGTAAGGAGCATTGAAAAGGATTACATCAAACTTTTCACCTTCATTTATGGGCTGGAAAAGGTCCCCTCGTAGTATGCTCATCTTTCTTTCAACTCCGTTGAGTTCTGCGTTCATCTTGGCACAGCAAACTGCATACGGATTTGTGTCTACGGCAATAACGGATCTGCCTTTTTTCGCAGCTAGAATTCCTAATATTCCACAACCTGTACCCACATCTAGCACAAAATCATTTTTGTTGACACGGAGATTTTCTGCGAGAAGAAAGGTGTCCTCTGCAGGTTCGTAAACATTCTCCAAAACGTAGAATACGTGATTGTCAAAGAAGAACTTCTTCATTGGTTTTCCGGACAATTTCATTGGTAAGGGCTCCAAAGTCTTCTGGTGCAAGTTCCCAGACTCTCTTTTGGTGAAAAAGTAAAGAATCCGCTAACCTTATTGCTTCTTTCCCGATTATTTTTCGTTTACGTAAAAAGGGAATAACAGCATTTCTCACTTTCTTGTTTCGTTGAGTAAATATCACCCGCACGAGTTCAAAAAAGGCTTCTTTGTCTTTCACAGTAAAGGGGGGTTTTCTAGGTTTTAAACGCACAACCATGGAGTCAACTCTAGGCGGTGGGTAAAACATTCTTCTCGGTACATGCTCCAAAGGTTCCGTCTCGGCGAAATAATAGGTTGTGACCGTTAGTCTTCCGTAATCTTTGCTTCCAACAGAAGCTGTAAGTCTTTCTGCGAATTCTTTCTGAAACGTCAAAACTGCACAGTCGAATTTCCTTTCCAAAATCCAAAACAACATTGGAGAAGAAATTGAGTAGGGAGGAACTGAAACCACTTTGTTAAAAGGTGGAACTGGAACCTTAAGAATGTCTCCTTCTATCAATTCCACGTTCTCTAAATCGTTAAGTTGCGTTTCTAACACCTTTATCAAGTTTCTGTCGACCTCAACAGCAATAACTTTCTTACATTTTTCAGCAAGCAACCTTGTCAGGAATCCGAAACCAGCTCCCACTTCCAGAATCACGTCTTCACTCCTTATAGATGCATAAGATAACAGTCTTTGCAAAAGGGACATGTCTACAATGAAGTTCTGTCCCAAACGCCTTTTGGGTGAAAACTTGTAAAAGTGAAGTAGACGCCTAACCTCTTCAAGAAGATTCATTGTTTTAGCCATTAGGTTGCCCTTGTGAAGAAGCGATATTTACTCTCCTCAGACAACTCTTCTAAGATTCTTTTTGTGATAAGCTTCGCTGGATTAGGAATATTAGTACGCTGTTGTAGATCTTCAAAACTCTTAAACGGATTCCTTTCACGTTCATCGATAATTTGCCACATGTATTTTTTTCCGATTCCAGGAATCAACTCTAAGGCATGCATTCTGGGCGTTATCGCGTGCGCAGTATTGAAGAAGTTAACAAACCAACTTTCACGGTTTAGCACTATCTTCTCTACCACTATGGGCAGTTCCATTTTGGCAGTTGTAGTCAGTTCATTATAGCCTATTCTACCTATGATATAGGTTATTTGATCTCGCATGGATTTTCCGATATAAACTCTCTGAGACGATTTAAGAACAATTTCTTCCTTTGCAATTGCTTCTAGAAGTGTGAAATATTCTTCTCCAATAACTTGAGCAAGAGCTCCCGCTCGATAACTTTGTCTACCCCCAGGTCTGCCATGGGGAAGAAAATCAAGGATGTACGCGTACTCTTCGTAACGTTTCTCAGATGCTTGACTCATATCTCTCCCTTACCTAGATTTACTCCCTTCTAAAATTTGCATGCAGCACCTCCAAACGCTAGAATGTTTTAGGGTCTCCACTGGTTAAACGTCTTCAAGAAATACACGTAACCTTTGTTTCCTGCCTTCATTGGAACACACTTGACTGCTTATTCATAATAATATCCAATCAATATAATTATTTTGGCATGACATATTTCGAAAGACCAAATAGATTTGAAAGGTTATTCGCCTATTGATAATCTTCTCTTGTTATATTAAGAGCCTTTCAAGTGATACTTATTCACTTTTCCGGTATTTGTTAAGAAAAGCTAGGAGGGATTCTAACCTAGAGGTTTCCACAATTTTGCGTCCTCCAGCTAAAAAGACCCGAATTTCTTCTATGGATTCTGGCATGCAATTTACTATTTGAGCCGCCTCGTCACTACCTAATTCGAATTGTTTAACAAGTTCATCCATTACTTTCTCTGCGCCTTTAGAATCTACCTTGGAAAATTTTGCGGCAAAATCTAACGTTCTTCTTTGAAATTGGTCTAGTCTTTCCTCATCAATCTTTTCTAACACATCTTTTGCTTGCGGCACGGTAAGTAATCGTTCTTTTAACTCTTTCTTGGATATCTTTTATCCCTCTTGATGGGGGTTAATATGTTCGGGGCGCACAATTATTTCTTTAACTGCGTCCCCCTGCTTGACGCTCACGACGTAACTTTTACCTCTCTTATTCGCTATGACACCGATTTTTCCATGATATCTGCGATGGGGCATACCCTTATGAACGCTAGGATCTGTTTTGATTACTATTTTATCTCCTTTCTTATAGTCGTAAAGAATCTTGCTGAGCCCTGATTTCCCACGTTCTCGCGGTTTCCTTCTTAAGAGAGAGCGGGTTTGTGCACGGTAACCTTTCGATTTTTTCATTTCACGGCCTCTCAACAATGCTGAGGACATCTAATTTGAGGGGTTCAGTTTTAACACTGATAATTTCGGCAACGCAAGGCTTTGTTCGACCTTCGTCTCCTGTAATCAATTCTTTAATATATAGCCCTCCTTGACAACGTATCCTCATTTCCGCGCTGTCAGGTGCCAATCTCTTTATTTTTGCCTTATATATGTACTTTTCTCGAATTCTGTCTGCTCTCCGGTGTAACACCCGTAAAGGAGTTTGCTGATGAATGATCGTGTTTGCAAGTCTTTCTTCTATTAACTTCAATTCCTCGTCCGAGATGCTTCGGTCAAACTTGATGGCTACCTTATAAATTTTTTCTGCCATCTCTTTTTTCTTCAACTTTCTTACGGCATCCTTATCTACGAAATGGAGATTCAGAGCTTCCAGTTTCCCCTTTGCTTTTTCGTTGACGACTTCTGTAAGGACTTTTAAGTCGACAAATCGTTTTTTGGGTTTTTTGACTTCTATGATGAAGGGTCTACCATTTCCTAGCATGCGGGCGTCTATGTCTTCTCTTCCAGCTGCATGGAAGGAAGTGTCTTTCCCTTGAGTTGCTTTTAGGATTGGGTTTGCAATGGTTTCTTCGATGGATTCCTGATACATTTTTCCAGTCCAGTTGCATTGAGGGCAGCCTTCTCCTCTACATTTGGAGCAGAACCATTTTGATTGAGGTATTCCACGCACAAGTTTTCTGTATCTTCCAGCGATGTAGAGTGGATTTGCTTGAAGCCTGACTTGCTCTGTGAAGGGGTTGACATAGATTACGATTTCGGGTTTTTTGTATTCGGCTTGTTTCTTTGTTATCTCTGATATTCTTTTTCCGATGTCGCGACTGAACTCGTTTCTCACGCTTTCTCCATGTTCCACTTCAAACTCTGCCTTGAATTCGTCTTCTCTCTCCTCTATTTCAGTCGGCAGTTCAATACCTACTAGAAACGTGTTGTATTCATAACGTTTCAGTTTTCTAACAGAACTCTTCACCAAGTCTTCTAGAAGACCAAAGCGGCCTTCACAAAGATAACAGTTCTTCTTTTCCCCAACTCTCTTTTTCATTTTTTTTAGTATTTCAGCCGCCATGGGAAAGGAGCCGTTTACTGCCAGAGTTTTGAGAAGGGAGATTCCGGTTTTCTTTCCGATAAGGGTGTCTTGGTGACCCTTCATGGTTAAGAGAAGTTTTAGGGTTTCGCCTCTTTTTTGGTCATTTAGTCCGTACCCTAATAGAGCAAACTGCCTCCCTAAACAGTAGTCGCAGAGAGGATGTCTCTTAAGCATTTTCCGCGTCTTTTCAAGTATTTCCATGGGACTTGCCCTTTTCTACATGAGTGAGATTGGAACTTACCTTAATTTCATCCTTGCGGCATCGGAAACTTCTTTCCAAAAAAGGGAAGTCTTTTTCTCCTTAAGGTTTTCATCATCTTCTTCATCATTGAATACTGTTTCAAGAGTTCTTTGACCTCCTTTTCGTTTGTTCCTGAACCTCTAGCCACTCGTCTTACTCGAGAAGATGTAAAGATTTTCGGGTTTTCTCTCTCTTGTGGCGTCATAGATTCGATTATTACTTTCCATTTTTTTAGGCGGTCTTCTGCCATTTCCATCATGTCTTCGGGGATGTTGTAGGAAAAGCCTGGAACTAGTTTTAGAAGATGTCTGAATGGACCTAGGCTTTTCATAGATTCAAATTGCTCATACATGTCAGTTAAGGTGAATCTGCCGCTTAAAAAAGCCCTCATCTTCTTTTCGGGTAGTTGTACCTCTGCCTCGCGAACTTTTTCGATGAGGCTTTCGAGGTCGCCCATGCCTAATAATCTGCCGACGAATCGTGATGGAATGAAGGATTCTATATCGTTGATTTTTTCGCCTGTACCGATGAATTTTATGGGTGCTCCAATGGCGGCGACTGCGGAGAGGGCGCCTCCTCCCCTTGCAGAGCCATCAAGTTTTGCAACAAAGATTGATCCTATGGGTGTAGCTTCATGAAACGCTTTTGCTTGTGTTGCTGCTTGTTGACCTATGGTTCCATCAATGACTAGGATTACTTCGTCTGGTTTGATTGCCTTTTCCAGCATCTTCATTTCTTCGATTAGACTTTTCTCCTCTTTGTGGCGACCAGAAGTGTCGATGATAACAACTTCATAATCATCGAATTTTTTTAGTCCTTCTGAAGCGATGTCTATGGATTTTCTGGCTTCTGGGTCTCCGTGTATGGGAATTTTTATCTGATTTGCTAGTTGTTGCAGTTGTGCGTATGCTCCGGGGCGGTAGGTGTCTGTACAAACTAGTGCTGTTTTTAGTCCTCTTTTTTGGAAGTATCTTGCTAGTTTTGCGGCGCCTGTGGTTTTTCCTGAACCTTGGATTCCAACAAGCATGATGATTTTCTTTTTTCCAGGTTCTACTTTTAATGGAACTGGTTTTTCACCTAGGAAGCGAGTCAGTTCTTCATAGACCACTTTTATTACGTGTTCCCGTCTTGAAACTCCTGGTGGAACCTTCTCTTTAAGGGCTCTATCTTCTATTCGCTTTGATATTTCAAGAACCAGTTTTACATTCACGTCTGCTTGCAGTAATGCCCTTTGAATGTCACGAGCTAACTCTTTGACAGTTTCTTCGTCAACAACCGGAGCTCGAAAGATCTTCTTTAAGGCATCGTAAAGTGATGAACCGAGACGCTCTAAAGCCATAACTTTTCTCCAACTTAAACTGAACTTGCTTTTAAATAAATGTCTGGGTTTTCCACAACTTTTTTATCATTCACAGAAACGTATGAATTAAGGGATAATCCTTGTCTGAAGTTGTTAAAGTAGTTGAAAAGAAGGCAATACCCTCTGATGCAATTATGCTTTATGGACTCCCAGACGTAGGACTTGTTGGACTCATCGCAACTTCCTACATCATATCAGAACTTGATTTTCCAGAAATAGCATATGCAGATTCAGATCTTCTTCCCCCTGTGGTTGTGTTACACAACGGGTTTCCTCACGCCCCCCTACGCATATACGGAGGCAAAAACTTAATCGCAACAATTTCCGAGATGCCCGTTTCTGAAGCCGCCCTCCACCCAGTTATGCGGGCACTAGTCGACTGGGGGCAGTCAAAAAAGGTTAAAATGATGATCTCCATGGGAGGAATACCAGTTCAAAACCGGCAAGACATCAAAGAACCAAAGGTTTATGGTGCAGCATCAAGCAAAGACCTCTTGGATTTTCTGCATAAGAAAGAAGTAGCCATTTTAAAGGAAGGTTACATGGTTGGTCCACAAGCGCTAACCATGCGTTTTTGTGTAGAAAGAAATATTCCCGCTATAGCTCTTCTGGCTCAATCTTTTTACAACTATCCCGATCCAGAGGCAGCAGCTGCCGTGATCAGAGAAGTCACAAGGATTGCAGACATAAAAGTGGATGTTTCACAACTGCTTGAGAAGGGCGAGGAAATTCGATTAAGGGCGAGAGATATCATGAAGCGCACCCAACGGGAACTGACCCAAATGAAGAAGTCACAGGAGTACGACGTTCCATACGTCACGTAGGAGGAGACCGGTACACATGTCTACAAGGCGAAAAAAGCGTTCAATTTTTGAAATAATGCGTGAACACGTAGAAGATCTAGAAGCATTTGCTGACGAACTACTAGAGTCCACTTTAGTGGAACGACCAAGCTGGGACCTTCAGTCGTGTTGCCTTGAACCCCTCTGCAGCGTCCTTGTCTCAGCGGATGAAGTGGTTGTCACCGCCGATCTCCCAAATATTGACCCCAAAAATATCAAGATAGAGGCGGTGAGGGAAGACCTAATCGAAATCACAGCCAAAATGAAAAGAAAACTACACTTCGAGGATTTCGGCATCACCCATCGTCAAGGCGAATTCTCTGCTTTCCGTTGCCAAACCCGTATCCCAGTGCCAGTAAACATTAAACAGATGAAGACTCAGTTTAAACGGGGCATCCTGGAAGTTCATCTACCGAGAAAGAGGGGCTACAGAATCAGGATTGAGTGATCGAGTAGTTGTAAACCTAACGTTCATTAAGTCTTTCTTAAAAACTCGCCTCATTTCTAGTTTATTTTTCTAAATTTTCCAAGGCTGAGGCGACTATGAGAGGAAAAGCAATGGTTGCGTCACAGATCACTGTTACTCCTTTTCCTTCAGGTTTGATCTTCCCCCAACTAATCGCCTCTTCCAACGTTGCGCCACTTAAGCCTCCAGGCTCAGGTCGGTCCATCGTAATCTGAACAGCAGAGTCTACCCCTTCTCGGAACGTGTTTGCGAAAAGTGCGAAATGTTTGGGTAAGCCACCGCCAAGAATGATCATGCCCGCCTTTTTTGCTTCATAAACCACATCCATTAGTCTGTTCACGTCAAGAATAGGATCAATAACAATTTTTTTGTCTTGCCCAAAAACCCACAAGTGAAAACCTGCTATAGAATCGATAAAGGCTGGACATATAATGGGAATATTTTTTCTTGCCGCGGTGGCGAGGATCGAGTCGTCATCTTTAATTTGTTTCCCGATTTCAAATAGAAGTTCTGCTATGGACATGTGTTCTCTTTTTTCTTCAGGTATGGTTTCTAGGATTCTGAACATCCATTTTTCCAGATGCTGGAAGGCTTCGTGGTGGATATAGATGTCGCCGATTCTTCCAATGTTTTCGTCTTTCAGTTTTTTATCTTCAGCAAAAAATGAGCCTTTCATATGTTTGTGGCCTAACGCTTCTACCATATCGTGAACCATGTTAGCTCCAGTTGTAACAACAACATTCACATATTCCTGGTCGATTAGGTCACGTATGATTTTTCTCAATCCAGCGGGGACTAGGGCTCCGGCAATTGTTAAAAAGACTGTGTAGTCTGGGTTGCTGAACATTTCTGCTGTCAACTTAGCTGCTTCTCCGATTTTTCCTGCGCCAAGGACACCAGCCTCCCTCATTTCGGTTGTTAGTTCGCTCACGCTCATTCTTGGTCGTAATTGCATCTGTTTAACATTTCTCAAACCTTTCACCTTCCAACCATTTTCTAGATCTGAAACTTAGGTAAGTTCCATAAAACAATAAGGATTCTAACCTTTCGTCCTCATTATCCTTGTTCTTCCCAAAATTTGCCAATATTCAACTTCAACGCCAGAAGTAAGCTTTGACTTTAACTCTTCCTCTTCGGGTAAAGGGGTTTCAAGCATTTCATACGTTTCCAAGTCCATAACTTGGACAGAAGCGGGTAACAATGATATAACTTGGCCTGCTCGTTTTTCGATCATGGGAACCTCTGTCTGAGAGCTAACAGGCTTGACAAAACTTCGTTTGACCCCATCGAACACTCCGATGGCAACAATTCTGGCTTTTGCTGAGCCATGCTTCCCCGGCTTCGACTTTGTGTAGTCAACAATTCGGCAAGGTTCATTGTCGACAATCACATAACTGCCAACTTTGAGAGCTCCAATTTCTGCTGGTTTACTCATCTTTCATTCGCCTCTTTTAGGCAATTTTTACAAAGAGTTTATCTTTAATAACTTATCGCTTATGATACATTCAGAGATTAGGAGGGCATTAAGGCTGTTTAATGTTGTTGGAGTTGTTTCACGGACAGACCGTAAAGAAGCACTAGAATTCGCCAAGAGGCTGATAGACCAGCTAGAAACTAGAGGAATCTCATTTTTTCTTGAACCACAATTGGCAAAGCACCTCAACAGAACAGCCGCCGCACTGCCACTAGAAAAAATGAAAGCAGACCTCATCGTTACAATAGGTGGCGACGGCACCATATTACGAACCTGCCTCACAATTCCCAAACCCGAATCCCCAATCCTCTCCGTCAACATGGGCGTACGGGGCTTTCTTACAGAAGTCTCAGCAAAAGAAGGTTTAGTTGCTTTGGATAGGTGCTTAGAAGGAAGGTTTAGTTTGGAACGTTACATGAAACTTGCATCCTTTGTTGGCGAAACTAGACTGCCTGATGCATTAAATGAAGTTTTCATTACGTCGTCTGCTCCTGCCAAGATTTTGTATGCAAAAATATGGAAAGATGGTGTAGTGGTGGCTGAATGCCGTGCAGACGGAATAGTAATTGCGTCTCAAGTTGGTTCAACTGGATATTCCTTATCTGGAGGAGGCCCAGTTCTAGACCCTGAATTAGATGCCTTCGTTTTGACGCCGATTTGCCCATTAACGGTTTTTCACCCAATAGTCTTTTCCACAAAATCAACGATCAGTGTAGAACTTCTAAAGCCAAAAAGGGCAATTGTCGTCTTGGATGGTCATCTTCAGAAAGAAATGGAACCAAAGAGAAACCGCATAACAATCACAAAGTCTGAATATGAAACATCGTTTATTCGATTTAAAGAGGACTTTTATCATCGTCTAAAGGGGAGACTCCTCTTCCCAACAGGTGAAAAACACTGAGTGAAAAAGAGAAAATAATTATCCTTGACACGTCAGCGTTTATCGCTGGCTTTGACCCTTTTTCAATTCAAAATGAACAGTATTCAGTTCCAATGGTGGAGAAGGAACTTTTTTCAGAATCTCTATCATGGACACGGTTTAATGCAGCGGTTGAAAACAAAAAATTACATATCAAAGAGCCGAGTGCAGATTTTGTCAACAAAGTCAAGGAAGCATCCAAGATGGTTGGGGACATCTCCTTCCTTTCAGAAGCAGATTTACAGGTTTTGGCCTTGGCTCTAGAAATCAAGAATGAGAGACAAACTCCATTGATTGTCACAGACGATTACTCAATTCAGAACGTTGCGAATCAGATAGGTGTAGGATTTGCTCCCCTCATGACATTTGGTATAAGATTCCGCCTACACTGGATTCGTTACTGTCCTGCATGCTACCGAAAATATCCTGCAGACTACAAATTCAAAAAATGCAAGATCTGCGGAACCAAACTTAAACGGAAACCACTAAAAAAGACATCTATTAAAAAGATGGAGTCGAAACAGATTTGGTAGAAACTAAGACCATATATTTCGAGAGACCGGGAAAGGAAAACACTGAAACCATGCTGAAGTTGGTTAAGGAATATGCGGAAACCAAGGGAATAAAAGACATTGTAGTTGCCTCCACCACCGGCGAAACTGGAGTGAAAGCCTCAAGAATTCTCAAAGACTTCAACGTGGTGGTTGTTACACATCACTTCGGCTTTCGACAACCAGGCCTACACGAGCTACTAGAAGAAAATCGCAAGAAAATTCTCGAAAACGGTGCCAAGATTTTCACAGCAACACATGCCTTAAGTGGAGTTGAAAGGGCCATACGTAAGAAGTTTGAGACGGTTATGCCCTTAGAACTTATCGCTCATACTCTAAGGCTTTTTGGTGAAGGCACTAAGGTTTGTGTTGAAATTGTTATTATGGCAGTTGATGCCGGGTTGATTCCTGAAGATAGGGAGGTTATAGCAATAGCTGGGACTGGACATGGAGCAGACACTGCTTTGATGATAAAGTCTGCGAGTGCGTCTCGCTTTTTTGATCTAGAAATAAGAGAAGTTATAGCGAAACCCAGAACCAAAGAAGAGTAAATCGACTGCTATATTACAATAGAAAAAGAGAGGGAAGGGGCTTAGCGGACGCCTACGATGTTTATTGTTTTCCTTTTCCATTTGATGACAGCGACCATGGTTGCGATAGCAACAGTTGTGACAATAAGAAGCACTACAAGATTCAGAGATATGAGTGAGGGAACTTTTTCTATTCCTAAGGAAGGGTCATGTTCCAATGTTTGGTTGCCGAAGTATTCATACCCGATGAAGAGCCGCATGTGATGACCAGCAGAAATGTAAGCTGCCTTCACAGGAACCACGTTAGTTACATCGCCTGATACTGGATCGATGTGAAGAGCTGAAGCCACGAACTTAAAGAACCCTGCGATTGTTCCATCGGTTTTTGCAAGATGAACTCGATAGTTTTCCTGAATCCTTTTCTGTACCGTTATAGGTTGTTCATCTTCAGTTAATGTTTTATTCTCTACCACTGACGCGGTTTTGCCTTCAACAATCATGTTTTGAGCGTTTGACATGGTTTCAATGTTTTCTGGATTGCTTTTAGCGAGTTCCAGCTTTGTGATGTTGATTGAAGAAAGGTTTACCCACAAAGCCAAGCTAGCTTTACGCTTCGGAATTATTATGTCATATTCTGCAAGTTGGTCTATCAGATCATTTATCTTGTCAACATTCCATTCCCAATGTCTGATAACCAAGTCCATTTTTAATTCGCCAGCATCAACGGTGTAGGTGTAGTTGCCATGCGCACTTTCTGTTGTTGGCTCGTAATAGAAGCGGCAACGTATGATTATATTGCCCTCTGCAAATTCGAAACGCGGCTGATGAACTTCGACTAGAGTGAAGTTGAACCCCACGCCAATAACATTTTCTTCCTTTGTGATGTTAGAGGGACCAGACAGTTCCCACCGACCAATATTGAAATGTAACATGGGCAAATGCCAATTATTCAAGGCATTTATTACACGGTTGCGGAGAAGTGCAGGGAGATTGTTTTCTTTGGGACCGATGAATCTTTCTCGTAGTTTCTCAGCAACTGCCTCGTATATCCTTTTGTAGAACGTATTGTCATAAGTGAAATATTCAATTAGTCCTTGATATTTGACAACGTATACTCGGCTGGCATTGTCTGTGTACCACCATAGGAATGTTGGATGTTTGCCTCCAGCTGGAAAGAGTATATTTATTTTCTCGGTGTTTAGTAGTAACCAGTTGTTGTCCAATGTTTCTACTGTGGCTGGTGAAAGTTTAGTACTAGTATCCGCTATTGAGGGACATACTGCTAAAGGAGTAACCAATGACATCAACAGAACCGCCAAAAATGTCGCTGCAAACGATTTTCTCGTCATTTTCAAGGTTTTTTCACCAAAAATAACTTGGAAATCGCCTCTTTTAAGAGAATTGTTTCGAGAAAAATAGAACTTTGGTTTAGAAGTGTTCGAGAAAGCTCGAACTTTACGGAAAACGCCCAAGAAACATTAGTAACATAATGTTGAGGTATAGAATTATCATGCTTATCGTGATGGATTTGTCGAGACGTAGTCCCTTTCCAAAGCAGAATGCAGACGAGATGAGCAGGAGACTCCAAACTTGAAACAGCAATAAGAAATATCGGGTGTACTCGTAGGAGACAAACAACAGAAAGTACGGAAATATGGAGAGTGGAAACGCCGCGATGCCCAGACAAGTGAATAACTGCAATTCGTTTCCAGTTCGCTTGTATAGTATGAAGATGATTAGATCGGAAAAGAGGAAGAGACCTATCCAGTTGAAGAAAAATAGTGCTATCACTGTCTCGAATTCATAAGCGGTGTAGGGAAAGTAGAAGAAGAGGGCGGGGTCGAGGTTGGCGACGGCTGAGCCAAAAGCGCCAATAACCAAGACAACAATAGCTACAGGCAAAAGAATCATGGGTTGAGTTGTACGTGTAAAGATTGGAGAGAGGAAAAGGTAGCGTCCGAGGCGGTGGCCCAAGGCTTCGCCGATATCTAACATGGGTGGCAGGCTCTTATCTTTTAATGCTTTGTATAGGAGACGCCCACGGTCATTAAGCATGTACTTCCTCTGTTTGTCTTGGGTTAGGAAGTTGGAGAGCATATCGAGATGGTAGTACACTGTGCCAATGCCTAAGCGTAGTGTTTGTTTCAGTTCCTTGAAGCCGATTTTTTCTTGTTGGCCTAGGATTTCGATTATTTTTCTGCGGTTTGGGTCTCGTAGTAGTGTGTGGTAGCGAGAGATGTCTTCCTCCACAGAGTCCACCGTACACTTCCATGTCAATATTAGTATAGTTATTTATTTTATGAATTACCTATCCAAAAAGGGATTTTGCCAGATATTTTTCATTCTTTGGTTTTGGTGTGCCATTCCTCTTTCAGGATGTCCATTATGATGGCGTCGTGGTATTGGCCGTTTATGAAACGGGCTTTTCTTCTTTTTCCAACATCTTTGAAGCCGACTTTCAGGTAGCATTTTTGGGCTCGTTTGTTGAAGTCGAATGTTTCGAGTTCGACTCTGTTGAGGTTTAGGTTTCGAAAAGCGAAGCCTAGGATTAGGTTCATTGATTCTTGTCCATATCCTTTGCCCCAATATTTTGGATTGTATATGCTTATTCCTGTCATAGCGGATCTGCTCGTCCAATCGATATCAAAGAGCCCTGTTCCACCTATGAGTTTGTTGTCTACGATGGTTTCGATTGCGAAGGTGAAGACTTTTCTTTCTTGGCGTTGCTTCCATGTGTTTCTGATCCATTCTTCTTCGTCGTTGCGACTAGCAGGACCTCTATCTACACTTCCAAGGAGATTTCTTAGTTCCATGTTGTTCCAGTGCTTCATGATCTCGTCGAGATCTGAGAGTTCAAAGCTGCGGAGGCGAACTCTTTTACCTTCAAGCATCTTCGACACCAGAAAACCGTAAACAACTCTCGTCATATAAAGATAAAGGCGCCGGGAAGGGGATTTGAACCCCTGTGAGCCAAAGGCTCACTGGATCTCGAGTCTGCCCCTTCTAACCCAGAGGTCCAAAGAGTGTCCAGCGCATTACCACTCTGCCATCCCGGCACATCCAAACCTCAAATCCCCTTTCATGTGTAAAAGCATTTTGTCATCACTCTGCTACGAATTTGACAGAATTCAAAGCAATGCCTATTTCAAAATCAGAGACTTGATTTCTAGTTTCTCTCCCTGCTAGACGAGTCTATACCCGTCTCTGTCTCCCCCCTCTATACTAGACCCAGACAGACACACTATTAAGCAGTTTTTGGCATAACCAAATCCGCAATATCAACACCAGCATCAAAAATCCGTCCAAGAAAAGAAACAACAGCCAAAATGTGAGGAGCCGCCTCTCCAGACAAAGAACTCACAACATCCTCAGCCTCCTGAAACATGGAAACAAACCTCTCACGCCCCTCTACCCTCAAAGACTCAGCCAAAGCAACATCTCTACCAAATAAAGCTCTCAAAGCCTTCTCGTGGGCATCAAAAACAAATCCATGCAACTTCGTAACAGCTCCCGAAACATCCTTCCCCAACTTTAGCCCTTCTAATCCCATCGCTTTCTGAGCAACCATCACAGACTGATCACCAATCGACTCAACTAAACTCGCAACTAAACGATAATCCAAACAATCAATAGGTAAAATCCCCAACTTCTCACTCAAACCCGGATTCTGAATAACAGTACGCAGAATACGAACCAAGAGAAAATACAAGCGATTGACTTCATCATCCCTCGCAACAACATTCTTTGCCAAATGTACGTCACCATCAACAAGAGCAGTCACAGCGTCCCTATGCATACCAGCAGCAATAGAATACTCACGTCTCAAAATCTTCTCAGGTGGATAAGCGGAAGGCTCCAACAAACACTGCGCGACAATCCGCCTATAGTCCTCCTCAACAATCTCCAAACCAACCAAACGCCTAACAGTCTCCTTAACCCTTTCACGATCCTCAACAGTAATCCGCTCCTTCCCCTCAACCCTAACAATGTCATAACCTAGCAAGTACTTCCCAATGATCTCACGGTAAAGAAGAGGCCCCGGCTTAACAACAGCCACCTCAGGTGCCCGCTCAACTTCATACTTGGCATCAACAACCAATCGCCCATCAACCCTCTCAGAAACCGAAACTACAGATCCTTTACTAATTCCACTACGCTCAGCCCAACCTTTGGGCAAGCAAACAAAGAAAGTTCCACCACTCGTCTCCTGAACCTTACGAAGATCCACAGCAAACCCTCAAAAGGAAATATTAACACATCTAAAATAAGAATCTATCATTTAAAGTTGGCAGGCAATGTCAGAAACAAAAGAAAACATCCTCATAGGTACAGTTTTAGCAGAACACTTTCGCTTAAACAGAAAAACCCAATTCATAGAAAACACTATAGAAAACCATACGATCATTCCACTAGAAAGCGACTGGAGGAACATTCAACTGTGAACGAAAGATTACAGAAAGCTGTCTCTTCTATAATAGCAGCAGGATTCCAACTAAACACTGATGCCTTCAATTTTTTGAACACGCTACCCCAGACAGAAGACATTCTTAGGTTAGCAGAAGAAACCATTAAAAAGATAAGAATCACGTCTGAAAAACCTTTGTTCATAAGTCGAGATTTTTTAGAGAAAGTAGCAAAGGAAATTCTTCCCGAAGAGAAAGAACCTCCATTAGCTCTAACTTTACCACCCATGACAGATATGAAAAAAGCTTTTCATGCCTATGCGAAAGATATTGACGCTGATATGAAAGTAATTGACGACCCAACGGACAAAATATGTGCAACTGGTGTCATCGAGGAATATTTAGGATATTTTCAAGATCGCTTCAGAAAATTACGAAAGATTCTCAGAAAAAGAATGGATGCGAAGGATGCAATGTCCATCTCAGAAGCACTAAAAGCTCCAACTAACTCAAAAGTTAAGATTATCGGAATGATCACAGAGAAAAGAGAATCCAAGAAGAAGATCTTTCTACAAGTCGAGGACCTTGACACAAACATCACCGTACTAGTGTCACCAACAACAAATCCAAGCCTTGTAGAAAAAGCACAAATGTTGTTACTTGACCAAGTCATATGCATAATTGGTTTCAAAGGAAAAAACGATTTACTCATTGCGGAGGATTTCATTTTACCAGATATCCCCAGAAAGAAGCCACAGGGAGCCTCAATGCCAGTTTACGCAACCCTTATCTCAGATCTGCATGTCGGAAGCAAAAAGTTCATGCAAGAAGCGTTCAAGCGTTTTCTGCTTTGGCTAAACGGAAAATTGGGAAACGAAAAAATGAAGCACATCGCAAGTCACGTCAAATATGTTATTGTTGCCGGAGATCTCGTAGATGGGATAGGTGTCTATCCAAGGCAGATAGAGGAACTGGCGATCAAGGACATTTACAAGCAATACCAAGAAGTGGCGAGTTTCATCGAGCAAGTTCCTGACTACATAGAATTGTTAATCATCCCTGGAAACCATGACGCTTCTAGAAAGGCGTTGCCTCAGCCAGCCATACCAAAAAAGTATATAGAACCTCTACTGGAAGCCAGAAAGGTACTCTCCTTTGGAAATCCATGCACCCTAAGCCTTCACGGAGTGGAGTTTCTTTTATATCACGGGCGAAGTTTAGATGACGTCATAGCAGTTGCTCCAAACATGAGTTTTCACACGCCTGACAAGGCTATGAAGCTGCTTTTGCAAAGCAGGCACTTGGCACCCATTTACGGAGAAAGAACCCCCATAGCCCCGGAACTAGGAGATTACTTGGTAATAGAAAGAATCCCAGATGTTTTTCAAACAGGACATGTACATGTACAAAGGCATAGCTTATACCGAGGAGTTCTAATCGTAAATTCAGGTGCTTGGCAGGAACAAACAGAATACCAAAAACGTATGGGACTTCTACCCACTCCAGGAATTGTGCCAGTTGTAAACCTTCAGACATTGCAGGTTACATCACTAGATTTTACGTCGCCACTTCTGTAAGACCATGTGCAATGAGTCTAGCAACTCGAATGGGTTCCGGAATTCTGCAGCAGGTGGCTAAGAAACGTAATAACCGTTCCGCCCAGTCAAGTCTTGTTCTCTCCACAATTTCCACATAAATAGGAGGTTCGTTAATCATCGAAACAACCTCATATACTGGACCTATCTTCTCAAAAATACTCCAGCGAATACACCAGTCTTTGAAATGCTCGCGCAAAGCACTCTTTACACTTACATTATTAGGTTTTGTCCTCGCAACCACAATTACTGGCTTCTCAAATTCTTCAA
>Ga0209635_10000208_pt1 | contig 37451 bp, 41 predicted proteins | sample DeeMarSWOR230_32_FD_187463 | JGI IMG/M metagenome (GOLD analysis project Ga0209635, IMG submission 187463) | Marine sediment microbial communities from White Oak River estuary, North Carolina - WOR-2-30_32 (SPAdes) (version 2) | ecosystem: Environmental > Aquatic > Marine > Intertidal zone >...
AAAAATAAGTTATATAAAAGGTAGTAAACTTGACAGTGCCGTTAGTATTTATTCAACTTGCGGTGGGACTATTGGTTCATCCGAAGTAACTTTAACATCTGTGGCTGCAAATGGTACTCAAATTTGTTATGTTGCTTGGACAGTTACTGCAGGATCAGATGATGGATCAGGTACTTCAACAATTAGTGTATCAAATGCAGGGCACTTCGGTTCTATAACACATTCTTATGATGTTGAAGCTGAAGAGGGAGAAGAGGAAGACGGGGAAGAAGAACCGACTGTAACTCCTACAACTGGTACTACGACAACAACTACCTCTACTACGACAACTACAACTCTAAATTATCTAGATATAACATCCTATCCTTCTTCCGTATCCATAGAACAAGGCAAGAGCAAGACAGAATCTGTTAAAGTCAAGAATGTCAACGAAACAAAAACTCAGGCCGTGACTCTATCTGTTCTTTACTTAAACCAATCTTGGTACCGAATTCCTATACCAAGCGCATTAATCAGAACCGAGCAAACATATACTTTCAAGGTCAACTTTACCATACCTTCTGATGCTGAGGTTGGTGATTATGATGCCAAGTTCAACGCCTCGAGTAGGTATAAAGAAGTTTTCAAACCATTCACTTTAACAGTTACCCCTGGCGCTGAAATGAAAGCACAGATAAATGAAAGCCTATCAAACTACACTAACCAATTATCTGAATTGGAAAGGGAAATCAATGAAACCAAGATGAAAGGATACAACACATCAGAAGCCGATAGCTTGCTCGAGGTATTGAAAGCTAAGATAGAAGATGCCTTAGATTACAGGGATGCTGATGATTACAAAGCTGCTTATGATCTTTTCGATGATATTGAAAGTCTACTAAATCAAACAAGAACATCTATAAGAGAGGTTTCTGCAGGAGATTGGTGGAGTTGGGGTAGATACGTGATTATAATAGCCGTTGGAGCAGGTGGAGCATTCCTAGGATATCTATTCTGGCCAACACCCAGTTACAAAGAGAAGGGTGTTGCTCCAAAACCAAAAGAGGAAGTAAAGGAAAAATTCACTGAAAAATTCCAAAAACTAAAGGATAAATGGAAGGAGTTGAAAGAGAAAAAAGAATCAGGTATAAAAGATGAAAGTTGAAAAAATATTGGTCTCTTCTCTTCCAGCTATTTTCTTTTTTCTTGGGATTTTGTCTCTCGTGTTTTCATCTTTAACCATATCCAGAATCATAACTTTGCAGTATGATGCCGTAGATATCTTTCTCCGAGAATTGATCGATAATAATATCCTTTCAGCATTCACTGAGAGTTTCTGGTATGTTTGGGAGAATGTGATCTGGTTTGTGGTGTTGTTCTTGGGTTTAATAAGTTGTGGTTTAGTGGCATACACGTACTTCTTCAAAAGTTTGGATATCAGGATTGTCATTGTCTCTCAGACAGTATTCATACTTTTCTCGTTTCTCTTGACTGATTTTTCTTTAGCAATGCTGTTCATTTCTCTATCTCTTTTCGGAGGAGTTTTGTGGATGTACAAGACTTTTGAAGAAAGGAAGAATGATTTCTCGACTGGATACTCTGTCGTTTCTTCTCGTTTAGGTCTGTTAAACATATTACTATGTGTGGGACTCTTCTTAGCGATATTGATGAACTTACAAACCTATGAGAATCAGATTGATGACTCTAACATGAATTTAATAAGTGGTTTAATCCCAAACGCAACTGACATAAAGAATGTCCAGAAAGCTCAGATAGAACAATTATCGGAAGGTTTAAAATCCAATCTTGATGAACAGTATCAACTCCTACCATCTGATGTCAGGACTCAATGTGGACCGGTATACGATGCAATGATTCAAGGGTTTGATGAGTATAAGAATATGACTTTTGAAGAGATTGAAAGGGAAGAAATACCGATTGGTGGAACAGAGATTGTACAAGTGATTCCAGTGTTTGGATTGATCACAAAGATAACTCCCATATTCATCGTTTTCAGTATTTATGCTCTTCTATCAGTTCTGGATCCTTTGGTTGGAATTTTTGGTGGGGTTGTTTACAGTTTGATGAGAAAGATTAAACCGAAATAAATCAACATACTTCTGGACATTCAGAACAGGGGGCTATAGAAGGGTACATATCTTCATGTAATTGGCATATCAATCTACTTTCCCTAACAGTCTTACAAATCTTGCAGAATCTCAATTGTAAATCTTTTGGTCTTATTTTTTCATGTAGTATGTCCTTGGATAGGTCATCGATTATTTTTATTATTTCTGGCTGTCTTTCCAAGAGTTTTACTTTTAATCCCCTCGATTCTCGGATGTATTGAGATATGGCGGGTTGAGTTAACCCGAGCAAATCAGCAGCCTGTTTTTGTGTCAAGCCATAGGTATTCAATAGTTCTCTGGTTATTATCGACCTTATTGCGGGTAAGACTGATGTTACTATAACCTCACAAAATGGTTTCATAGTATTCATTTGGCGAGATAGACTTAAATAGATATAACACTGTTATATTTTTCATGAAAAAAATTTACATGGATTACGCAGCTACAACACCTGTTGACCCAAGAGTTTTAAATGCTATGAGGCCCTACTTCCTCGAAGACTATGGTAACTCAATGTCTTTGCATTCTTGGGGAGTAAAAGCTAAAGAGGCCTTAGAGGATTCAAGAAAGAAAGTTGCAAGATTAATGAATGCAGAACCAAAAGAACTCATATTCACTGGTAGTGCTACTGAATCCAATAACTTTACATTGAAGGGAATTGCGTTCGCGGACAGAAAAAAAGGAAAACATCTCATCGTTTCTTCCATCGAACATCATGCAGTATTAGAGCCAGCAAAGTGGCTAGAAAAACAGGGCTTTGAAGTTACTTCTTTGCCTGTTGATCATTATGGTCTAGTAGATTTGAATAAGGTAGAGGATGCGATAAGAAAAGACACTATCTTGGTTTCAATAATATTTGCCAACAATGAAATCGGTGTCATTCAAGACATAAAAGAAATAGGAAAAATATGTAGAGAAAGGGGAGTTTATTTTCATTCTGACGCTACTCAAGCTCTTGGTAGAGTTCCCATAGATGTAAAAAAAATGAACATTGATTTGTTGACTGTTAACTCACATAAGGTATATGGACCTAAAGGTGTGGGAGGCCTTTACATAAGAGATGACGTTGAAATAGAACCATTTTTGCATGGGGGAGGTCATGAGTTTGGTTTTAGATCGTCTACTGTTAATGTCGCTGGTATTGTGGGTTTTGGTAAAGTCGCTGAAATTCAAAGGAAAGAAATGAATTCGGATGCGAAAAAACAAATAAAGTTTAGAGATAAACTGATAAAAGAAACTCTGAAAATAAAGGATTCCCATTTGAACGGGCATCCTACCGAAAGGTTACCAAACAACACGAACTTCTCATTTTCTTATATTGAGGGAGAATCTTTAGTCATGCAATTGGATATGAAAGGTATTGCTGCTTCTACTGGTTCGGCATGTTCTTCTGAATCCTTAGAGCCGAGTCATGTTCTCTTGGCAATAGGATTGAAACCTGAAGAAGCACATGGATCTCTAAGGTTGACGATAGGAAAATATACTAAGAAGGAAGAAGTGAATTATGTATTAAAAGTTCTACCAGGAGTAGTCAACAAGTTAAGAAAAATATCACCATTCAAGGGAAGATGGGAATGAAACCATATGGTCTTTATTCAAAAGAAGTAATGAAACATTTCGAGAAACCACATAACATGGGTGCTATCAAGAATCCAGATGGCATAGGTAAAGTTGGGAATCCTTTGTGTGGAGATGTAATGTGGTTGTACATAAAAGTCAAGAAGGGAAAGGACGGGAAAAGAAGAATAAGTGATATTAAGTTTCAAACTTTTGGTTGTGTTGCTGCCATAGCCACTTCTTCAAAGATAACTGATTTGGCGAAAGGTAAAACTCTGGAACAAGCATTAGAGATTAATAGAGAAGATATTGTGAGGACACTTGGTGGCTTGCCCATACCAAAGATCCATTGTTCTTTATTGGCAACGGATGCTTTAAATGAAGCCATTTACGATTATTTTAAGAAAAACAAATTAACGATTCCTAAGGAACTCTTGAAGACACATGAAAGAATACAAAAGGTTTTGAAGGGTATTGAAGAAAGATATGAACACGTTGAATTAGAAAGTAGAGTTTAGATTAATTTTGCTTTTTTTATTTTAATATACCCGCTTTTGGTTTTTTTATTCCAAATTTTTTCTGTTTCAATGATTCTAATCTTTTTCTTGAAGATTGGGCCATCAACGACTAGTGTCTCGTATTCTCCGCCCTCTCCAACGAGATTGATGCCAAATTTCTTATTCAATTCTTTCAATTCACTCAAAGTTTTTTTATCTAATTTCCTTCCCAACCAACTATCATCAAAACCATGGGCATAAACTCCCATGATCCTAACATCGAATCCTAAATCGATGGTCTCTCTAATAAATTTTTCTGGGTCTGAATGCCAGAACGGAGCAAGAAACTTCAAATTCAGTTCTTTACAAACACCTTCTATCCTCGTTCTTTGGTAATTACTGAAAAACCCGCCAGAGGCTACAGCATCTACATTCAAGTCTCTTAAAGCATCTTTCAAATCGTCCACTTCACTTTCTTTAATCCCAGAAGTTTTTTTTATTATTATTGGTATCTCAATAGCTTTTGCCAGTAATTCAGTTAGGTGAATATTGGGAGTATGGTACATCCAAGAATCTTCTCTCTCAGGTATCATGGTCACAAGATACTTAACCGTGTAGTTATTTTTCAAGCACCATTGAACAGTCCTAACGGAATCCTTTCCTCCACTGAATAACACAGTTACATTCATAAAATTTTCTTATAAAGAAGATTCTTAAATATTCATCTAGCAGGATAGCTCTGAAAATACTCTCCTTTATTTCCGTTATAGTCTGAGACAAGGATGTGAAGAATGAATATCTTTCCACTTATTAAACATGGATGGAAATCTATACTCCACTCTCCAGAAAAAGATTTTGTGTTCGTATAATCTGTATCGAGGATCGAAACTGTTACACTTCCAGAAGTTACTGAAGTTCCAGTATCGACATAGGCTGAATATCCATAAATGGAAATGTTTTGAACAGAACATTGTAATTCTTTTCTGGGAGGATTGTTACCTAATCTGACTTGTGTGTAACCAATTTTTCCATTTGCATCTGTTATGAAAGTGACATACTCTACATCATCTGTTATCATATCAAAATCAACAGACCATTCTCCATTCGTAAAGCTTTTTTTTGTCTTATTTTGAGGGTTTTCAACGGGAATGATAGTGACGTTCCCATCAACTCTTTCACCAGTATAATAATCTAAAGAAATTCCGTCAACATGCATTGCATAAGCTAAAGTTATGAGTAATAAGAAAGAAATTATAAAAATCGATAAAGAAACTTTCCTGATATCGTTCATGAATAAAATTTCGATTCTTTAAATTAAAGTTTAATCAATCTAATGAAATCTTTTAATTCCGCATCCGTTTTTATTCCATTGTTCGAGAAATGCGTTCTTTCTGCGAAATAACCCCTTTTTCTTAATTTTTCTTGTAAAGATAGAAATTTGGGTATCTTTAATCCATGTTTTTCACAGATTTTATGAACATCATAATAAAGTGGTGTCTTTTCCTTGTTCAAAAGATTCAATAATTTTTTTATCCTTTTCTCAGTTTTCAACCAATTTACTTTCAATAGTTTATTCTTACATTTTTGGATGAAGTTTAAATCTTCTATTTGACCAGTCCAAACCTTACCTATCACTTGAGTCTCAGAATTACAGACTTCACAGTCTGTTATTGGATTTTTATCTATCTTTCTCCACATGCATTTTGGACAATAATTAACGTAACCTAGATTATTTTTGATGGTCTCATTCGCCATACTCTTTCCCTTTTTAACTTCAGCAAAGACTCTAAAATAATGTTCTGATACGTAAGATAACAAAGGTCTGAGAGAAAAAGACCACTTTGAGAATGAAAATGCAGCACTAGAAATAAGAATTCTCATTCCGAGTTCTTTCAAGAAATCCGTCCTATAGCTCTGGATGCCATACCTTCTCAAACAGGTTATAGGACTCGTTCCACAAAGAGCCGCTGTATCAGTCGCGGAAACCCCTAAGAATCCCTTTCTCTTTATTGCTCGAGCAGAAGAATCGAAAAAATAGGTAGGACTTCCATAAGGATCTATGTCGATGTAGTCAAAAATCCTTATTTGTTCTGAGAGTAGTTGATTGGCCTCTTGATTAATAATCTTAACTTTTTTCATCATCGAATTCAAACGAGCATTCTCTTTCATGTATGGAATGTTATGTTCACTAATATCATTCAACCATACTTTTTTGACTCCACATTCCTTGGCAATCCTTATGCCTCTCGCACCAATTCCTGCTAAAGCGTCACAAACGATCCAATCTTTCGAATTCAAAGCATTCAAAACTAGAATTGTTAAATCCCTGGATAACTCCACTTTTGGGTTGAAGAAATGTTTTTTACTCAAATAATCTCTAGGAATTTTCAATCTGGTTAAACCTTCTGTAATCATCTTGGGTTTTCTGAGCACAATAAGATTTTAATAAACTTAGTGTTTAATATTTATCCTATGAAAGATGGGAAGAGTATATACAAGAAGTTAAGAAAAAAATACGGTTTACCAAAATTGGAAGAACTGGTACGAGAGTTCGCCGTAAAGATAGAAGATCCTGACTTGGTTTTTCATGAAATCGTTGATAAGATTAAGGATAGGATGCATGAATGTGCTAAGATACTTGAATCGATAATATTCGTTACAACAACAAGTGATCCCTCCTCTATGTACGAGACGAAGATGTTAGAAGAAAAGAAAAATGAAGCTTTTGAAATATTCAAAAGATTGATGTCCATTGCGTGGAAGGGAGTAAAAGTAGAGGCTTCTGGAGACGATAAAGAGATGGCTTCCTTCATAAAACAAACTTATAAGGATTGGAATAAGAGTCTGAAAAACAAATTCATCGATTTGTGTGAATCTTTAGAAAAACAATGGAAGGATGCGAGTTTAAGGGAGAGTCCTAAGGAAATGATGTATCTTGGTTAAATAATTTGAACTTTAGTAGTGATTGCCTGTCCTGGTAAATTCCTTTCAAATTTTGCTCTGATAATACCTTTGTTTCCATGTAAAGCAATGATCTCTCCTTTTATTTCTTTACCAGACGGTGACTTCCATACAAGTTTCTTTCCTAAGAATTTTTTTGCTTTTTCCTTTGAATCAACATTATTCAATCTAACTAACACTTGATTAACATTCTGTGTATGTCTTCCTCTCCTGTAACTTAAAACTGTTCCTTGCATAAAAATCATTTCTTCTTTTTCTTTTCTTTATTCTTCAAAACCTTTGCCAAATCCCTTATTAAGTTTCTTACGTATTCCCTCATTTTATAGACTTCCTTATCTTCAATTTTATCCAAAGCCCGTTTCTCTGCTAATCCTTTCATCTCTTCTATCCTTTTCCATATATCCCAGTAATATCCTTCGACGAGTCTCTTATTTACAAACTCTCTTTTAAATGCCTTTGGTATCTCTTCGGTCTTCTTTGGTACCTTATGCAAAGTCTTTAATGCTGCTATTGCAGCCTTGTACATGACTTCATGAGTTCTCTCAAGTATTTTCTCCTTCTTCCTAAATTCCAAGACCGATAACAGCTGGAACATTTTCTCTATGAACTTATCGGTCTTATCAATCCATTCATCAACAAAAGCACCAGTAACATCCATCAATTCCTTGTGTTCTATCTTCTTCCTTATCTCGATTATCTCTCTCAACCAATCAGCATACTTTTCTTCAAGAATACCTGGAGTGACAAGATATTTCTTCACTTCAGTATAAGCCTTGTTCGGTACAGGAGGCTCCAATCCCATGAACATTAACACGGCCTGAGCTGTATTCAACATTGCATAATAACAGTCTTCAGCAAGCATCAAGAGTTTGACTGTCTTCGCTCTCATGAGTTTCTTAGGAGCACCCTCCATGTAGCTCTCTATTGCTTCACGCGTCGCAGGAATTTTTCCCATATCCAACAATCTTTTGATGGGCATGAAGAATCCAGCATCGTAAATTGCTTTTCCCTCTTTAATGAAGTTGTAGATTATAGGATGACAAACTCTTGCATAGTCCCAAAACTCTGTCAACGTATAGGAAGGTTGAATTGAAATATCCTTAGAAATCTCAGTTGCCATCTTCTCTAGAGTATCATCAATCTCATTCTTTTCTCCAGATGTTATTGGCTTTGTTGTATCATCAACGACTATGAAAACATCAACATCAGATTTTGATTTGAATTCCCCTCTTGCAACAGAACCCATCATTATAACGCATTTGACTACGTCTCCATATTTTTCCAGAATTTTATCCTTGAGTTTATTCACATCTTTCTCTATCTGTGCCTTAGTCTTGGGTTTCTCTTTTTCTTTCTTTTTTTTCATTCGATCACAAAGGTAAATCAGTTTCAGTCAATTCCTTTGGGAGAAGTTTTTTCATTTTCTCGATTATGCCCTTTGCTAAGTTAACGGCATGTTCTAGATGTTTTGGAGTAACTTCTTTTATTACTCCATGATCTATATCCTTCCAGAGTTTGTTTAGTTCTTGGAATTTATCTATGCAATCTCTTTCTATTTTATTTTCTTTGACTAGTTTTTCTAATTCTTCGGCCATGTGTTTTTGGTCTGGCGTTGTCTTGTAATAGTACATTATCACGGATTGACAAGCGTCTGTTGCTGCATACCTCAAATCGAATATCATCGCTTTTATCGTTAAACTAACTTTCTTCAAATGGACTTCGGCGGATTTGGCCTTGATTCCAACTGTTTCTTCACTCGGTGGAAGTAGACCTGCCTTGAGCATTCTTTGAACTGGCTTCACAAAACCCGTATCATAGATAACCAAACCAACTCTCAAGTAGTTGAATAGTTCCGGAGACCCTCTTTTCATCCATCCCCAGAATTCTGTTAATCCAGTGGTTTGAACATGGAGGTCTTTCAATTGTACTGATGTCAATTGTATCTGTGCTCTTACTCTCTCTAAATCCTCAGAAGTCTTTGTTTTTGTGTCGTCAAGAATAACCCAGATATCGGCATCAGAAGTCTTTTTCATTTGCCCGGTTGCAGCTGAGCCAAATATTAGAACGGATTTGATTATATCGCCATAAGTCTTCCTCATCTGATTCGTGAAGTTGATTATTTTTGTGTAAATCTCTCCTTTTGGGATTTCTTCCTTTTTTATATCCTTTTTCTCTAAAGTAAGGGGTTTTTTCAATTCTTTTGATAGTTCTTCTTCGAACGTCATATGGAAACCTCGATTTCACTTATATATAAATTTTACTACTATTTAAGAGTAACTTTTCACTATATAAGTTTTTCGATAATTTTTAATATGCTTTAAATAAATGACTAAAAAAAGATAAAGTTTTGGGTGAGAAGGTTTCTACTTTACAATCTTATATACAGAATCTCCTTCCCTGACCCTGTCCTTGACCTTAAGACCTATAGAATCTCCTGCTTTCGCTTCCTGGATGTTTTCGTGCATTATCTGCATCGAATCGATTGTCTGTGTGAAGTTCGTGCTTGCCCCCTCTATTGATATTTCATCCCCTACAGACAAGGTATCTGTCAGGTCTACTACCGCAACCTCTATTTTCGTGTAGTAATGAGCGACCTTACCAATCAATTTTTTTTCTTCTTCCATAGATACTCTTATGATTCGATAAGGTTATAAAAGTTTTTCCTGCTCGATTTTTTGTATTTCTTAATTAGAGACCTCGGCGTATCCTTAGAGCGTAATTATCGTCTAGACTTTGAGAATATGTTTATACTTTAAATACACCATCTTTGGGGAACCTTGAGTAAAAACATCTTATTTTCATGTATGGTAGCATCATTAGTTAACTTTATTCATGAAGAAAAAAATGAAAAAAAGAATTTATCTGTATGCTCTTGCAAAATGTATTGCTGGATCAGGCCTCGCATCTCCGCCTTGGTATCTGGCAACAAAGTAATAGCGCATGGTTTTATTTACCATCACATTGCATATGACTTCTTGTGCATTATTTTCTATATTGCAAATATCTTCATATTCCCAATCAGTAAAATTAGAAAGCGTAGTGCTTGAAGTTGTAAATATTTTGTATCCTGTGTTACTGTCACAATAAATCCAAAAACAACCTATATTTAGTTCTGATGCACTGAATTGTAAAAGAGTAGTGTAGTTATAACTTCCCAAATCAACTATCGCCCACCCACTAAATGGCTGTCCGCTATCATTTTCTTTACAATAATTGTTTGGAAATCTTGGATATGGTGAAGTATCACCTATTGGACACTTGCTATTACCTGGATATTTGTATTGCAATACAGAATATGAATAATTTTCATTTAACATGTTGTTTGGATTTGTTACATACGTGTAATCATATATACTACCATATATCCAAAATGCCATTATAAATCAAGTCATTATTTTAACCTATGGATATTTATATTTATTTTAATATTAAAACTCCTATTATAATGGTATAACCCTAAAATCCTTCCTTTTCAAAAAGTCTCCTATGGCTCTAAAAAGAGTCTTTTAAACCTTTTTTATATATTTTACATTTCAATAACTTTGTAAGGAAAAAAATCCGAATGAGGAGGACAAACCATTTTTAATTTTGAGTGAGACCATGTGTGGGATAGTAGGTTACATAGGCAATAAGAAAGCTACACAAATTCTGTTAGAGTCAACGAAAAAACTTGAATACAGAGGTTATGATTCTGTCGGTATGAGCACGATAGATAAAGGTATCAACATCCTCAAGGGAGCGGGAAGGATAGATGATGTTAATAAAAAACTCGATTTCTGTTCTCTATCTGGTAATATAGGTATTTCACATACACGTTGGGCAACTCATGGTGCTGTTACTGATTTCAATGCACATCCTCAAACAGATTGTGAGAATAAAATTGCTGTCGTACATAACGGTATCATCGAAAATTATTCAGAATTGAGAGAAGAATTAATCGAGAAGGGACATAGATTCAAATCGGATACTGATACTGAAGTCATATCACATCTAATTGAAGATTTTGTTAACGATGGGAACAGTCTAAGAGAAGCGGTGTTAGAAGCTTCAAAAAAACTTCAAGGATTGTTTGCCTTTCTTGTCATAAAAGACGGTGATGAAAAAATCATTGCATGTAAAAATAAATGTCCACTCGTCTTAGGATTGAGTCAACAAGGACACTTTGCAGCATCAGATGTAGTTTCCTTTCTCAACTATACTAATAAAGCCATATTCTTGGATGATAGAGAAATTGCTGAAATTACAAAAGATGATTTCAGGGTTTTTGATATTGATGGTAACATTATAAATAAGGAAATTAATTACGTAGACTGGAATTCGGAGGAAGCGAAAAAATCTGGTTACAGACATTTCATGATCAAAGAAATAAACGAACAGGTAGAAACCATAGAAAGAGTGGTTAATCGTGCTAGAGAATCTATAGAAAAAATTGCCAAAATGATAAATGACGCTTACGGTATCTTCTTCGTTGCATGTGGTACGAGTTATCATGCATGTTTATCGGCTGGGTATATCTTCTCATCGATAACTAAAAAACATGTGAACGTTTTCCTTGCTTCAGAATTTCCTAACTTTTCTCATTTCTTGACAAAGAATACTTTAATGTTTGCAGTTTCTCAAAGTGGGGAGACTGCCGATGTTCTTGAGGCAGTGAGAGTTGCCAAAGAGAAAGGTGTAAAAGTTATTTCCCTTGTCAACGTCATGGGTTCTTCTTTGATGAGAATGAGTGATTTTTCTCTACTCATGAATGCAGGACCAGAGATATGCGTTCTAGCGACTAAAAGTTTCACTTCCCAACTAGCATTAATATATCTCTTGGCATATGCTTGTGCTTGTAGATATGAAGAAGGAAAAAAGAAACTTAAGGAAGTGGCAAAGAAAGTAAAGGAGGTTTTAACCCCAAAAAACATCAGGAAGATCAAAAAATTAGCCAAAAAATTGAAAGACAAAAATGACATTTATTTGATAGGTAGGGGGTTGAGCTACTCCACGACTCTAGAAGGTGCGTTAAAACTAAAGGAAGTCTCCTATATCCATGCTGAGGGTTTAGCTGGTGGGGAACTAAAACACGGGACACTGGCTTTGATTGAAAAAGGAACGCCTTGTATAGCAATCGTCCCTCAGAATGGAAGTGAAAGAGATATATTAAATAATGCTATAGAGATTAAATCAAGAGGTGGTTACATTATAGGAATTTCAAACGATGATAATGAAATATTCGATTATTCTATCATAGTTCCAGAAGTCGAAATGCATCCCATTCTCATGATAATACCGCTCCAACTCTTAGCTTATTACCTAGCTGTTGAAAGAGGTTGTGATCCAGACAAACCAAGAAACTTAGCAAAAAGCGTGACTGTTAAGTGATGTAATGAGTATTTTTAGAGCATATGATGTGAGGGGGGTTTATCCGACCGACTTAAATGAAAAGATTGCTTTAAAAATGGGTAAAGCCTTCGGAACACTGAATCCTGGTAAGATAATTGTTGGTAATGATGTAAGATTAAGCAGCCCTTCACTCAAAAAAGAACTGATTAAAGGATTGATATCGACTGGATGTGATGTTATCGATATCGGTATGGTCACAACGCCGATGGTTATTTTTTCCACCAAACATCTGAAGTGTGATGGAGGTGTGATGGTCACAGCTTCTCATAATCCGAAGGAATTTAATGGTTTTAAGTTCAACGATTCCAATGCTGTACCAATCAGTTATGAATCTGGTTTAAACAAAATTCAGGAAATATTTGATGAAGAAAAATTCTCAACAGGAAGTGGGAAAGTAATCAAGAAAAATATCTTAAAAGAATACAGCGAATTTCTGTTGAATAAAATTGACATGAAAAATTCAGTGGACATGAAGATTGTAGTCGACGCAGGTAATGCTTCTCCTGGATCAATATATCCAAAAGTCTTGAGAAAAATTGGTGTTGATGTACATGAACTCTATTGTGAACCAGATGGTAACTTTCCGAATCATCAACCAGATCCAACAAAAAAGGAAAATATGGTAGATTTACAAAGAAAGGTTTTGGATATTGGAGCAAACTTGGGTTTTGCTTATGATGGTGATGGTGATAGGTTGGGAGTTGTTGACAAAAATGGTAAAAATTTAGAACCAAACAAAATTTTTGCATTGCTGATAAAACAAGCCCTTGAATCCAAACCAAATTCTAAGATCGTTTACGATGTACTCTCTTCGATGATGATTGAAGATATCATAAGAAAACATAATGGTATACCAGTTGTTTCTAAGGTTGGTCATACGTATATAACACAACGAATGGTTGGGGAGAATGCAGTTTTAGCTGGTGAATTGTCTGGTCATTATTATTTTGAAGAAACTTTCTGTTCTGACGATGCTTTGTTTGCAAGTCTAAAACTGATTGAGTTCTTAACAAAATCTGGTAGAAAATTGAATGAACATTTCAAGGATTTACCAAGGTATTACTCCCAAGTTTCAGAGGGAATGAGAGTTCCGATTAAAGAATCAGAAAAGTTTTCATTCATAGAGAACCTAAAGGAAGAGTTGAGAAAGAAAGGTTACAAGATTGATACTTTGGATGGAGTTAAAATAATCTTCGAAGATGGATGGGCACTGTTAAGATCTACACATACTGAATCGAAAATATCAGTCGTATATGAATCAAGAAGCAAAGAGGGTTTTCGAAAGATAGAGAAATTCATTAATGATATCGTGGGGAGGATTCCTAGATGAAACTAGTTTTTCTCTGTGGTGGTATTGGAAAGAGAATGTTCCCCTTAACTGAAGATAAATTCTTGTTCAAATTCTTAGGTAAGACTCTGTTAGAACATCAAATTGAAAATGCAAGAAAGGTCGGTCTAAAAGACATTTTAATAGTCGGGAATAATTTCAACAAAAATAAAATTAAGGAGATTTGTAACGGCATAGATACCAATATAGAGTTCGTTCTACAAAGAGAACCGAATGGAATGGCTGATGCTTTACTGAGTGCTAAAAAAGTTTTGAAAAACGAAGAAATAATCATAGTCAACCCAAACGATGTTTTTGATAAGTCAGTATACAAAAAAATTCTTGCTGAACATAAGAAAGGTAATTACGACTCTTACATTATCGGTTATAAAGTTGATTCTTATTTTCCTGGTGGTTATCTTGAAATAAATGATAAGAATGAACTGATAAGAATCCATGAAAAACCAGGAGAATGCAATGAACCGAGCAATCTAGTTAACATAGTCATTCATTTGCATAAAAACACAAAAAGTTTTTTTGATTATTTGGAAAGTACTGAGAGTGAGAGGGATGATGTTTACGAATGTACACTCACTGAGATGATTAAGGACGGACATAAGATCAAGGTCGTTAAATACGATGGTTTCTGGCAGGCAATAAAATATCCATGGGATGTATTCGGAATTGTTAAGTATTTTTTGAATGATGTAAAAAGAAAAATTTCTCTTAGAGCCAAAATCTCACGAGAGGCAAAAATCTATGGGAATGTTATTATAGAAGATGATGTAAAGGTTCTTGAGAATGCAGTGATACGTGGTCCTTGTTACATCGGTAAGAACTCTGTCGTCGGCAACAACGTCTTGATCTGGAACTATTCTCATATCGGAGATAACTGTGTAATCGGATATTCTACTGAAGTAAAGCATTCATACATAAGCGATAATTGTTGGTTTCACATGTCTTACGTAGGAGATTCGATAATATCTGACAACTGTTCTTTTGGAGCAGGAACGATAACCGCGAATTTCAGGTTCGACGAAAAGCCAATTCAAGTTTACATACAGGGTAAGAAGAGTAACTCTCATATGGATAAATTAGGTGTGATTATGGGAGAGAACTGTAAGACTGGAATCAATTCATCTATGATGCCTGGAGTTAGAATTGGGCCAAACAGTATAATCGGGCCCGGAGTAAATTTGTCAGAGGATTTGAAACCAAACAAAATAGTTTTCTTAAAGGAGAAAAGTTATGAAAAAAAAGAGAATAAGATAACGCTGTCAGTCGAAAAGAAGAAGGAGTTAATGAAAAAACTGTTGAAGTATGGTTACGGGAAGAAAAATGTATTTAAAAATAAACAAGGAAATTAATATTTAGGAGGGAAAAGATGCAACTTCTAATTTTGTGCGGGGGGAGTGGAAAGAGATTAAGACCTTTCACTGAGGATAGGCCAAAACCTTTGTTAGAAGTTCTGAATAAACCTATAATCGAATACCAATTAGATTTCTTTAAGAGACATGGTTTAAAGGATATAATTCTCTGTTGTGGATACAAACACGAGTTGTTCGAGGAAAAATACCCTAATTTAGAATTTTGCGTTGAGAAAAAACAATTAGGGACGGCTGGTGCAATAAAGAATGCTGAGAAGCTCATAAACGAAGATTTCATAGTTACGAACGGCGATAACATATTTTTCTTCAACTTTCAAAAGATGCAGACAATGTTCAAGAATGTCAGGAATCCTCTAATGACTTTAACTAAGCTATTGTCCCCTTATGGTGTGATTGATGTGGAAGTTGATAGAGTAATTCAGTTCAGGGAGAAACCAGTCTTGAACTTATGGATAAATGCTGGCATAACCATATTCACTCCTGAAAGTCTTGATTATTTCCCGAAGGAAGGCATGATCGAGTACGATGTTTATCCTAAACTTGCAAAGGATAGAAAACTCTTTGCCTTTAAGATGAGAGAGGATGCCTTCTGGCTTGCTGTTGATACAGAGAAGGATTTGGAAACTGCTAAGAAGATGTTGTTGAAGAGATGAAACTAATAATCATCAATTTTGAGTAATCTACTTAAATTTAAGTAATTAAAAATTAGGTATGCGAGAATTAAAAATCTTAATTTCTCTGGGAAAGAAAGGTGCTTTAGAAAAAGAAATTACAATAAAGACAACGGATTTAAGCAAAGAACTTAAAATGCCCCAACAAGCAGTGAGTAGAGTTCTGATAAAGTTAATAAAAAAGGGATTAATAAAAAGAGTGGAAGGGATCAGAGGCTATCTTGTTATTATAACCCCGAAAGGAAAAGCATTGCTACAAGACCTTGATCTAACATTAGATGAGATATTCAAGAGTAAAGAAATAATCATGAAAGGAAAAGTAGTTGATGGCCTGAAAGACGGTAAGTATTACCTTAGCTTGAGCGAATATAAAAAAGCAATAAAGAAGAAACTTGGCTTTGAACCATACCCCGGCACTTTAAACCTTCTACTGATTAATGACTCTGAGAAGAAAATGAAGGAAAGACTCAGAAGAATGAATGGAATAAAAGTAGAAGGTTTTAGAAAAGGTGGGAAGATATTCGGTTCTATAAAATGCTTTAACTGTAGAATAAACGGGATTAAAGCAAATGTGATAATTCCTGAAAGAAGTCATTATGGCTCGAATATCATTGAAATAATCTCTCCATTCCAACTCAGAAATAAGATGAAATTAAAGGATGGGGATGAAGTAGTTGTGAGGATTGGACATGAAAACTTATGAGATTTCTGTCTTTGCAGCTTTGGCAGCCATATCTGCTGCTTTCCAAATGGTGCATCTTGGGTATCAGACGCCTTGGGGTATGTGGATAGATGTGGTCGCGATACCTTGGATACTGGCATTCTTTCTTTATCGTGGTAGAGGTTCTTTAATCGTTTCGATAATAGGATCGATAATCATTACTTTAGTCGCACCGAGTACTTGGCTTGGAGCAAGCATGAAATGGCTTGCCACTATGCCGATGTGGTTGACACTTTGGCTATCTCAGAAAACCTTTAAACTAAAACTTAAGGATTTCAAAAAAATCAGTATCGTAATTTCTTGTATTCTTCTAGGAATTGTTCTAAGAGGTATCATCATAATACCCACCAACTACTACTATGCGATTCCTATTTGGATGGGTTGGACGCCTGAGAAAGCTATGGAAATGCTTCCTTGGTGGATAATATTTCTTGTAAACGCAATTCAAGGAATACTAGAAGTTGTTATCGCTTGGATGCTGGTTTTCAAATTCAGGTTAAGAAGGTTTGCATCATGGAAATAATCGTAGATAGGTTAAGTTTCTCCTATCCAAATCAAACTGTCCTGAAGAATATTAGTTTTTCGATCAGGGAGGGAGAGTTTTTAGGATTGGTTGGGCCTACTGGTTGTGGTAAAACGACATTGGCATACTGTTTGAACGGTCTAATACCAAATTCTATCAAAGGAAAATTTTCAGGTCAGGTCCTGATAGATGAGTTGGACACAAAAAAATACAAGGTTTCTGAAATTGCAAGGAAAGTGGGTCTAGTCTTCCAAGATCCTGATTGGCAGATATTCAACTTGACTGTCAAAGATGAAGTTTCTTTCGGAGTAATAAACCTTAAACTAGACAAGATAGAAAAGAGGATAAAGGAAGCCTTGAAAGCGGTGTGCCTAACAGGACTTGACAATAGAGACCCAAACATGCTATCTCAAGGACAGAAACAGAAACTTTGTATAGCATCGGTTCTTGCGACAGATCCTGAAGTCATAGTTCTGGATGAACCAACTTCACAATTAGATTATAGAAACACTGTTAAAATTCATGATATCTTGGAAAGGTTGAACAGAAAGGGTAAGACAATTATAATCATAGAACACGATACTGGCTTTTTGGTTGAATATTGTAGTAGAGTCTTGATAATGGACGATGGCAGGATTAAAAAGGATGGTTCTCCAAGAAAAATTTTCTCTGAAGTTAAATATTTGAAGAGGTTGGGCATCAAGATTCCGAGATGATAGAATGAACTCAAAACTTAAACTACTCTTGCTGATAACGGTTTCAAGCATAACACTTTTCATGAATGAATTGATTTGGGTAATTTTACTCTTTCTTTCGGTGATTTCAATCGTGTCAATTTTAAGAATTCAATCAAAATTGTTCAAATGGATTAAACCCATCCTGATCATCTGTGTATTCATAATCCTTGTCGATACTTTCACTTATTCGCCTATTGAGTTCACTACGGAAGGTTTAATTTTTGGTTTTAAGGTATCACTCAGGTTGTTGACATTATTGATCATAGTTTTCGCTTTCATATCTACTACTTCGCCAAAGCAACTTCTGGAGAGTTTTAGTTTTTTACCGAGTGGAATTGCTCTCATGCTGACAATCGCTTTCAGACTTCTTCCTGTAGTTGAAGATAGAATCGTAAAAATCGTTAATGCCCAAAAAGCAAGGGGAATGAGTTTCAAGACTTTAAATCCTTTTAGGAATTACTTTCCTGTGTTAATTCCTTTGTTTGGAAAGACCTTAGAAGGTTCGTATCGCTTGGCTTTGGCAATGGAATCGAGGGGTTTTGAAGGAAAATAAATATCAGATTTTTCATATTATTCTGATATATGAAAGAAAAAATTATCGATTTCATCAGAAGGAAAGTTAAAGGAACAAAGGCTAAAGGTGTTGTTATCGGATTAAGTGGAGGTTTAGATTCCACGACCACACTCTTCCTTTGTGTTGAGGCTCTGGGAAAGGATAAAGTGCTTGGAGTAATGATGCCCTCAGGAATCAATAAAAAAAAGGATACTGAAGATGCGATTGAAGTATGTAAGAGATTAGGAGTTAGATATAAAGTAATAAAAATTGAACCTGCTCTGAGATCCTTTGGAAAACTTTTGGGTTTAAGTAATAAACTCGTCAAAGGAAATCTCGCTGCAAGGATAAGAATGTGTATCCTCTATTACTTTTCGAACAAAGAAAAACTATTGGTTGTAGGAACGGGTAACAAGAGTGAATACTTACAGGGTTATTTTACTTTGCATGGGGATATAGCCTGTGACTTCTTACCTTTAGGAAATTTGTACAAAACAGAAGTTATAGAATTGGCAAAAGAATTGAGTGTTCCAAAAAAGATAATTGAAAGGATACCTTCAGCAGGATTCTGGCCTGGACAGACAGACGAAAAAGAATTGGGTATTAGTTATGAAGATTTGGATAAGATTTTGCCTTTATTGAAGAAGAACATTTCTTTAGAAAAAATACATAGAAAAACTGGAATTAGTAGAAAAAAGATAAAAACGGTTAAAGAAAGATTAAACAAAACCAAATTTAAAAGAGAACCGATTGAACATCCATGAAATCGACTAGAATGAATTTTTGTTCCCTTGTATATTCAGCTTCAATTTATCTGAAATGTCGTGGAATTTCCCGATTTGACCTAAATCAGAATCTAAAGGGTCAAATATCCAATATAATCCCCCAGTTCCACAATAAGGACAATCCATAGTCAATCTTAATCTCTTTCTTTTTATTCCACACCCATCGTACATGGTTACGTATAACTTTCTAGTACTTGAATCACTCGCAAGGCCCAATGCTGAAATAACTTCATATCTCATTAATGTTTGATAACAATGTGGACACATTATACCGAATTCTTGATTCCCATCTAACATCGCCTCCAATACCTAAAAATTGAATATTTAAGAAAGAGTTTTCTCAAAAATCGAAGTGACTCTATATTCCCAAGTAACCACCGGGTAGAGCAGAGTCGCCTCTCACTTTTTTCACCTTAAAATTTATTCGTTAGAGAAGTATTTAAATTTACTAGAATCTTCTTCGAATTTCTTCGCGTTAAATACTTGTAACTGTGGCTCGAAATATGAAATTATGAACAAGTTATCGGTTGGAATTGTTGGTATACCTATCCATCTAGAGAAAAACCACGGTATCCTAAAAGAATCCTTTTTTTTTGGTCTGACAAATCATTTGCGTTCGAACACGGAGAAATACATCAAACAGAAGGCTAAGGAAGAAAAAATTCAACTCGAGGTTCGAGACTTAGGAGAACTCGTAGATACAAACAGTAATCTGCAAAAAAACAATAACATAATCGGAATTTCTAAGATAAGTTTGGATGGATTATCTCGAGGATTAAAGAAAAAAATAGAAAGTGTAGATTTTCTCATAGTTTATGGAGATGCTCATACAGGTGCTTATTTATTGTACCATCTTCCTGGCGGGGTGGAAAGGTTTGATATTCATGATGACGATAATGAAGTTGAAATTCCTTTTCACACGAGTTACATGAGATTTGCAACTGAAATAAAGCCTATTTCCCAAGTATCTAATCATGGATGGGATGATTTATTGGATGGAATTTTAGAAAGTAATTCTTCTAAAGATTTTCAGAGCAGTGTATTTGATGTGGATATTGATTATTTTACTTCAACAGAATACTGTAAATTGACTAAAGAGAAAATCGAAGAGCAAATTCAGAAAATAAAATCGACGATTCGAAGAGCAAAACCAAAAGTAATCGGATTCTTTGAGTATCAAACTTTAGATGGAAGTTTAGAGGGTCAACAGAGATTACTGGATATTGTCTGGGAAGGAGTAAAAGCGAACTGTAATTTATAATCAAAAATTAAAAAAATAACTCATGAAAACAGCTCTTTTTGTAGGCCGTTTCCAACCTCTGCATAATGGTCATCTAAAAGTAATAAAATGGATCTTGAAAAAATATGATAAACTCATCATAGTCATAGGCAACTCTCAAGAATCTAACACAGAAAAAAATCCTTTTACTCTAGATGAAAGAAAAGAGATGATAGAGAATACCTTAAAAAATGAGGGAATTGATGAGAAGAATTATCAGATCATCGGCATTCCAGATGTTTACGATGATGAATCTTGGGTCAATAGTATTTTAGATAAAGCCAAGTTTGATACAGTGTTCACTCGAAATCCTTGGAGTAAAAGATGTTTTGATCTTTTTAAAATACCGGTTAAAGAACATCCCATGTTCGGTGATATCTCGGCGAGTAAGATAAGGAATATGGTTAAAGAAAATAAAGAATGGAAAAATTTTGTTCCGGAAGAAGTGCAAACTATTATAGAGAGGATAGATTTAAAGAAAAGATTAGGGATAGGGTAGAGTAGCAGTTTCCATTAACTTCAATAATTCCTTCATCCTTCTTATCATATCCTGTTCCCATTCTTTGCATTGCTCGATCATTTTTCTTCTTTCTGCATCGTAGTAAATATACTTGTATATCCATATTAACAAATCATATAATGGGATTCTCTTTAGAAATGTATCCCTTTCCCATGTCGTTATTACTTTAGCAAAGAACTCTATTCTCACTGATCCAGTTCCATCCGGTTTTAACAAACCTTGTTTAAGTCTAATCCAGCCCCACATTTGACTCTTATCATCCCAACCACGAATTCCGTGCCAGAATATGTGAAACCTGATATTGTTAGGATCTGTAACATCGACATAATAGTCATCGATATAAGTTCTTGTTCCAGTGATCATCATCCCTCTCCTAAGAACTCTTGGAGCTTGCTTCACGATTTCTCTGATGTTCGGTCCAGAATAATCTATGCTTATAACTCTTCTTGGTGCAAAACAATCAACATCCTCAACTATCCTGACAACTGGGTGTTTGGCTAATTCTTTGCTTATATCTGGTATGTCCTCTTCTTTCCCTCTGTACATTACCTAAACTCCTCCTTCTTAAATTCCTCTGGTTTTTTACCTTCCTCTATGGCAGCTTTACTCATAGCCGTGTATTCCTCTTCTGGTATCTTCAAAGTTCCTTTTAACGGATCCATAGCATGTTGGATTATAGTTACCCATTGTCTTTCTTCAGCAAGTAACCCCTTCGGGTAGATTCCATAGAATTCTGGAGGCAATTCATCTGGTGGTGTGCCTTTTTTAAGAAACCTCACTATCAGCCTTAAAGTCGTAACACTCTGCCTAAATGGATCTTTAAACCCACCTCTCTCAAAAAGGATATAAGTGGTATGATGCTTCCCCATTTCAGCTTTTGTTAAAATCCAAAGGAGTCTGTATACTAGATCATCACCGAGTTCAAGGGGAAAGTGGGAATGATATGTGGTTGGTCGATTAGAATGAACACAAATTATGTATTTACCAACATCTGGAACTAATTTAGTTAATTCTGTCATTTCTTCTATAGGATCCACGCCCTGACCCGCAACATGTTCAAAGTCTATCAATAACATCATTTTATCCCAGTGAGGATTGCTCTCTTTTTTTAATGCCTCTCTCGTATTCTTTATCGCAACGTACATCTGTTTTGTTCGCCAAAGCATATACCTACCTGCATAACTTGGGTCTCTGGCATCAGGCGTCTCAATACCAATCACCAGTTTTTTTAAAACTTCCATTAATTCTTTCTTTTCTTTCTCAATATTAGGAGGTTTAATTGTTTTCAATTCGTTAGAAATTATTGAGGGTAGTCCTCTTTTCTTAAATTCTTTTGTTTCATGCATCCATCTTGCCAATGAAACCAAATGTCCTTGCAGCATTTTCGCACTTATAACGCCATAAAAAAATTCTTTTAAAAATCTGTCTCCCACTTCTTCATTTTTCTTGAGAACATTCTTTAACCAATCTGGATTCGAATCAGGATCAATAGGTCCAAACTTATCAACCCACCTTTTGAGTTCTTTTTCATACATTTTTATACTATCAATCCAAATAGGATCTTTTGTGTAGAAAAGATAATGTGCTATTATTTTACAAGCATCTAGATAATCCCCTCTTTCTCTCCCAATAAAGAACCATTCACGTCTTTTTGGATCTTTACTGCTCAACTTTTCTTCCAATGTCTTTTTATATAATTCTCTCAATTTTGTTGTGTGTTTTTCTACCTCTTCTTCAAAGAATTTTCTTCTTTTCTCTTCAATCGCACGTATAGCCTCTGGGTTACCCCTTGCTTTTTGAGCTTCTTCAGCCGATTTTCTTTCGAATTCTTGTCTTTCTCTTTGAATTTCGAGTTCACTTTTATGATAAAGAGTAGATGCTTCTTCACCAAGGATAAGCCTATCATATTTTTCCCAAAATTCTTCGATAAAATAACCCCTAGTTTTCTTGTCCTCGAACAGTATCTCCGAGATGAATCTTCCCTTCCAATCGGCCATCATTATCTCAAGTCTTGAACCAGTGAACGTTAACATCTCAACCCAGAAATGCAAACACGCGTGAAAATCAATGTATTTACAACCACCATAGACGGCAGACTTGATAGATTTATGAAGGTGATCTTCTGCTTCCCTCCACTGTACCATCTCTGGTATTTCAAATGGGATAGTCAAACTGCCATGAAAATTCAAATCAATTCCTTGTTTTCTTGCAATGTACCTTATTTCCTGTCCATCAGTAAAATTAATCTCATGCGGAACATCGGCTCCAATCTCAATCGCGCTCGTTCCCCTAGTCAAAGCATAACCAATCTTTCTCACAAGAGTAGCCAACTCCTCCCCTCTGGCTATCCCATACAAACCAGTTGAAACGGCGACTTTTAACTTCAAATCTGTCATCCAACGCCACCAAAGTTTTTTTGAAGATATGCCCAAATCTTATTGTTGAATATCTCCCTAAAGAAAGGCCTTCCATATTCATAAAGAAGTCTATCCTCGTAAATAGGATCGTATGGTCCTTTGATTAACATGATTTTAAAACCAAAAAAGTAATTTATCCCTCGAATTAAACTGGCCAGAGCTTTCCTAAAAGATGATTTAAATTCAGAAATGGATTTACTCAATCCCTTAGGTCCTTCTTCTTCTTTTGGTCCGTATATGTTTGGGAATTCCTCTCTTAATAAATCGTCTATTTGTTTTACTATACCATCTTCTGTCATGACTTTTTTTCCAAGTAGCTCATCGATATAAACATCAATCTTCTTCTCCTCAGCAATAATTTCAATTATTTTTACAAGTAACATGTTTTGTGTAATGAATATAGCTGATATCTTGTTAAAATCAACATCTTCTACCTCAAGACCGCTAGGCAACTTGAAGGTCTCTATGGTCACCGGAAAATGCACAAGCACATACCATTCTACATCTGGACTCCCTTTTTCATAGAGTCTTATTCTTGCTTCCAAAACGTCTTCTTTTGTTATTTTAACGCCATGTTTTTTTTCAATTTCTGGAATGAACTTCTTTACAACATCATCGTAAGGTTCTATCCTGAACCTTGGTACTGCACCCTCTCTAACCTTCAATTCCAAAGTCCCTATATATCTTTTCCCAGTATCTTTGGCTTCATGTCTTATCTTTGGTATTTTATGAGGTTCGGTCGGTTCTAGACCTTCCATCCTAGTCCAAGCCCACCACTCTGCATATTGAAAAGAAACTGGCATTCCTGTCCCTATAGGTATGTTCATATGCATGGCTAGAGTGCTGTCATCCACTTCCCTGGTCTGCATAACCCTCCTTATCAAAGGCCTTATCCAATTCCTGTATTCTTCAATGGACGCCTTTCTTCCTTCCAAACGTTCTATTATCCTCCTGTATCGATCCTTCACTTCTTTACCAAAGAATTCTTTCCATTTCTTGTACATCCTTACTTTCGTTGTTAGAACCACTGCTTCTGCTTTAGAAACTTCTATCTTCTTTCTTATTTTTTCGGTCGTATCATCTTCATCACTCAATTCTTGGAAGTCTGCGATTATAGTGGGCCATCTTGGCGCAATCGATCTCAAGGACACTCCTTCTGGTAAGTTGACATCAACCATATCGATAAACATAGCTTTGAGTGAGTGCTCATCCTTCTCAGAAAAGTAACTCAAAATCTCTTTGTACCTCCTCTTATCATGGAACAAGAGCTCAACGTCAGAAATCGCTCTGTCAACATGTGCTAAACCTTCTTTGATTTCTCTTATCATTTCGCGTTTTTGTTTGATTATCGACTGATAATATGGATGGGAAGGTGATATCTCAACCCATTCATCAACCTTATGTACGTTAAACTCCCATCTGTTCTGCAATTGGTTAACCAGACCTGTAAGAACTGCAAGAGAGGTTCGAACAGGAACGGTAGGGTTATACCTAAAGGCTGTGTTCGGGTGACGAGAGCAATATCCATGACTAGAATCTCTAGGAAATGATTTGGGCATGTGCTCTAGCAACCACTCCCAGTCTAAGTATTTATCCCCGATTTTTCGCTCTCTCCATTTCACTACCATAATCACACTTTAATCAAATATATACCGAGCAATATCAAAAATATGCCAAATATAATGAATGTGTTGGTCATTGGCGGATGTTGGAATTCTGCTGTATCTGGAAAATACACTACTAGAAAAAAACCTAAAACGATACAACCAGCGCCAGCAAGTTTTGTTAGTATCATACTCCTAAAATATAAATTGTTCTTATGGGAATTAAATCTTTAATTTGTTCTTTATAGTCGTGGAATTAATATCAGTATATTTTTTTAGTCTGATAACTTTAACTCTTAATCCTCTTTTTCTAAGATCATCTTCAAGTTTCTTCTCATTCCATTTCTGATCGAAGCCTAGAACTATTATATGAGGTTTTATCTTTTCAACAATCTTCAATTTATCTGAACCTTCATAGCCTAGTATTGCTTTATCCACTGGCCTCAAGGATTCTACAATGTATCTTCTCTCTTCTTCTTGAATAACTGTTTTTTTCCCTCTTTCTTTAATAACTGTTGAGTCTCTTGATATGACGACAATTAATTTAGAATTCTTTTCTAAATTCTTACATTTCTTAAGAAACTCAATGTGTCCAGGATGGATTATGTCGAAGACTCCGAAGGTTGCGATTTTTTTCATGTTATTTACTAATTCTTTTGAACTAGAAGAATTAAACTTTTATTCTCGGAAGCCAAATCTATTATCGAGAACATGGTCTTTGCAAGATCAAAAATCGTGATTCATGATTACTGCATGGAAGAAAAACCAGTTGCATTAACAATAAACTATACTGGACCCAACCCTCAGCTGGCTGTCAAAAAATACATCGATCTTCTAAAACTAGTTTTTAAAGTAACGGATTCTGAAGTCCAAGAAAAGTTCTTCAATTGGGATAGACACGGTAGGGAAGAGAGGTTTGATATAGAGTTTGAACTTAGGAAGGATTTGGATAAGATTACCTACATTTTTGTTCAAGGTAGATTGAACGGAGTGATAAAACCGAGTGAAGAATTTGGTAAAGAGGGTCGTGTCTCAGTCAGTATACGAGGGGCAATAAGAGCGGAATATCCACAAGATACGTTCTGGCAGAGGAGCATAGTTTACGAATTTTTCCGTGTTTTATACCACAAGCTCATATTCGTAGATGTATGGGAAAAGTACATGGAAGATTGTAGGGAGATGTTGACACTTTTCATCAATGAGATGAAGTCTTACTTAAACCTGTTACGACAGAGTGGGTATTGATTATTCTTATCCAAAGAATGTTATTAGTATAATAATTATCGTTTGAAATAACCAACGACATAACAAGACATTCTACCACTGGAGCAGTAGGGGTAGACCAAAGTAAAGGAGTGCTATGACTATGACAATTATTATTAGTCCATTTAGAAATCCATATGGCGCATACTGTAATGCACCATAGATTAAAATTCCTCCTAAAACTGTTAGAATCATTCCAAAGAATCCTGTCTTTATTTCATACGTTGGTCTTTCAATCACACTTGGATATGTGTAATTCAAAAGAACTATCATGACGAAAGATCCAAAGATTAGGTAGTAAATCCATTTCTGATCTTCGAAATTTATTTTTAAATCGATCTTCCAACTTCTTTTGGTTTTTTTGACATCACGTAAAAATACTTCCTCTTTACTCATACAACCGATTATTTAGAGAAGAGTTAAACTTTTAAAGCTTACTAGTTTTTAGAATACGCTGATAGAACCCTTCAATAATTTTTGTATTAATTCTTCAAACCCTTCTTTTGACAGACTCTTTGACAATATCTCCTCAACTTCGCTCTTCTTAAAATCTCCATTCGATATGTATTTGATACCTACGAAAGGATCGTTTATTGGTTTTCCTATCTGTGATACCAATTCTACTTGGACTTCCTTGATATTGAAACACTTGTTTATTTCATCCGCTATCTCTTGAGCCTTCAAGTTGTAGATTTTACCGACATGAGATATAGGATTCTTTCCTGCTACTGCTTCTAAGGACATTGGACGACAAGCCGTTATCAGCCCGTTGGCCCTGTTACCCCTTCCAACTTGACCATCATCTCCCATTTCCCAAGAAGTTCCTGTCACAGTCAAGTAGATACTATCTTCCTTATCGAGTGTATTGACAAAAACGTGCATACCATCAGCTTTGAATTTCTTTTTTAATAACTCTCTAATCTTTTCTTTCTGATCATAATACCGTTCTAAACTCTGTACGAATTGACTAACGAAAGCTATAGCAACCGTGAGGTTGATATTGTCATTATCCCTACTTCCCATGACTTTGATGTCCTCGCCAATGAAAGGGAATTTCTTCTTGATTTCTTTTGAGTTCAAGAATCTTTCTGCGTTATAAACTGTATTCTCGAGAAGAGACATTGGAGCGAAACCAACACCAAATGAAGTATCATTTGCTGGCGGTATTTCACCCTTGTTGAACCTTTTGAAGATGTCAACCAAATCAGGAGAGCCAGGATGGATTCTGATAAAAATCTCCGGGTTTAACTTATCCGCAAACCTTAGAGTTTCATCAAAGTATTTATCGACTTCTTCATAAATCAATTTCTTGATATCATCTAAGCTTTTAAGAATAGTTGCAGTGCCAGCTACTATTGCATCCGGTCTTTCTATGATTTCTCCACCACCAAAGACTGGATTAGAGACGCCACCAACTAACAGTCCCTTATCTAGGTTGTGATGACATATGAAACCTTTTTCTTTTATGTAGTATTGGGATAACACTCTAGAAGAGGCTTCACATATCGCATCAGTCAAAGAATCAGGATGACCAATGCCCTTCCTCTCGACTATTTCTATCCTTTGCTCTGATACTGGAGTTTGATTCAACTTCTCTATAAAAATTTTCATTAAATTTATTTTGTCTTCATAATATATAAAATTATTTATAATTATCATGAATAAATATAACTGATAGTTATGATAACTGGAAAATTGATAAAGAAGATGAGAGAAGAAGCTGGCCTAACACAACAGCAATTAGCTGATCTGGTTGGAATAACACAAGCTCATATAGCAAAAATAGAGAATGAGAAAGTTAATCCCAGGTTATCAACGATAAATGGGATCATGTCTGTTCTGAAGGCTAACAGAAAAGTCAGGAGTAAAGATTTGATAACAAAAGACATAATATTCGTAAAACCAAGGGATTCAATTGATTATATAACAAGACTCATGAGAGAGAACAACATTTCTCAATTACCTGTAATAGATGAAGAAAAATGCGTTGGGTGTATAACCGAAAGGACTATCTTAAGAAACCTGGACAGTATTTCTAAATCAACCAGAGTAAAAGAATTGATGGACGAATCCTGTCCGATTATAAGCCTGGACGACGATACGGATGTCGTCAAGACTTTATTAGAATATCATCAGGCTGTTCTCGTTTCTGAAAGAGGTAAAATAATAGGTATAATTACCAAATCAGATCTTTTAAACCTGTTGAAATGATCAGAGCATTTCTTTAAGTTTTTCTGAGACAAAATTCACTACTTCCTCTGAGATTGGAACGGTGAAAGATTTTCTGTATCTCTTTTCCTTGTCCAGCATGTAGAAACCTCTGGATAAAGAAATGAACTCATTCTCGCCCTCTGGTGTAATAGCTTTTTTTCTTGCAACCTCGATGAAATTACTGTTGCCAAATTTTATCTCTTCTGATTTTATCGTCTCGAATTCTACCATCTCATTCCCTCCTTTTTAAACAGATAAAAATAATTAGTATTAGTAATTCAAAAATTTAAGTGAAAGGCATGGGTATATTCGGATGGGTTAAGGGTCTCGTCTTTAGAAAAAAGAAAGAACCTGAACCAATAGCAGACACAGGACCAGAAGACTTGGGAGCACTCACACCGCTGAGAGAAGAGAGGGAAGGATTAACACCTGCTCGTGAACCTTTATCTCCCAGGGAAACACTTCCACCGATAGAGCCTATGGCACCTCCTAGAGTTGAACCTGAAGGAGGAATTGAGGCATCAAACTTAAAAGCAAAAATAGACCTCGTACTGACTAAGATGGAGAATATAAGTATACAGAACAGGACGATAGATGAGAGATTAAAGGCAATAGAGAAGACGTTAGCGGAAATGAGAGGAATAAGATACTACTAAAAGTGAAGCTAGTATCAAGAGTTCTATTATACCTATCAATCCGAATTCTGACAAAGTAATGGGATAACCGACTTTAATATCGATATTGTCTTCTGGGGAGGTACCTGTTGCATCAGATGTTACTCTGCAACCTACTCCACCGGTCGTGAAAGGAGCTAAACAGATTGCTGTAGCGAAAGTATTACCTGTTTGATTTGGTTTAATTGATAGAATTCTATCTGAAGGAATATTGACATTTATAAGATTCGGATTAGGAAATGTGAATGACCAACAATTAACAGTATAACTATCTACGTCGGTTACTAAGGTTCCAGTATTTTTAACATAGATATTAATCAATTCTTCTTTGCCTATAGTGCACCGAGGTGTTCCTTCTATCCACATTTGGAAATTATGAGCAGCGTTTGCCGCTCGAAACGAAAATAGTAAGAATAGAATTAAAATTAATAGATTTCTTTTTTTGATATTTTTCACTCTCCATTTAAGCTAATTTTTTTCTTTTTTTATAATATACAAATCCAGCTAAAATAACAAGTCCTGTTAATCCAAAAAAATCAAATTCGGGTAAACTTGCGGCAAATTCACTCGGAAGTACCGTTAAGGTAGTGTTTCTATAAATATTTTTATCAGTCTGTGAAGTGGCGTTGAAGAAGACTTTCCCTGTGGTGGAAATTTCTAACACTGTTATCATGGGATAAACTCTCCTTATCTCTCCTCTGGCTACATCATTAACTGGAGATATATCTGACATATCGACTTGTATTAACGATGGGTTTGGGGGGTTAACATCATATTTTTCATAGGTTATGTTGTAATTATCTGCATAACCGCCTGTATTCTGGATGTAAAGGTTTACTGTTGTTTTTCTACCAACAGTGAACATAACTTGTTTAGGTTCTACCCAAAACTTGAAGTCATAACATGAGTTAGGATTCCAGTACTGCTCTTCTCCAAATAAACAGCAAAAACCGTCAGTGAAACACTTATCATCCCCGCCAGGGTACTCTTGACAACAACATGGAGTGTATGGGGAACATTCTGATAAAGCCAAATCCATAAAATAAGAAAAGAATAAGAATAAGAAGGATAAAAAGTAGACGATTTTCTTCATTGACATGCTTCTGGCCTTATTATAAAATTTTTGCATATTTCTTCTCTCAAGTTATCCTTTGTGAATTTCTTAGTAAATTCTTTTCCATTTATTATTATTTCTGGGACGCCATAAACCCCGTATTCTTCTCTCAACTCTTTGACCTCATACGTATCTGGTGCATCCTCTGGATACATGTTAACCTTTATTTTTGTTACATGGATTCTATCCTGAAAATCCAATTTTGCTTCATTGAGGAGATCGTCTGTTTTTTTTGCGACAACACACCGAGGGTTTGTGAAATATATTATCTCAACTGTTTGATACTCAGAAAGAAAAAGAAGAAAAATGGATAAAATTATGAGTATTGCGGCTGTTGCGACTCTTCCATTTCCAACTTTGGTTTTCTCATTAATAGCCATACTATCATCACGACGATTATTACAAGGGTCCCTATGATAATCCATATTAAATTTTCCTGTAGCGTGGATACAGTTTCTTCTGTGGTTATGGGTGATTTTTCCTCAGCAGAAGATATAGTTATAGTTAGAGAATCGTATGCTCCTTCTGGTGTTCTTACTTCTATTAAATGTTCTCCTGGATTAAGACGTAATGTTGTCGTAAAACCTATTCTTGGTTCTGATACCCCTGTAATTGTCCTGTATTCTTTTCCGTCTACAGATATAATTACGTTTGTTATCCGAACTTCTCCTGTATTATATATGCTGAATCTTGGCTCTTGGGCTGTTTGACCATAACCGATGTGTTCAACCCTTATTTCTGCTTCTTGGGCAATAAGAGATGGTATTAGAAAAATGAATATGATGGAACCCAAAATTAAACTTGTCTGTTTTTCTTTTATTAAATTCACCCTTAACATCTATCGTATGGTATATGTGGTCGCCAGTTTGCATCAATACATCTTCCAGTCAAATCACAGTCTTCATTATAACAGTAATGATCAGTAGCATTAACATCCAAACTACGAATAGCATAGGGTTCCGAACAGTTCGCCATTGGTGAACCAAAGTCTGGTGAACCAGTTTGGTTGTTCACACAACATTCTGTCATGATCCCAGCTGCATTCTTGCAGCAATATTTTGATGGATCCCCAGGTTCATATCCACTATCACACCAATCATAATACTTACAACCCGTACATTCGTCTCGAATATCATAGCATTGATTTGTCGAATTACAATCTTGCCAAGGCTCTGGACAATCTTCTGGTAAGAAGCACTCGGCTACCTCAAAGGTTCCAATGTTAAAAACTACATCATGAGAAAGGAAAGTTCCACAAGAAGAATCAAAGGACGCATTCACAGAACAATAATTCACGTTCCAAATACCTATTTCATTAACTATCGTGCCTGGATGGAATGTGTAGGAATTACCACCATTTATCTGACGACAACTCTCTGTTGCAAGGTGATGACCACCAGTCGGATCCTCGAAATCACATTCAACGTACGCATAACAAGATGAATCTCCTTCATTTTTCACATTGACTGTTGCGTTAGCAGTTTTTCCTAGGGCAGTAGCTGGTGGGGGGTTTGTGGATGTTATATTAAAAGCACAAGGAGTTGTACTGTAACCGCAACAGATTTTTATCGGATAGTAATCGTATCCTGACACATGCGAGTTCGTATAATTGTTCAAGGAGCCAAGCAATACTTCATCTGCATCACAAGAGGATTTATAACTACAAGAAATTGAACCAGAAGATGAACCCAAGCACACACTGTATTGATAAGTTGTTTCTTTGTATTTTTCAGCATGAGAATTAGTTTCTTGATTTAAGCTGAGAACGCCCGCATCGTTCGGATTGCAATCACTATTCTGAGTGTAAGATGTTAAAATCACAAAGGGGTCTTGACAGCAAACCTTCCAATTACCATAACTACAATTGCCAGCATGTGAGTTCGTATAATTGAACATTGAAAAAACACATATTTCGCTTCCCTGACAGTTGGTTTGTCTCAACTGACAGGTTAAACCTGGAGAAGCTAATGTCATCAATAAAGAAATCAGACTTACTGAAATTCCAGCTAAGACTATTATAGATAAAAAAACAGTTCGTTTCTTCATTCCTCTCTTTAATATTATATAAATTGTTGTTAAATAATGTTAATTTTTTATTCGTATTGAATGTACTTGATAAATAAAAATAAAGAAAAGTTTAGGAAAAATAATAATTAAATTCTATTCTTTTCTTTTCATTTTTGTCATTTCAAATTTTCATCTTTTTTTTATTTTAACCTATCCTAGCACAGATTGCGTATATATAAATTGTTGTTAACTCCGTGGCTACACACATCCAGCCGGCATCACCATTTGGTAGACTTCCCTTAAGTGATCCATACGGACCTATAATAGAACACCCACCACCTAATACTTTCTTGCCAGCAGGACAAGTCAATGTTTTTGAAAGACAATCACTGCATGAACCGGATACTTCTTGTCGACCCATTATAACATTTCCATTCACTGTTAAATCACCAGTAACAGACGTATCCCCATCCTCTTCTACCCAGAATTTAAAATCACTGTACGACCCCCCATCACCAGAAGGGGACCAAACTGCGAATGCCTTGTTATCTGCTGGAGCACCCTTAGACATTAGGTACCAATCATCTGTACCAGCTGTAAATAATATCTGATCCATACTCTTTGTAAATTCTAATGTATTACTTATTCTCACATCACCATTTACATCTAATGTTTTAGATGGACTTGTTGTCCCGATGCCGACGTTGCCACCTTCAAGAATCGTCATTCTATGTTGATAAGCTCCATTATTTACGGACGTGTCAAAATGAATATGCCCTCCAAAACTACCAGTTCCCTGTATTCCTATTCGCGCTATATTTTGGTCATTTGGTCCAGTAACTTCTAGGCCGACTAAATCTCCAACAGTCCATGAATCATGACTCATTTTTATCCAGGGTGTTCCAGACATTAAATGGAGTATTGTATTTGGAGTCGTCGTTCCGATGCCGACATTATCAGGGAAATAGGCGTTACCACTTTCGATATACAATCCCCAGTTTGTGGCACCTCCATAAGCATTTCCATAAAATGCATAATTAGTTCTAGTTCCTGTAAGATCATATGCTTCACTATGAACTCCATAGTTGTTAACACCCCATCTAGCTAAAGCTCTAACTCCATAATTAGTGCTCGTTGTCCCACCATTATCTTGGGCAACTACATATGTTCCATAATTTACTCCATTACCAGCAGCTCGTCCAAATAATCCTATATTTTCAGCATTTGCCGTGGTAATGGCCTCACCCCAAACCCCATAGTTTTTAGTAGTACCACTTACAGCAAAACCTGTAACACCATAAGCACTACTTCCTCCCTCAGCACGAAAATCACCTGCATAATTATTACTGGCTCCTTTAGAAAGAGTACGTATACCAAATGCATATGTTCCACTGCCAATCTGATTTATATCAAGTTTCATATCTGAACTTGGGGTTCTTCCAATACCAACATTACCGCTCACACCAGAATACATATTGCTACCAGAGATTATCCAGTCAGAGTCACCACCAACACCACCTTCATCTGCTGCACACGTAAAGCTATTCCCATCACTACTCGTCAGTTTATCAGTCCCAGAACAAGTTGGTATGGTTATGTCTATGTTGCATGTGCCAGATGTACATCCTCCTGTCAGAGGAGTACCAGTATTAACAGCAGATATATCCCCAGTATCAGCAGCACAGCTTATTGCACCGGTTGAACTAATCCCAGTCACATGGGAATTATCACCACATCCCCCATCAAAGAAGTTGGTTGCATCGTTATCATACAGGTTAGTCAACTCAACATTCCCAGCTACTTCCAGCTTGCTTGATGGTCCTGTCGTTCCGATGCCGACATTGCCGGAATTTAATCGTAAAATAAATTTCTTATCGGTGTCAGCAGTTCCTCTTCCAATCCAAAGAGAATCGTCGTTCGTACCCGACCAATACGCAATCCCTAATATAGCAACATCGTCTATATTAGAATTGTCAGTCCTGTCTAATCTGATCATAGGTCCCTCGGCTATGTTTTGCTTTAAATGTAATAATTGGCTGGGACTTGTTGTTCCGATGCCGACATTACCGTTAGAATTTAGTATTGTTAGTCTTGTAGTACCAGAAGTCTGTAAGTTAAAATTTTCGTTGTAGCTACCAATGTTTCCCGTATCTACTGTTATTCCTGTGTTAAAATAATACCTAGTTCTATCTGTGTAAAAGTGAGACCAAGCAGCATTTTTAGGACCAACATCCACATATCCGTTTCCAGTACTTATCCTAAGAGCTCCACTCTGGTCGCCTCTAACAGATCCAGTAATATGTAACTTCTCTGCAGGACTTGATGTCCCTATTCCAACATTACCAGTTCCAGGATTCATAATAATATTCTGATTGTCGTATGCACTCAACCACAGAGGTGCTCCTTGATAAGATAGATCTAAACCGCCTGCCTGGTTTCTGAACGCTATCCATTTATTTGGATTGGCTGGATCTGTTAATTGGATCCTACCTATTCCACTCACTTCCAACAACTGAGTTGGAGAGCCTCCTATACCCAACTGAGTTGGGAAAATATAATTCCCACTCCCGAATGTTCCTGGTTCTATTTCCCAGGCAGGATGGGATTGTTGAGCGTTAACCTGGCTCAACACCAGGCATGCGACGGCAAGGGCAACGACAAATTTCATTTTCATACATCAACACCTCCAAAATTTCTATTAATAGTTTCTTCCGGGGAGTAGATAAAATTTAAAAAATTCAGAAAAAAGTGGGATTCCATCTTGAAATTAAATGTTAATTATGAATGATTCTACATAATTAGAAAAAAAGAAGAGGCTAGGAAAAATAACGATTTTTTTATTTCATTTCAAATCACTTTATTTGATAATTATATTTAATTATCATTTTTAGCTTGGTATTAATGTTGCTGTTATCCGACATCTCTTTAAAGTTACAGTCGAGTGACGTGAAGCACTGATCAGACCTTGATATGTATAAGTCGTCCCAGCGGAAACGGATTCTATAGCAGACATTGAAATTGTTCTATAGTTTTCTAGCTGGCCATCCCATCTTTCTGCAAGCATAGTATACGGAACAGGCGAAAAACGTCTTATATTATAAACCCAGTATGATGGATCACTAGTTGAATAAAAGTATGTGTCATAATGGATAAATATAGTACCTGAACTCTGAGGAGTTATTGAAACTTGGCAGTCTAATCCCCAAAGATTACCATTTCCTCCAACAGTCATAGTCTCATCTGATGTTCGTTCACTTGTTACAATTACAGGTTTGTTTTTTTGATTTAATATCGAATTTCCATTCATGTTCAAATTACCATCAACTCTCGTTCCTCCACTGAAATCTCCACCATAATTTATTACTAAAGTATCTGCATTATCTTGTACCAATGCTCTTCCTCCATCCCCTCTTCCACAACCATCACAAGTCATAACAAAATCTCCTCCATGATGGTGAAGTTCAAACTCTCCAAGGTCAATAGAGCCATCATCAGTGTCATAAATAGTACCACCAACATTCAAATTATTCCAAACAGTTGTTCCGCTTCCTCTAAGTGTTATTGGTTTTGTTCCAGCTGAATTTCCAATAGTAACTTTTCCATCGTCTTGGAAGTACCCATTATCACCATTAGAGATAAAAATTGCATCTCCAGCAGAATAATAACCAATTCCACTATCTTGAGAGGTAGTTCCAATACGCAAACTACCATAAAGCTTTGCTGACTGTGCTGCTATATCCCAAGTATTCACCTCACACGTCCAACCACTTGGACATGTCTGACCTTCTGTATCTAAACTACTTGCTATAATTACTCCATTTTCAGTGAATCTAACTTTTTCTCTGAAAGTTCCATCGTTATAATCATTGTAAAATGTTAAATCATAGTTCCCCGTACCAAGCTCCCATCTTGCTCCTGTTAAGTCATTTATCCTTAACCATCTACCGCCTCCAGCAGTTCCTGCGATTATTTGGCCTGCAACATCTAATTTTGCTCCTGGATTTGTTGTTCCAATGCCGACGTTGCCACCATCCGTTATTACGAACTGATTATAGTTATTAGGATAAATATAGGCACCAGCATCAATCCATAAACCAGTACCAACACCACCTTCATCTGCTGCACACGTAAAGCTATTCCCATCACTACTCGTCAGTTTATCAGTCCCAGAACAAGTTGGTATGGTTATGTCTATGTTGCATGTGCCAGATGTACATCCTCCTGTTAGAGGAGTACCAGTATTAACAGCAGATATATCACCATAACCAGAATCATCTGCACATGATATTGCCCCTGTCGAGGTTATCCCAGTTATATACTGATTATCACCACATCCTCCATCAAAGAAATTGGTTGCATCGTTATCATACAGGTTAGTCAACTCAACATTCCCAGCTACTTCCAGCTTGCTCGATGGTCCTGTTGTCCCGATGCCGACGTTGCCTCCACCATAAGCAATTAAAACTGGTGTATTCGAGCCATAATTTATGTAAAGGCTACTTCCAACTTGTTCTATTTGATTTGAATCGAATGCTAAATAATAGGTGTCAATACTATTGGTAACACGGAAACCTGCGTTAGCTTTATTCGCAGATGGATTAGTACCCAAAGTTCCTTTTTCTACAGTATCCAATCGTGATACCGGACTTGTCAACCCTATTCCAACATTTCCATTTCCTAAAACTACAAAATTACTGCCTGTAACTCCACCTCCATCTGGGGATAAAACTACTCTATCAGGGTTTCCCTCTAAGTAAAAAATCCCATAATTAGGATAGGCAGAGCTATAAGCAATTCCAAAATTGCCTCCAGAAACTCCACCCATATATATCCTTCTTCCATTCGTACCAGATATATCGATATTCCCAGCTACTGTCAATTTTTCTCCTGGACTTGTTGCCCCTATTCCAACATTACCAGTCCCAGGATTCATAATAATATTCTGATTGTCGTATGCACTCAGCCACAGAGGTGCTCCTTGATAGGATAGATCTAAACCGCCTGCCTGGTTTCTGAACGCTATCCATTTATTTGGATTGGTTGGATCTGTTAATTGAATCCTATCTTTTCCAATCACTTCCAACAATTGAGTTGGAGAACCTCCTATACCCAACGAAGTTGGGATGATATAATTCCCATCACCCTG
>Ga0209635_10000210_pt1 | contig 37398 bp, 38 predicted proteins | sample DeeMarSWOR230_32_FD_187463 | JGI IMG/M metagenome (GOLD analysis project Ga0209635, IMG submission 187463) | Marine sediment microbial communities from White Oak River estuary, North Carolina - WOR-2-30_32 (SPAdes) (version 2) | ecosystem: Environmental > Aquatic > Marine > Intertidal zone >...
ACTAGCGGTCATAATCATAACTTGTAGAAAAATTTCATCGACTTAGAATGCACGCACGTTATTCCTTTTCAGATTTTTTCCTTTCAAGGTAAATGTTTGAAGCTACCACGAGAGACATCATGAGTATAGTTGAGGCTATCCATAATGACAAGTGTTTAGACTCTATCGCGATTGTGGTGCCTCCCACTGGAGGTGGAGCTGGTGGAGGCGGAGTTGCCATTATTTTTACGTGATGGGTGCTGTGGCTATACGTGAAATATAGGAAAGCAAGCGCGCTGTTCGATAAAGATAACTCTGTATAAGCCACTTCTTGCCCGTCCACCAGAATGGTGTAGGGACTTTCTATTAAAGCTCTGGGAATCATTATTCTGCAGAATCCAGCAGTGCTGTCAACGCCTGCCACATCAAAGTCGATTGTTCCTTCTGCGTAATTAAAATGGAAGCCAGAAACTGTAGAATTACAAATTATAGTAACATCATAGGCGTCTTCTTGATAAGACACGGAATAATTTGAAAACATACCCTTTAAAGGATAGTTATCTTGGCTGTCTCCATCGACAATATATGGCGTGTCTCCTATTCCATCACCGTCTGCATCCACACCTGTATAATCGCTCCAGTAATTCCCTCCAGAAGGATAACCATCATCCCAAGTGCTGATCGAATTGAAAGATGTAACCTGATTTGTGTTGTCTAGAAAGTTATTATGATAAAACGAATTGTCGGAAGATTCATCACCTATATCACAACTCAGAGAAACACCGACATAGTTATCCCATAGCGTATTTTCAAAGATTGAGTTGTTTACGGCTTCCCATGATAGCCTTATTCCTTCATAATTGCTTTTTAGAACATTTCCACTAATGGTATTGTTCTTGGAATACCATATCTCAATTCCGTAACTTTGGCTGTTCATGATTGAGTTGTTAATGACAAGATTGTTTATGGATGTGTACCAATAAAGATAAATTCCTTGCCTATTGTTGCAGAAAATGTTGTCTTGAATGATGTTTTGAGCCCCATATTGTACATAAACTCCCCCCATCCAAGTATTGTTTGCAATCCTGTTTCCAATGATTTTGTTGTCATCTGAGACAATCATGATGTTTGAATGTGTCCCATTTTGAACCGTAAATCCAGTGACCAAAACTCCATTTGAATTTATGTATAGAGCCTGAGAACCTGGGCCTTCTGATCCATCGATAATAGTGAAGTCTCTATTTTCTCCAATTAATGATATGGCTTTAGCAATCGTTAAAGTTTCAGAATAGATACCGCTTCTAACAAACACCGTATCCCCAGAACTTGCAGCGTTAATGGCGGCCTGAATCGATGAGAAATCTGCTGGGCCATCATCATCTACCGTCCAAGTTTTTGACTCTGCTTTAACTGATTGAACGTTAAATGCCAACGTTACTATGCCTATTAACAGCAGTGTCAGCCCTATCCAAGGAAATACTCTAAATTTCAATTCTCCTTTCTCATCTACATTTAAATTTTCAAAGTTTATTAATATTTATGGAACAAGGTTCCATGCTCTTGCGTTTTAAAACAAGCTGAGAAACAACGGTGTAGACGCATGTAATTATCGCAAAAATGGGGAGTTTGTGGGGGTGATTCGGGAGATATCGCCACTTGGGCTGGGTTCAAATCTCTCCCGGCCCACTTTTGGATTCTCCCGGACCACCGTTAAAGGATTGTTTTTAGCGGTCACTTGCGTTTGCGGAAGATCATAACTTCTTCGGGCGTGGTACATACGTATTCAAACCCGGACTCTATCAGCTGTTGCGCTTCTTCAGCGTTTTTGGCTGCTTTGGAAACGTAGTCATCACCTTTGAAATCAATGAGTTGAGTGTATCTCAAAGTGTTCTTGATGTTTCTACGTCCTAATACCTGCATTACATGGAGAATGTCTTTGGTCTTGTGATATTCCATTGTAGCCTTCCAATGACGGAAAGTGTGGAAATGAATCAGCAACAGTCTAGGATTCTGGAGTTTTCGAGCTAAGGTGGCTCTTTGTTTTGAGAACAAGCGTCTCTGGGTTCTGAGGTGTTTGCAGAATATAGGATTCGAGTTGCTCCTTGGCTTTAGCGCTAGTAACATGCTTATGAGTTTATTGGAGAGCTTGAAGATTCGTGGTCTGCTTCGAGTGTATACCTTAAGAGTTTTTCTGTCATCTATGACATGTGCACACACGGATAATGTTGTTGCATTGATGCTACAGAATGAAGAAAATTTATATGAACTTCGATCATGTTAGCAACTATGGCGAGTGCACATGAAGAGCAAGAAGCAAATTGAAGGCACACTGTTATGGCGTAGACGAATGTACCTATCTTTCAAAGTCATGGGCGTTGGGCTAATTGGCATCTTATTGGTATTTGTGTTTCCTCTCTTGGTCTCTCTCTTTGTTGGGGGTATCCCTTACGAGGCGTGGTGGTTTCAACCTTTGAACATAATTTTCTTCGCTAGTCTAGGTGTGTTCTCTTTTGGACTTGTCGTTGGGTTGGGCTTTGGAGCCATTTATCTCAATAAGAAGCGAAATGTCCTTGGATCTGAAGACAAAAATGCGCAAATTGAGTCATTAATTAGCTCTCTGAGGGAAGAGGAAAACATAAGCCATGCAACTAATCTTCTCGGTAACATTGGGGACGAAAGAGCAGTTGAGCCCCTGATTGGCATATTAGACAATGAGAAGTACCATAGTTTCTTTACAGCAACTGTTGATTCCTTAGCGAATATTGGAGATGAAAAGGCTGTCGGGCCAATTCTCGAAGCATTTCAAAGGTACTACCCGCAACAGAGATGGATGGATCCAACAACAGAGCCGAAATTCTTGAGGCAGCGCGTCATCCTATCTCTCAGGCGCTTCGAAAACCTTGACGAAAAAGCCGTTGAGCCGATTTCTGAGTTACTCAGGGATGAGGATTGGATGATTCGTTCAATAGCAGTTGAAATGCTTGGCAAGATTGGAACTCCAGCCCTTAAGCCCTTGGAATCAGCCCTGAAAGACAAGTCGAGGTCCGTTCGAAACAATGCAAAAAAGATGATAAAAAAGGTTCAAAGCGACACCAACAAACAGTAGCGCATTCTGCATGACAAAAATACTGCTTATATTAAGTGCGCACGTAAAAAATGGGGTTCGCGGGAGATGTCTCCACTTTGGACTAAACCACCTCACTCCGGCTACAATGCATGGACTTTTTCCTGACCTCGTAGCTTTTCGATTGTGGAGGCATGCTACAAAAAAGAGGGGGGATTTGCGGGGCGCGCGCGATATATAAATGAGTATTCATTTATTAATGCCATAGATAAGTAAGTGAATATTCATTTATGGAAAGTGGTAAGATGAAATGGATAGAATTGTCTGATTCAACTTCGACCGAGCATGCGCGTGTACTAGGTGGTTCCTGAATTGAGGTTTGGAAGCGGTTCACATTCTGGTCACCTTCCAGTCAAGCATGACCTAATAGTCGTTTATGTGCTCTCCCTCATCGGTGCCACCCTTATGGCTGTCGTATCCCTCGGTGGTTTGCTGTATCCTTCCACTTTCTATCCAACAGATGAGCTTCTTCAATCTTTTTTTGCCAACGATGTGGTCAACCTCCTCATAGGATTGCCAATCTTACTTGGTTCAATGTGGCTTGTGAGGCACGGTAAGTTAGTTGGTCTGCTTTTATGGCCAGGTGCACTACTATACGTCCTCTACACCTACATCGCATATGTTTTTGGGATACCCTTCAGTTTGCTCACTTTCGTATATCTGGTGCTCGTACTGGTGAGTACTTACTGCTTTTTCGATCTCTTGAAAAGCATCGACAAGAAATCCGTTCAAGAGCGGATATCAGAGGGTGTGCCAGCAAGAAGCGCTGGCGGGGTTCTGATTGTGTTCGGCGTCTTGTTTACCTTCAGAGCCTTTGGCATGATCGCTGAAGCGAGCTCAAATCAAACAATGCTCCCATCTTCTGAGTTCGGCGTGTTGATCGCCGATATAGTCATCTCAATACTCTTTATTGCTGGCGGAGGCTTGCTGCTCCGGCGAAGGCCACTCGGTTATGTCAGCGGATTGGGATTACTCTTTGTGGGAAGCATGTTATTCATTGGTTTGATCATGGTTCTCCTGCTACAGCCTGTTTTAACGGATGCGCCATTCGTTCTGGTCGACGTTATGGTGGTATTCATCATGGGGCTGATCTGTTTTGTCCCCTTCGGAGTCTTCGCACGCAAGGTGATAGCCAGTTAGCTCCAGGCGCGCGCGCCAAAAAGTATCAGCGTGAATGCCCAAAAAAGAGGGGAGCTTGCGGGGAAAAGATTTTGGGAGATATCACCCGGGTGGGGGAGGTTCAAATCTCTCCCGGCCCACTTTTGGATTTTGCATGCATTTATTGGTGTCTCTTCACCGAGTTTTAACGTATGGCCCTAGGCTCCAAATGTCTGAGACTCCCACAAGATCTCTTGATGCAAAAGTTGAATATTGTAGAATACTTATAAACGTGGAGCAGCATATTTATGCAAAATGGAGTTGTAAACTATGGTTCGATGCTCATGTGGGACAGATAACTTGGATAAGAAGTTCTGCACGAGTTGTGGTAAGCAATTGATATATGATTGCGAAAAATGCAAGAAACCTGTAGTCGTAATGGAGAAATTCTGTGGAGCATGCGGTGCTAAAAACTCTCATTATGATGTTAGTGCAAAAGCCTCAGTGTGAATAGATTCTTTCTCCTTATTCTATTGCTTCCCAATCAGTCTTTCTTGGCAGTTGCGTCATTGCGTTCTTAGATAAGGCTTTAGACTTTCTATACGCGCACGCTCAAGGAATGGAGACGGCTACTCAAGCCTAGTAGTTTCTTGGTTGTCCACACCGAGACTAGGAAAATGTTAGACAAATTCAAAAAGATACCCTGTTTTGGGTGCAAGCTTCTGAATCGTTTTTCGTTACCTGAGGACGCGCATTGGACGGAATATTATGAACCTCTGCGCGCGCGCCAATCGCCTATGTTTCCAGATGTCTTTAGCGGTTAAACGCTTAAACCAATAGCCTTATAAGTCGGTAATCACATAATATATTATGCAGATAAGTAAAATGTATATATGCAAAATTAAAGGTTGATGAAAAATGATAACAAAAACAAAAGTAACACATTGCATCAAACATTTCGCTTATTGGAAATACATCTGACACGTGTGAATCGTGTAGAAAATTAATAGTGGGTGCTAATTGAAATGGGTAGAATCAGCGTGGAGCTCTCTGATGAACTGGAAAAGAAGCTCAGGTTCAAGACTATCGAAAGGTTTGGTGGGAGAAAGGGCGATCTATCCAAGGCTGTTGAAGAAGCCGTAGAAACATGGGTCGCCAAGGGAAAATAGATTTTTAAACAAAAGGGCCCTTACGTTGGTCATGGGCGCGCGCACGCATTTTCGGATAGCGCACGCGAGAGATGTACTCCGCTACTTCCAGTTTTTCTTTAAAATAGCAAAGAAGTGAGTGTTAGATGAAGCGCGCATAAATATGGAAGTGAAAGTCTATGTCTAAAAATGTGATTCTAATAGATGGTGCTGGGTGGGGCGATCTCATATTAGGTGTAGTAGTCGGCGCTCTTAACCTTGACCTCCCAGACGCCAGATATATGGAACGCAGGATTCCAATTTCATCTTTCCAGCCACCAAACTTCGAGGAAAAAAAATACTTGGACGACGCAGTTAAAATCGCCGATAAAATAGTTGCGGTTATGCAACCTGACGCGGAAACCAACTTCAAAGTATGCTCAGGGTATGTTCTATCCAGTATATGTACATACTTGAGGGAACGGGGATTCAGGGTGGAAGAAGTGAAGGTCACAGGTGAACTGCAAGGAAAGGTTGAACGGGGCTACGTAAGGTGGTGCAAGGAGATGGGAGTTCCTGTAGAAAGACTGGAAGACAAAGGACGTTTTAGGACATTTCTAGAATGGGTTGGGGAAAGCCCCAGATTTAGAGAAAAGCTCGTGAAGACGGGATGGGAAAGTTGGAAGAAGAAATGGCGAGAAAAAGCCTTCCTAAAAGGTAGAGTAGCGTGTTGAGAATGAGAAAAGTGTCTGATGGGAATCGTAGCAGATTCGAGATCATAGCGGAGATTCTGGGGAATTTGCGGGTACCAATTTGTTGGACGAATATTATGTCTCATTGTAATATGAGCTCAAAACAGTCAGGGCAATATTTGAATTTGTTGAGGTCAAGGGATCTTATTCAGATGCAGGTGGCAGCGGGAAAAGTAACGTATAAGAGAACAGAAGCTGGCCGAAAGTTTCTGAAGCATTATGGTAAGATAGTTCTGCTACTTGATCCTAGCATTTCCGCGCCTTCCCTAATTTAGCAGTGCAGAGAGATCACTGAAACAAAAAAAAGAATACATGAGATTTTCTATACGAATTTTGGAGACCTCAGCCGCATCATAACAGCAAACCGCAAGGAATTCAAGAAAATCTTTGCAAGACTGGAAATAGAAGCAGACTTAAGAAAGCTGGATCCTTCAAGAAACTTTATTGCTCATAATAATCCTTTGCCGCCTACAGAATTTAAACGAATAAAGCTATGTCTCGGTGACTTGAAAAAACAGTTGAGAGATTACGCTGAGAAAAAGAAGGCTAAATCCTAGAACAATCCTACAATTTTTTTGAGTTAGTTTTGCATTTTTCAGACAGTTCCATAGCTTTAAATAATTCGCTGAAAGAGTGTTTTTTGGCAAACACGATGAGTCTAACTAAACTGTTGTGGACATGCACATTTGCCTTCATGGTCTATCTGTCTTTGTTGCTTCTCAGACTGTCTAATGTCTTGGGAAGCGAGTTCGACATTTTGATACGATTGGTTTCAGCTATTAGCTTAATATTGCTAGGAGTTTTTGCAGGAGCACTCATCTCGCAAAAACAGATTCGAGTTCGAGCCGTGCTGTTACCCGCCCTTTTGTTTGCCCTAGGATTCTTGGTTGCTCCATTTGTTGGAATTGGAGTGCTGATGCTCTTTGAAAATCTAGGTTTTAACCTACCAGCGATTTTTGGAGTAAGTATCACAGCATATCTCTTGCTCTACATGGGATTATGGTTCTATCTCAAAAAGAGGAGCATTTTCAACAGATAAAACCCTTAGAAGATTCTTCTATCCATCTTTTTAAGAGAGTTTGACCTATAGGTTCTTGGAGAAGGCGAAATCGAGACTAGGAGTGGACTTTTCGGGAGATATCTCCACTTGGGCTGGGTTCAACTCAATCTCCTGCACTAATTGTGTTGTAATTTGGAGAAAGTGAAAAAAGCAAGAACACACCCAATTATATCTTGAAGAACTATGACACAACGTGGACGACCACGAAAACATAGATGGTTTTCCTTCAAAGATTTAGAAGACGAAGTTTCACTCGATGCTCAATACTTAAAGTGGGCTAGTGCAAATAACACTGCTCTTCAAACAGTTGCTGCAACTGGCTGTCCTCAGTGTCGAAGCAGTAATTTTGAGTTTCGCCACGACAAGAAATACAAAATTATCCGTTTCCATTGTTTTGAATGCAGCCACGAAACTTCTTATAGAATCAAAATGCCCAAGCCTGGAAGTTTCGAAATTGTCCCCGTATTTGTGAACGGGATTCGACTGGGCGAGAAAACTGTAGATTATTATCACCCCGCAACAAAACGACAAAGAAGTGATGCTATTGTGTTAAGAGTTTCTCGTAACGTTGAGAGTGGCAGAATCAGTTTAGGTGGCGAATGGTACGTTGACGGGATAATTGGTGGTGTATATAACCCAAAACGGTACTATGTTAGCTTTGAAGAAGTGATGCTAGCGTGCAGTTGGAATAGGATGCAGGCTGAACATGAGAAGCGTCTGCGTGAACTTGAAGAAGATAGAGTCGTCTGATTTTCTGTAATATTAATGAGAAGAATAGTTTTTTGTGGCTGCAATGGTAGCTATCTCTCTGCTAAACGAAACCTGAGTTTTTCAGAGCGTCTAAAACCAAAAACATTTCAGTCTCCTGATTTTTCCTACCCCAACTTCCATCTTTATTCTGTCTTCTCAAAACAGATTGAAAAGCCTTTTCAAGTTGCTTCTTTGCTAAAGTATGATGCGCTCTGGATAAAGCGTGAAATGTGTGGTAGAACGGAAAACCTTTCCACGCTCCACTCTTGGTCTGGCGTTTAGCTAAATATTTCACTCCACTCTTAACCTGTTTAGATTCTTTACTTAACGGATGTTCGATTAACATACGTAACACGTTGATTGTACACCATGAACCACACCAGTCTGGTCTCCAGAACTGAAGATACGATTTCACAGTTGTTTGAACTCGCCTGTTGCTATCAAAACCAAAAATGTGGAACAGATGAACTGCATAGGCAGTTTGATAAAAAATCGTACAGCCTGGCCCAAACTCCCCATAAAATGTAGAACGCATCACACGAGCGTCTTTTCTGTTGCTCGATAGGAAAAAACCTGGATAACCTCTATACTGATGTCTCTGGATTGAGAGAAGCCACTCTAAGCCCTTCTTGACGCTTTTATCTTTTTCATCGTAGCCTAGAAGAGCAAGGTTCCAAAGATTGTTAGCAGTGCTGACAAATAGCTGGTTCCAGCTTCCATCTATTGACTGGTTGGCAACAGTTTTCTCATACAACTTCCTTCTTAGAACCGCATCAGTTTTAGTTTCCTTTTTGAATGTGTCTCTTCTAAGGTAAACGCCGATTGGTGATTCTAGATGTGCAACATAATCAAACGGGGTGACTTTCAACTTGCCTAGTAAGTTTTCCATAGGAGATCACATTTTGAAAATAGCTTCGACTTTTTTATTAATATTTTCTAGATTCGAAAGTGGTAGTAGCTGTTCTATTATTATCTAATGAATGACTTTAAATAAAAAGAAAGAAAAATTGGGGAAATGGTGTGTGCTACTTTTCTTTTGCCATGGCAAAGACTGATTTAATCGCAATTATGACAGCGGCAGGGGCTGCGAACGCTACAATGTAACTTAGTATTCCGGTAGCCCAGTAGTAGAGTAGCCAGGTAATATTGCCTAGAGGTAACCAGACATTTGCAGAATATGCTACTACTAGAGCAATTGTCGCTATAAGGAATGGGGTAACCTCTTTAGTAGTAATACTTGTTAGTCCGATAATGATTCCTAAGATTAGCATGATTAGAATGACCCAGCCATTAGCGTTTGCAACGTCAGGGTCGTTGAAGCCATATGAACTGTCTGGATATGCATTATAGGCCATGTAGCCGACTGCTAGTCCTGCTACGATTGCTATAACAACGAAGCCGATGTATGCCCATCTTGCTATTTCTTCCATGTCCATTTTAAACCCACAAAATTGTAGTTATCATTACTAATACATTATAAATCTTGCGCATGAAATTAACATGCAAAACCGCTTTTCGGGGTTTTTTTGGTGAAAAAGCTTTATTGCATCGTCATTTCTGATTTTTGTTTTTAAAAGAAGCTGCGTGCACATTTCAGCAAATTTAATGTCAAACTTTGTCAAGAAATGAGAATGGCAAAACATAGCAAACCTTTTTTCCAAAAGCCGTCAAGATACTTTGAGAAAGAAGAAATGACAAGAGCTAACAAGAAAATCAGAGAAATCGCTCAGGACATAAAACAGATGAAGATACGTGGTGCAGGGGAAATCGCTAGGTCTGCTACTGAAGCGCTTCTTATAACTGCTCAGAAGTCTATGGCTAAGAAACCCTCAACTTTAGTTAGAGAGCTTGAAACGTCAGCAAAACTTCTTCTGAACACTCGACCAACGGCGGTATCATTGTCCAACAGCATACGTTTCATAATGTTTAGGGTTAAAGAGGCTCAAAGAAGAAACATGAAGTTGGAAGACTTGCGCTTGCTAGTTACTAAAGCTGCGACAAAATTTATTCAAAACTCTGAAAAAGCCATAGAACGTATTGGTGAAATTGGTGCTAGGCGAATTGAAGACGGCGATCTAATCTTGACCCATTGCAACAGCGCCGCAGTCATCGCAGTGTTTAAAACCGCCTTTAATCAGGGCAAGCGTTTTCAAGTGTTTGTATGCGAAACGAGACCACGCTTTCAGGGCAGAATAACTGCAAAAGCGTTAAGTGATATTGGGATACATGCTTCGTTAATTGTTGATGGAGCAGCCCGCTTTTTTATGGCAAAGATGGATAAAGCGATTGTTGGAGCCGACGCAGTAGCAGCTAATGGTGCTGTTGTAAACAAAATTGGAACTTCGATGATGGCTTTAGCCGCACACGAATCAAGAGTTCTATTCTTTGTTGCCGCAGAAACTTACAAGTTCAGTCCAGAAACCATGCTGGGACAACTTGTAAAAATAGAAGAACGTGATTCTTCAGAAATCATATCGAGAAAGGAAATAAAGAGAATGCCAAAGGTTACGGTGCGAAATCCTTCATTTGACATAACTCCCCCAGAGTATATAGATCTAATCATTACAGAAAGGGGAATTATATCACCTCAAGCAGCAATCATGATAATCCAAGAAGAATTTGGTTCCATAACGGCTGAAGAGTTGATGGAGTATCAAACATATCGCTTGGCGGACAAAGACGAACCATGACTTAGTCGTGTAAAAACACTTAAGGAACCTGCCTGAAGTTATTATCGAACAGGATATTTAGAGAGGAGTGTGAATGGCAGGAATAGTTCTTGTTAGGGACGTTATGTCTAAAGAAGTGAAGGTTGTTAGACCCGATACTCTTGTCAAAGAAGTTGTCGCTACGATGAACAAGTTCGACATAGGCTCTATTGTTGTCGTGCAGAGTGACCGCCCAGTGGGTATAATAACTGAACGTGACATTCTCCGAAGAACTGTGGAACCATGTTTGGCACCAGAGACCTTGCGTGCAAGAGAAGTCATGACAAGCCCTGCAATAACCATTAGCGATACTGCCAGCATCGATGAAGCAGCCAAAATTATGGCGAGGAAAAGAATTAAGAGGCTTCTTGTTATGGACAGCGAAAAACTTGTTGGAATACTCACATTCACCGACATAGTAACACAAGTGCCTAAGATGCTGGGAATACTGGAAGAACTTGTAAGACCTCAACACCGTTCATACTAACTGGTTCTCCATTTCTATAGTTTTTATATGCAAGATAGCAGTCTCTCTAAAGGAACCAAATAGGGGAACAACGAGCTTTGGACAAGGACAAAAAGATTGAAATGTACCGTAAAATGCTGGAAATTAGGCTTTTTGAAGAAAAGGTTTTTGAGTTGTACGGTCAGAACCTTGTGCCTGGTACTATTCATCTATATGCGGGAGAGGAAGCAGTGGCCGTTGGCGTATGTGCGAACTTGCGAAAAGATGATTATATCGTAAGCACACATCGAGGCCACGGCCATTGTATAGCGAAAGGCGCAAGATTAGACAAGACGATGGCTGAGATTTTAGGCAAAAAAACGGGATATTGCATGGGAAAAGGGGGCTCTATGCATATTGCAGATTTCAGTATAGGCATGTTAGGAGCAACAGCAGTAGTGGGCGCAGGGATCCCAATAGCCACAGGAGCAGGACTTTCCATAAAGCTACGACGTACAGATCAAGTAACAGCATGTTTTTTCGGCGACGGCGCCTCAAACCAAGGAACCTTTCACGAAGGAATTAATATGGCAGCAGTTTGGAAACTTCCAGTTCTATTTGTATGCGAAAACAATCTCTATGCTATGGGAACTCGCCAAACTCAAGTCATGCTTACAAAAGACATTGCAAAGAGAGCTGTTGCTTATGGGATTCCAGGCGTCTCGGTTGATGGAAATGATGTTATAGCTGTTTATGAAGCAGCACAACAAGCAGTTAGACGAGCAAGAAGTGGCGATGGCCCTACGCTGATAGAATGTAGAACATATAGGCACAAGGGGCATTCACGCTTTGACCCTGCAACCTACAGATCAAAAGAAGAAGTTGAAGAGTGGTTGGATAAAGATCCAGTTCGTAGATTAAAGAACCAACTTCTGGAAAGAAATGATCTCTCAAACACAGAGGTAAAGCAAATAGAAAAAGAAGTGTCTGATGCTGTAGAAGCCGCGGTTAAGTTTGCTAAGGACAGCCCTTACCCCGCACCTGAAGAAGCTTTGGAAGATGTCTACGCATAGGAGACGGTGGGAATGCGTGAAATAACTTATAGAGATGCACTTCGCGAGGCGCTTTTGGAAGAGATGCAACGAGACAAAACCGTGTTCTTGTTGGGCGAAGATATAGGGCGCTACTGGGAGGGTGCTTTCAAGGTAACTAAAGGCTTGGCCAAAGAGTTCGGTGACGAACGCGTCAGAGATACTCCAATAAGCGAATCCGCTATTATAGGCACCGCGGTAGGTGCTGCAATAACTGGCATGCGACCTGTTGCGGAAATCATGTTTGGCGATCTAACAACTCTTGCTATGGACCAGATAGCTAACCAAGCAGCCAAAATTCGTTACATGTTTGGTGGGCAAGTAAAAGTGCCTCTAGTCATCAGAACCCCTTTCGGCGGAGGCGTCAACATTGCAGCCCATCACTCTCAAAGTCTTGAGGCATGGTTTATGCATGTGCCAGGATTATTCGTTGCAGTTCCTTCCACGCCTTACGATGCGAAAGGGCTATTGAAGACAGGGATAAGAAGCGACAATCCCGTTGTGTTTTGTGAGCATAAGCTTCTCTATCCAATCGAAGGTTTGATACCTGAAGAGGACTATACGGTTCCGTTTGGTGTTGCTGACATCAAAAGGGAAGGTAGAGACGTAACGGTAGTTGCCACTATGTTCATGGTTCATAGAGCGTTGGAGGCAGCGAAAACACTTGAAAAAGAGGGTTTAAGTGTTGAATTGGTTGATCCGCGGACGCTTGTTCCTCTAGACAAAGAAACCATAATCAACTCAGTGAAGAAAACAGGACGCTTGGTTGTTGTAAGCGAGGACTGTAAAACAGCTGGAGTAACTGCGGAAATTACCGCCGTCGTTGCTGAAGAAGCCATAGACTATCTTGACGCTCCAATAAAACGCGTTGCTGAACCAGATACACCGATTCCTTTCAGTCCACCTCTAGAGAAATATGTTATACCTGACGAAAGGAGCATAATAAAAGCTGTAAAAGAAATCGTTTTAAAGGAATGAACTGTTTTGGCGTCAAAAATTCTCATGCCTAGGCTCAGCCTAACGATGAAAACTGGCAGTGTAATCCAATGGTTAAAGAAAGAAGGCGAATCAGTTGAGAAAGGCGAGCCTGTTGTAGAGGTGCTTTCTGAAAAAGTCACATACGACGTTGAAGCACCTATTGCGGGGGTTCTTCGAAAAATTCTAGTTGAAGAAGGTGTGGATATGCCTGTAGGCGCCACACTTGCTTTAATAGCCGCACCTGACGAAGAGCTGCCAGAAGTAGAAGTTGCAGCTGAGGCTTCTCCTACTAAACTTGTAGAAGAGTCTGTGGTAAGGAAAGAAACAGAAGCTGTGCCAATTAGAGAACGTATTTTGGCTTCACCGGCAGCAAAAAGACTAGCGAGAGAACGTAGCATAGATTTGACGCAAGTACAAGGCACTGGTCCTGAAGGAAGAATAGTAGAAGAAGACGTTAAACTTTTCATAGAAGAAAAGACCAAACTAACACCTCATGTAAAAGAAGTAATTCCTTTAACAGGTATTAGAAAAACAACTGCAGAACGCGTTGCTTCCAGTTTTCAAACCGCACCTCACAGCTTCATAATTATGGATGTTGACATGACGGAAGCTGTAAAGCTGCGCCGAAAGACCAAAGCTTCTTACACAGCCATTTTAGTCTATGTGGTAGCAAAGGCTTTACGTGAACATCTATCGGTAAACTCCACGCTAATAGCTGGAAAAATCCAGGTTTATGAGAGCATCAATATAGGTGTAGCCGTTTCCACCGAAAAAGGGCTTGTCGTTCCCGTCATACAGAATGCAGATAAAAAACCACTTGTAGAAATCTCTTCCGAGTTAGAGGAATTGGCTGAGAAGGCAAGGCAAGGTAAGCTGTCGAAAGAGCAATTAACTGGTGGAACTTTTACGGTGACAAACCTTGGTATGTATGGCGTGGACACGTTTCTGCCAATAATTAATCCCCCTGAAGCCGCCATACTTGCAGCTGGTCGTACGGTTGAGAAACTGGTGGTTGCAGATAAAGAGATTGTAGTCAAGCCTATCATGACACTCACACTTGCATACGATCACAGAATATTAGACGGTGCACCTGCATCAATATTCTTGAGAAAAATAAAAATGATAATTGAAACGGTAAGTTGAAGCGAAAACCGTGAATGAATAAAATATAAAAAGAGAGATTGATTGTCCGATTCTTTGTGTTTAGATAGTTTTAGTAGCAGTGGTCTGTTTTTGTTGCTTTTTTGGAATTAAGCCAGCCTTTTCAGCTAAAGTGTATATCAACCATATTATGACGCCATAGATAACCCCGTTGAAGATGGCTGCAATGAGTTGCGTCGCTGGGAGCCCCAGTACTTCGTATTCCGTTTCTGTCCCAACTATTGCATCGTAGATCATTTTTCCGGGTGGGAGGTCTTGGTATCCAAGAGTTATTACTAGGAATATTAGAAAAGCGGCTACAAAGATGATTGCGCCTCTCAAGAGTTCACCCTCAAATTGACATATTATGAATCATCTATCTTTATAACAGTTGTTATGGGCGAAATAAGCACACTTTTGTTCTTGGAAAATCTTAAGTGTATCATCGTCTTTCTCAAACTTCAGTGATTATCTCATGAAAGCCGTCGTGTATTACGGTGTAGATAATATGTTAATCGAAGATGTGCCTATACCCAAAATCGGTGCCCAAGAGGTCTTAGTGGAGATGAAGGCTTGCGGAGTATGTGGCTCTGACCTAATGGATTGGTATTTAAAAACACGTGCTCCCTTAGTGCTTGGACATGAACCCTCAGGCATCGTGGCGAAAGTTGGCAGCAAAGTGAGGGAATTTGATGTTGGAGACAGGGTTTTTGCCCATCACCATGTTGCCTGTTTAACCTGTTACTACTGCAGACATGGTGCTTATACCTTATGCGAACAATTTACCCAAACTCATCTGGAACCAGGTGGCTTCGCGGAATACTTCAAAGTCCCTGCGCCAAACCTTCAAACAGACACCTTAAAACTCCCCCAGGAACTTTCCTTCGAAGAAGCAACCCTCGTAGAACCAGTTGGATGCTGCATACGTGCCTTAAATAAATGTAATATTCAAGCATCAGACTCGGTTGTGGTTGTGGGTGCTGGTCCTTCAGGAATTATTCACACGATGCTCTTACGAATTCTTGGTGCAAGCCAAGTTATAGTCACTGATTTTGTCGATTATAGGCTGAAAGCAGCAAAGCGTTTTGGTGCAGATCTGACAGTTAATCCCGAGGTAGAAAGTCTTATCGAGGCAGTTAAGAAAGCAACTGATGGAAGGGGCGCAGACATAGTTATTGTCACTGCACCCAACATTAATGCCTATCTCGCGGGAATAGAACTGTGCCGCAAAGGAGGGACTCTCTGTATTTTTGCGCCTACGCAACCAGAAGATTTTATGCGGTTAAGCCCTAACAAGCTTTTCTTTTCCGAAATTAAGTTAGTACCGTCTTATTCAACATCGCACATAGAGACTAGAGTCGCTCTCAAGCTTATTCAAACCAAAAGAATTGACGCAAAAAAACTGATAACACATAGGTTTCCACTAAATAAAACCGCAGAAGCATTTCAAACGGCGGCGAGAAACAAAGAGTGTATAAAATTGGTGGTGTTGAATGAGCAGTGAAAAAATGAGAGCTGCGATGCTCTATGGAGTGAAAGACCTTCGAGTCGAAGAAGTCGAAAAGCCTCAGATAAATGCTGGAGAGGTTCTAGTTAAAATCAAGGCTGCAACAACTTGTGGTACAGATTTGAAGATTTTTCATAGAGGGTATGTGAAGAAGGTAATTAGGTTGCCAACGATTTTTGGGCATGAATGGGCTGGCGATGTTGTTGAGGTTGGTGAAGGTGTAACGTGGCCTAAGAAAGGCATGCGGATTCGAGCGGGAAACAGTGCTCCCTGTCTGCGGTGTAAGATGTGTCAAAAAGGAAAGTACAACTTATGTGAGGACATGCTTTGGTTGTGGGGTGCATACGCTGAATATATTCTGGTTCCAGCTCGTACTGTTTTAGTCAACATGCAGGAAATTCCATCCCATGTTATTTATGAAGAAGCCACAATAACTGAGCCCCTTGCTTGCGTTCTCCACGGTGCTGAAGAAGCACGCATAAAACTTGGCGACACAATAGCAATAATTGGTGCAGGACCTATCGGTCTTCTCTATTTGCTTGTTGCCAAGAAACTTGGGGCAGAAAGTGTAGTCATAAGTGATTTGCTTGACGAAAGACTTGAGTTTGCCAGAAAACTTGGGGCAGACGAAACAATAAACGCTGGAACTGAAGATGTTGTGGAGCGAGTTAAGAAACTAACAAGAGGTTATGGGGCAGATTTGGTAATTGAGGCCATAGGTTTGCCGGCTACGTGGGAGCAAGCGTTGAAAATGGTGTGTAAAGGTGGTGCAGTGCTTGAATTTGGCGGTTGTCCGCCTGGAACTGAAATTAAGGTGGACACTGAGCTGTTGCATTATGGTGAAGTGACAGTGATGGGGGCTTTTCATGCAACTCCTGCCCATTTCAAGAAAGCATTGAATCTTATTGCATCTGGAGCTCTGAATGTGAAGCCACTTGTTACAAGGCAGATGCCTTTGGAAAGAGTTCGAGAGGCATTTGAAATTTTGAGTTCCTCTAAAACTGAGATAAAAATCGCCATACACCCGTAAAACTCTAAGGGAAAACTAGTCAATGGTTTGTTTGTGATACCTAGGCCTTTATATAGGTTTTATTTGGTTCTGAGTAGCGGCTAATAGATTTCAGAATATTGGGTGCTTCTAATAAACCTCATACGTTGGAAAGTTTGCGTACTGTGGTACTATTGTTAGATGGTGTTGGTCTTTCATAATGGTTATTAGTGCAGAGCATGTGAGAAATGTTGTGTCTTTACAATTGTCGAAGGTTAGAGTTGAATAAGCCTGTTAGTTATCGATGGAGAATATTGGCCATGGCATATGTGTGTATGCTTTCTTTCGCTATGGTCTTTCAGTCCATTCCACCACTTCTCACTCTAATCCGTCAAGAATTCAGCATCAGCCACGCTCAGGCAGGATTGCTCATGAGTTTATTCGCGTTGCCAGGTATATTCGTAGCTTTACCTGGAGGAATAATCTCAGACCGTTTTGGCATGAAAAAAACAGGCATAACTTCCTTATTTTTAATGATTTTCGGAACGGTAATCGTTGGGACAAGCATCTCTTCTCTCCAAGCTCATGTGGGCAGAGTCATTTCTGGTATCGGTGGATTAATCTTAGCAATTGTGCTGCCCCAGTTGATATCGAAATGGTTTTTTGGGAAAGAGTTGAGTGTTGGGATGGGCATGTTTAATACTGCTCTGCCTCTAGGCACAATATTGAGTTTCAACTTTTTCGGTATCGTAGGCGAGAGTTTTGGATGGCAAACGCCCATTTTCTTAACTACAACAGCCAGTATCATTGCGCTTTTTGTTTTCTCGTGGTTTTTCAGAGAACCCAGTGAAAAAACTGAGAAAGTCAAAGGCAGCATATTCAGAGATATCAATAAGTTAGGGCCTTCTATATGGCTTGTCGGCATTTCTTGGATGTGGTTCAACGCAACGTTCATTTCGTTTCTGACTTTTTCCCACGACTTTTTTGTGGCTAAAGGTTATGAAATTGGTTCTGCTGGCTTCATGTCAAGCATAGTGATGATGGGCTCTTTATTTCTAAGCCCTTTGGTAGGTTATTTTTTGTACAAATATGAAAGAGAAGAAGTGTTCATAGGCGTGGGTGGTGTTGTTTTAGCTTCTTTAATCTTTCTTATTCCCATGTCATCCCATGTTGTCGCTTTCCTTGTGTTGATAGGGATATTCGTGGCGTTAGTGCCTGCATCGATTTTTTCTCTACCGTCCAAAATAGTAAACCCGAAGAATCTAGGTCTAGCTTTTGGAATCATAACGGCGTGTTCAAACGTGGGAGTACTGGTAGGTCCTTTTCTCGTTGGGTTGGCGAGAGATTTTTCGGGAGAATACAACTTCAGCTTTTCTCTCCTGTCACTTTTTGCAATGTTACAAACCGTTACAATTGGACTCTTCAGCTTGTTTAGAATCAAGAATGAAAAGACAGTGTAACCCCACAAAAAATAGTTTTTACATCTTCGATTCTATGAGCTTACCTTTCATCTGACTAAGAGTTTTCATATATTCTAACAACTTTGTTCGAGCCTTACTTGACGAAATCTTTGAAAACCGTATCTTATCGTTTGGCTTAGCTTGCCCAAGACGAGAAACGTCAAAAGTAGCTACGACGGCAATTTTCGGATAACCCCCAGTTGTCTGTGCATCCCGCATCACAATGATCAGCTTACCACTTCTAGGCACCTGAACTGCTCCAACCGGTACAGCATCAGAAACCATGTCCAACGAGTCTTTCTGTTCCACTTTTGCTCCATCAAGCCTATAGCCCATCCTATCGGACTCGTTGGTAACAGTGTAGATGCTGGATAGAAACATCTCTAAGCCTCGATCTGTAAAATAGTCGGATTGTGGTCCAAGAACAACTTCAATCGTTAATTCGTTGCTGTAGCGGGGAATAAGTTCTTTAGGCATTAAGAAGCATGACTTCAACGTACTTGGTTTATATGCGTCAATGATATCCCCTGCTTTCAGTTGTCTCCCCCGAAAACCGCCAAATCCACCGCGGACGTAAGTTGACCTACTATCCAACACTACAGGCACATCTACCCCTCCACTCACAGCAACATATGTCCTACACCCACCTTGTGGACGTCCAAAAGAAAGCACATCACCCTTGCAAATCTGCAACGTTTGCCAACAAGCAACTTTTTCACTGTTTATAGTGGGTGAGAGAGCGGCACCTGTAATTGCAATTCGGATGTCGTTGAGAAATTCAACCTCGGGACCTAGTAAAGTTATTTCCAAACATGCATAGTTAGGCTCGTTGCCTACCAAAAGATTTGCCGCAACAAAAGCATAAGTATCCATCGCTCCAGAAATTGGCACACCATATCTTTGAAAGCCACATCGTTCCAAGTCTTGAACTGTTGTAAAAAAACCCTGTTTGATCACTTTGCATAGCTTCATTTTTATTGTTCCTTTTAGAAGTTCTCAAACTTTTCTTTTTCAATAGGTATGAATTTCACAGTGTTGCCGGGTTGTATCAAGGCTGGTGGATGCTTTTCGGCATCAAAAAACTTTAGGGGTGTTCGACCAATTATCTGCCATCCTCCCGGAGATTCACATGGGTATATGCCTGTCTGTTTTTCAGCTATTCCCACAGAACCCGCTGGAACTCGCAATCGTGGCGTTTTCAGCCTCGGTGTCGCGATTTCATCGGCTACTTCGCCTAAGTAGGGGAAGCCAGCGACGAAGCCAATCATATATACCGTGTATTCCCTGTCGCTATGCAGTCGAATGATTTCTTCTCCGCTGATATTGTGGTGTTTAGCCACGTAATCGAGATCAGGTCCGTATTCGCCGCCATAAACCACAGGCACCTCAATTACTCGTTTTCGGGTTGAAACGCTGAATTCGCTCAATCGTTCTTCAAGGTCCTTTAATCTAAAAACTAACTGTTCATAGCTTGTCTTCAAGGGGTTATAATAAACGAGGAGCGAACGATAAGTCGGCACGCACTCTTCCACGCCTTGCAGTCCAAGTTGGGAAATTGCGTGATCTAAGGTGTGCACTTTTTGGTTGACATCTAGATTTATAGTGTTGCCGAACTCAATTAATAATGCCTTGTCGCCCACTGGCAGATACTTCGCAGTTTGATACAAGTTTTGCACCTAAATGAAAGTGCCAACTGGCGCCACGTCAATGTCTGCAGTTAAAAGCGATTCTTTGGTGGCTTTCGCAAGTTCCACAGCATTTAACGTATCGCCATGAACGCAAATTGTGTGTACTTCGTCGAATTTCACTGTTTGACCGTCGATAGCGGTGACATGTTTCTCCTTTACCATGTTTACTGCTCTATAAGCTACAAGTTTCGCGTTTTCAATAACCGCTCCTGCCACATTTCTGGTAACTAAGCTGCCATCTGAGTTGTAAGCCCTGTCCACAAAAACTTCGTGGGCAACGCGCAAGCCAGCCTTAGCCACCATCTTCGCCATCCTAGAGTTTGCCAAGACAAAAACCACAAGTTTCGGGTTTACAGCATCTACTGCTTCGATTATCGCATTTGCATAAGTCTCATTTTTAGCCGCGGCATTATAGAGCGCTCCGTGAGGTTTGATGTGTTGTAAATTCATATTGGCTGCTTTTGCAAAAGCCTCGAGGGCACCTACTTGATAAATAACCGTGTTTCTAATTTCTTCTTTAGAAAGACTCATGTCGCGACGCCCGAACCCTATCAAGTCTGGGAATCCGGGATGTGCGCCTATTGCAACCTTATTTTCTTTAGCCAGCTTTACAGTTCGAGCCATAACGACGGGGTCGCCTGCATGAAAACCACAAGCGATGTTTGCAGAGGTTATGAAGGGCATGATTTCTGTATCGTGTCCAACTTTGAAGTTGCCGAAGCTTTCACCGAGGTCGCAGTTGATGTCGATTTTAAGTTTCATACATATGATGCCTTCTCAAATTTAGTGAAGGTAGTTACGCATGTTTTCTGTTGTTGCAGAAGGCACAGGCAGATCCTTCATTGTAACTAAGCCTGGTGGTGCATCTATCACTTTTGGAATTGCGTTTACTACAATTGCTACGGTGCCTATGTCGCCGTGTACACAAGGTGTAATTTTCTGGTTCACGTTTGGAGTTCCTTTGATTGATATGGTATCGTATTCTTCTTCTGCGCCGATGTAAGCTTGAAATTCAAGGGTGATGGCTTCTTTTCCTTTTCTATATCCCCATGCTACCTGTTTTAAGCCAGCTACATATCCTGCTTTCACTTCAACTGCCTCGCATTTTACAGTTTTCTCGGCGATAACGGGCTCAACTGGGCCAGCTTCAATTCTCTCCAGCTTCCAAGCCAAAGCTGCTGCAATCATCGAGATTGACTGTTCCAAGCCTACATGCCCCGTAATTGCTTTCTTTTTAATGGCTTTGTGGAACTCCTCTACGCTAAGACCTGCACCAATCTTTTTTTGGAAAGGCACTCGCCGAGTAGCGGCGTTCATGACTCGAACTACTTTTATTTTTTCTATTTTTTGGCAGACTGCTGTGAGCGTGATTACTAGGGTGTCCATTAGAAAGCCCGGATTTATCCCTGTGCCTAGAATGGTGGCTTGGTGTTTTTTCGCTAGCAAGTCAAGTTTTTCGGCCAGTTGGGGGTCTGAATAGTAGGGATAAGAGAGTTCTTCGCACGTTGAAACCACATTGGCGCCGCATTCCACGATTTTTGTAAGCTGTGGAAAAACATCCTTCAGATAGGATGAAGTTGTGTGGACCACGGTGTTTGGTTTTGTTTTTGAAAGCACTTCTTCGATATTGTTTGAAACTAAAACTCTGAGATGCTCGTCTAAGCCTAAGACTTCTCCTAAATCTTTGCCCACCTTTTCCTTTGCCACGTCGATGGCTCCAACTATTTCTATTCCTTCTTTCTGAAGTAGATGTTTTGCTATTAGACTGCCGACTGCCCCTACTCCGTATAGAACCGTCTTTATTTTCTCCATTTTCTTAACCTTTTTATTTTTGTTGCTTTGTGTTTGGATATAGGTGTTTCGTAGTTGTGTGTTTCGGTGTTTTGTGTCGAAGAGGTTTACGTTTGTAAAGTTTTATATCGGAGACACCGCTTCTATTCCAGAAGAATAAATGAAACACTTATAGAACAACCAACGGGGCAAGAAGCCTGATGAAACCAACATTAATTCCAAAGGAAATCCGTGAAAAAGCAAAGTATTGCTTCGAGTGCGGCATTTGTACAGCAAGCTGTCCCATGGCAGAACTGTTGCCAACACATTACAACCCCCGAAGTCTTTTACAGAAAGTCCTAACAGAACCCGAAAAAACTTTGAATGAAAGCAGACTATGGCTCTGCGCATGGTGCTACAAATGCTACAAACGCTGCCCGCAAGGGCTCAAACCACCAGAAATATTTCAACTTCTGAAAACTGAAGCTGTAAAACGTAGACTTTTCAATGGCTTTAAAACAGCAGTTTCGGTAATAGAAGAAAATGTACCGTTTCCAGTTATCTGCTGGTACACATGTTTTCATCCTGAACGTGCAGAAATGGCTGATGAAAAGATAGCAGATGCTCTAGAGAAACTAAATATTCGACATATGCAAGCAAAAAAGAAAGAAACGCCTACCAGTCATAAGGAAAAGGTTGCGATAATTGGCTCAGGTCCAGCCGGACTCACAGCCGCTTGCGAACTGGCAGAAAAAGGATATCCTGTTACAATTTTTGAAGCGCTTCCTGCAGTTGGAGGTATGTTAAGGAAGGGCATGCCCGCGTACAGACTGCCTAGAAAGACACTTGAGAGTGAAATTCAACGTTTGCACGACTTGGATGTGGAAATAAGAACCAACACGACTATTGGAAAAGATGTTGATTTTGATGAGCTTTGGCGTGATGGATACGAAGCAGTGTTTGTCGCAGTCGGGGCTCACAAGAGCCGAACACTGGGAATCGAAGGCGAAGAGTTAAGTGGAGTTTTTGATGCTTTGGATTTTCTTTGGAAAGCGAATATGCTGCAGAAGGTCAGCCTTGGAAAAAAGGTGGGAGTAATCGGCGGTGGAAACGTTGCTATCGACGCTGCTAGAACTGCACTTCGCAAAGGGGCTGAAGAGGTTTTTATTCTTTACAGAAGATCGAGGGAAGAGATGCCTGCTAACCCTTGGGAAGTTATGGAAGCAGAAAAAGAAGGCGTGAAGATCGAGTTTTTAGTGGTACCTCAAAAGATTTTAGAAAAAGGGAGAAATGTTGCAGGGTTAGAATGCGTTAAAATGGAGCTGGGAGAACTGGATGAAACTGGCAGAAAAAGACCAGTGCCAATTGAAGGCTCCGATTTTTCTCGGGAACTGGATACGATAATAGTTGCCATCGGTGAATCAGCAGAAATTGCCTTCTTGCCAAAAGAAGTAGAAATAGACAGAGGCAACAGAATCTTAGTCAACCCGATTACCATGGAAACCAGCATGACAGGAGTTTTTGCAGGCGGAGACACAGTTACTGGACCAGCAACCGTGATAGAGGCTATCCTTGCTGGAAAACGAGCCGCATGCTCAATCAACCAATACTTAACTAAAATCAAAAAAGAGGAGAAAAGACACCGTGACAACTGAAACGAAAGATAAAGAAAAGCCGCGAATAGGTGTCTACGTATGCCACTGCGGACTAAACATCGCAGGAACCGTGAACTGTGAAGAAGTGGCAAAGTTCGCCGCAACTCTTCCTCACGTAGTCGCTGCAAAAGACAACCGCTACACATGCTCCGACCAAGGCCAAGAACTTATCAAAAATGACATAAAAGAGCATAACCTTAACCGCGTAGTTGTAGCTTCCTGCTCTCCACGCCTCCACGAACCTACTTTTAGAAAAGCATGCGAAGAAGCTGGATTAAACAAATACCTTTTCGAAATGGCAAACATCAGAGAACACTGCAGTTGGGTGCATCTCCACAATAAAAAAGCAGCGACAGCGAAGGCAAAAGACTTAGTTAGAGCGGCGGTAGCTAAGGTTGCTCTTCTTGAGCCTGAAATCGAGACCGAAGTTCCCATAATTAAAAAAGCGTTAGTAATCGGTGGCGGAGTGGCTGGAATTCAAGCAGCTTTAGATTTGGCTGACACTGGCTATAAAGTGTATTTGGTCGAAAAAGAACCAAGCATCGGCGGAAGGATGGCACAGATTGATAAAACCTTCCCCACAATGGACTGTTCAATCTGCATTCTCGCACCAAAAATGTCTGACGTAGGGCATCACTCCAATATCACGTTGTTAACGAACAGCGAAGTCCAAGAGGTTAAAGGATACATTGGAAACTTCAAGGTAAAAGTGCTGAAAAAACCGAGGTATGTTACGGATGATTGCAGCGCTTGCAACGACTGCTCAGAAATATGCCCTGTGACTGCTCCCAACGAGTTTGATTTGGGATTAGCGACGAGGAAAGCGATTTATACACCATTCGCTCAAGCTGTGCCATCAACCTACATCGTTGATCGTGAAATATGCCTCAACAAAGAAGGCGTTATGGCATGTGACAAATGCATCAAAGCCTGTGAACGACAAGCAATAGACTTCGACATGAAATCCCAAATCTTAGAATTTGAAGTCGGTACGATAATTGTAGCAACAGGCGCTGACGTGTACAACCCTGCCTCACTGCTAAACTATGGATACACTCATTACCAAAACGTAATAACCTCACTCGAATTTGAAAGACTAATCAACGCAGGAGGGCCTTCTGGAGGAAACCTCATCCGCCCAAGTGATATGGAAATCCCCCAATCGGTTGCCTTTATCCAATGCGTCGGCTCACGGTCTGAAAAAGGAAACCTTTACTGCAGCAACGTGTGCTGCATGAACACAATAAAAGACAGTCTTCTCATCAAAGAACACTGGCCCGACGTTAAGATTTACGTTTTCTACGTGGACATAAGGGCTTTTGGAAAAGGTTTCGAAGATCTGTATAGAAGAGCAAAGGAAGAAGGCGTGATATTCATCAGAGGCTTGCCAGCGGAAGTTGTTGAAGATCGGAAAACTCATAATTTATGGCTGATTGGAGAAAATACGCTTCAGAAGGAGTTGTACAAGGTTAACGTAGGCATGGCGATTCTTTCAATCGGCATCGAACCTCGTCACGACAGCAACATTATCCAACGCCTCTTCACGTTATCTAGAACTTCCGACGGATTTTTCATGGAAGCGCATCCAAAGCTTAGACCCGTAGACGCTCCGACAGGAGGAGTATTTTTAGCGGGCTGCGCTGAATCTCCAAAGGACATAAAAGACAGCGTAACCCAAGCCAGCGCCGCAGCAGCACGTGCGGGCATTCTGATGGCGAAAGGAAAAGTGACTGTTGAAGCCATCACACCTGAGCCTATCCTCGAAAACTGTCAAATCTGTGGGTTATGCGCTCGAGTTTGTCCCTACAACGCGATAATTGTCGATAAGGAGCAAAAATTGGTCGAGGTTATTGAGGCTGCTTGCGCTGGGTGTGGTACTTGTGGTGCCGAATGCCAATTTGAAGCCTTACATATGCGCCATTTCACGAGTGCCCAGATCTTAGCTCAAATTGACGCGTTGACTGAAGAGGATGCTGACAATAAGATCATTGCGTTTTGTTGTAATTGGTGTGCCTATGCAGGAGCAGATTTTGCAGGCGTTAGTCGAATGCAATATCCGCCAAATGTACGCATAATTCGAACTATGTGCTCAGGAAGAGTGTCGCCAAAGTTTGTGGAGCACGCCTTTGCCAGAGGCGCAGGAGCAGTGATAGTTGCTGGCTGTCACCCAGGTGACTGCCACTACATCAATGCTAACTATCAAACTCAGAAACGAGTGGAAAAGTTGTGGAAGAAAATGGAAAGACTTGGCGTTGACAAAGATAGACTTCAGCTTCTCTGGGCTTCTGCAGCTGAAGGTGAGAGGGTTGCATCTAAAATCCGCGAGATGCAAACAGTCTTAAACAAACTAACACCACAGGAAGTGGAAAAATCGAAGACAGCCTTTACAGGGAAAAGGCGGGATTGATTGTGCCTCAAAAATTGTGGAGAAAACCATTAGATACCGAGAAAATCAAGCTTCCCAAGGCAGAAATCCACATTATACCAGATTTGTGTAAAGGCTGTGGCTTTTGCATAGAATTCTGCCCAAAAAAAGTGTTAGAAAAATCAGACCAGCTTAACAAGAGAGGGGCGTATCCGCCAAAAGTGTTGGATGAAAGCAAATGTGCTCTTTGCGGCTTTTGCACCGCAATATGTCCTGAGTTTGCTATTTTCACCGTGGAAAAGAAATGTAAGGAAGGTTGCGAAAGTGGAGAAAACGAATAGAGCAATTCTTACAGGAACACATTTCATGAGCGGCGACTTGGCATGTGCCGAAGGAGCGCTCGCTGCGGGATGTCGATTTTTTGGCGGCTATCCTATCACTCCTGCTACTGAAATTGCTGAGCGAATGGCTAGGCGACTACCCGAAATTGGTGGCATTTACATTCAAATGGAAGACGAAATCGGCTCAATCGCTGCTGTTATTGGAGCCTCTTATGCTGGTAAAAAAGCTATGACTGCAACTTCGGGTCCAGGATTCAGTTTGATGCAGGAAAATATAGGATTAGCTGTCATGACTGAGGCTCCCCTTGTTATTGTGAACATAATGCGCGGAGGCCCCAGCACCGGTCAACCTACAATGCCTGGTCAGCAAGATGTAATGCAAGCGAGGTGGGGGTCCCATGGAGACTACGAAATTATAGCTCTAGCTCCTTCATCAGTCCAAGAAATGTTTGATTTGACTATAGGATGTTTCAATTTCTCTGAAACTTATCGTGTTCCAGTTATACTGTTAGCCGACGAGATTATCGGTCACATGTGGGAGCGAGTAAAGATCCCGCCACCAGAAGACATCACTCTTGTTAGTCGCAAAAAACCCAAGGTACCACCTAACGAATATAGGCCCTTCCAACCCAACGAAAACTTGGTTCCTCCCATGGCTTGTTTTGGAGAGGGTTACCGCTTCCACGCAACCGGGTTAACACATAACGAAAGGGGCGAACCCAAAACGGTAAGCATTGAAGAACAAACCAAACTTGTAAAAAGACTGTGCGACAAGATTCGCAAGAACGCTGAAGAAATAATTAAAGTCGAAGAAGTAATGTTAGAAGACGCCGAGGTAGCAGTTATCGCCTACGGCATTACTTCCAGAGCAGCATTAAGTGCAGTCAGAAAAGCCAGAAAGCAGGGAATAAAAGCGGGGCTTCTTCGTCTAGTTACAATTTGGCCTTTCCCAGAAAAACTGGTTGCAAAAATCGCTAAACAAGTTAAAGCCATAATTGTTCCCGAAATGAATTATGGACAACTAGTTAGGGAAGTTGAAAGAGCGGCAAAGACTACTCCCGTCTTTCTTCTTTCAAAACTTGGTGAGGAACCTCATCGACCCTTAGAAATCGTGGAAGTTATTAGGAGTATATTGAAATGAGCAAATCAGATCTGATGTTGCAGCATCCCTTGGCGAAGTATTTGAGACAGGAAAGAATGCCTCACATCTGGTGTGAGGGCTGTGGAAACGGCATTTTATTGAATAGTTTCTTTAACGCTCTCGACGAACTTAAACTCGACTTGGACAAGGTGGTAGTCGTTTCAGGAATCGGGTGCATAGGTCGTGCAGCTGGCTATATTAACGTTGACTCGTTTCACACAACTCACGGTAGAGCTATAGCCTTTGCGACAGGAGTAAAGCTTGCCAACCCAGACCTAAAAGTCGTAGTCATCAGCGGCGACGGCGACCTCTTTGCAATTGGCGGAAACCACTTCATCCACGCCGCTCGTAGAAACATCGACATCACAGTTATTTGCGCCAACAATTTCAATTATGGAATGACTGGCGGTCAGTATGGGCCAACAACTCCCTTGGACGCGTGGACTACAACCACTCCTTATGGGAATGTTGAGCATCCTTTTAACTTGGTTCATCTGGCTGCTGCGTCTGGCGCTGTATATGTTGCTCGATGGACAACTCTTCAAGCAAGAAGACTACGAAACTCGATGATGAAGGCACTGCAAAAGGAAGGTTTCTCCTTTATTGAAGTCATATCACCATGCCCAGAAATTTATGACCGCTACAATAAACTTGGGACAGCAGTTGAAGTAATGAAATGGTTTAAGCTAGTATCGCAGGTCCAACATGCATCCGACCCTGCAAAGGCAGAAATCACAAAAAACCAAATAATAATTGGCGAGTTTGTCGATATTGAAAAACCAAGCTATGGAAAGTTGCTCCGAGAAATGACTTCTAAAGTGCAAGAAAAACTCAAAAGAGAGAAAGCCAAATGAGAACAGAAATAAGATTTGCAGGCTTTGGAGGACAAGGCATAATTCGATCAGGCTTGATACTGTCCATGGCAGCTTGCATTTACAGCGATAAAAACGCTGTACAAACCCAGTCCTACGGGCCGGAATCAAGAGGCGGCAGCTGCAAATCCGAAGTAGTCATAGCAGACGAAGAAATAGATTTTCCCAAGATAGATGATCCAGACATAGTAGTCATAATGTCGCAAGAAGCCTACCACAAATACGTCAATACGGTAAAGAAAGATGCAATAATTCTGGTTGATCCCGACAAGGTGACGCATAGAGATGACCCATCGGACACAAAAATTTATGATATACCGGCAACGAAAATTGCGGAGGAAATGGGCAAAACGATAATAGCAAACGTAGTTATGATAGGTGCGGTAACAGTCATTACAAACATAGTCACGCCGGAAGCCATGAAAAAAGCCGTTCTACGAAATGTCCCAAAGGGAACTGAAAAACTGAATATGGCAGCATTTGAAAAAGGTTACAACTATGGCGAACAACTTTTAAAAAACCAAAGCAAGAGCCAGTAAATTATTTCCTTAATTAAAATGGAACAGTTACGATGAAAGTCTGTGGATTAATCGGAAGTCCAAACAAGAAGGGCAACGTAGACCTCCTTGCCTCGCAAGTGTTAGAAGGTGCAAAAAATCGAGGGGCAGAGATAGAGAAAATATATCTTAATGACTTGAAGATAAAGCCGTGTCAAGACTGTATGAAAGACCCTCACCCAAAATATTGCTTCTTCGAAGATGATATGGAGCAAATTTACGACGTGCTTGAATTCTGCGATGCCTTAGTGCTAGGGTCTCCAGTTTATTTTGACACAGTTAGTGCTCAGGTCAAATTGATGATAGATCGTTCGAACTGTCTGATGCCATACACGAGGCGGCCTAACGGAAACTTTGGTTTTGTTAGGAGGATGAAGAAAAAGAAAAACGGAGTTTTCGTTGCAGTTGCAGGCGTAGAACAAGAGTTCGAAACAATCTTGACAACCGTCAAAGGGTTCTTCAATTGGGCAAACATAGAACTAACCGAAACCATTTTCTACCCTCACAGTGACGAAAATTATGGTGGAGTCAAGAACAACGAAGGTTTAATGAAAAAAGCTTTTCAAGTAGGCACTCGACTCGTCAATAGGTGAAAAAATTTGAAAATAGGTATAATAGCAGACACACATGACAATCTGCCCCTAGTTGGGAAAGCAATAGATAAGCTCAACCGAGAAAAAATAGAAATGGTGCTTCATGCAGGCGATTATGTTGCACCCTTCACAGTAGTACGCTTCAAAAAGTTGAAGGCAAAACTGATCGGCGTTTTTGGAAATAATGATGGTGATCACGAGTTTTTGAAGAAACGATTCTCAGATATTGAAGCAGCAGAGATTCGAGGCAACTTTGCCGAGGTTACGGCTGATGGATTAAAGATTGCATTACTGCACGGTGAAGACGAAGAACTTTTGCAATCGCTTATCAACACTGAAAGTTATGACGTGGTGGTTTATGGGCATTCGCATGAAGCACGAACGTTCAAGAGAGGCAAAACAATTGTAATCAATCCTGGGGAGATCTGTGGCTACTTGAGCGGAAAATCTACAATGGCTCTATTAGACACGCTAACTCGAGAAGCGACGATTGTTCAGTTATAGTCAACTCTGCCTTTTTCGTTTAATCTTCTCCACAGTCTTGCTTACTCCATTCCATCCTTCGACTGTTTTCGAATTGACGATTTCGAAGGCTTCCTTCGAAGTCAGTGACGCCGGCTCTTCGCCTGTGGCTGCTCGCGAAAGATATTTTGCAGCCCGCAGCACGTCTCCATTCAGTCGAGAGTCAGCTTGGTCTGCCAAGTGACATATCAGGGCTTCTACGGTTCTAGGCCACATTGGTCCTGCTTGACCTCCGTGGTGAGAGCAAACTATGTGAACCAAATCCAGGGGGTAGTCTCTTCGAATTAATTCGGCAGTGATAAGGGTTAAGTGGTCTAGGCGTTCTCCAAGGTATGTAGTGGAATAGCCTTCGCCTTCCATCTCATAAGTTAAAGGCTTGAAAATGTCATGCAACACAACGCCTGCGAGCACAAGATCACGGTTCACCTTGCCGCTATATATTTTCTTGACAACATCACAGAGCTTCAACGCAATTTCAGCAGTCGCAACTATGTGCTCTATGAACCCTCCGGGATAGCTATGATGACGTGATAGACCAGCAGGGGAAGTCTCAAGGGATAAACCGGAATATACTGTTCCGCCAATCTCGATTTTTGGATCCTCAACTATTTCGGCAACTTTTTTTCGAAGGTTTTTGTTTTTTATTAGATTGATAATGCGGTTTAAATGAGAATTTTTGGTCATGCAAAGCCACTTTTTAGTGTCGAAATTAGAATCTTGTGCCTTTAAATAAGTTCTCCTCTGGCGGTCATTATGACCTTTCCACCGACGAATACGTCTATTTTTCCTTCCTTTTCTTCTGCTCTTAAAAGAAGTAATGAGGGTCTGCCTATTTCATAACCTTGTTCAATTTGAATGTTGACTTGGTCTTTTCCAAAATACTTGTGTTTCACCAAATATCCCGCCAGACAACCATTTGCGCTACCAGTAGCTGGGTCTTCAGGTACACCAAAATAATCGGCAAAAAATCGAACATTTAAGTCATTTTCTTGGCTATATGTTTCAGGGCAAAATATGAGTATACCTTTAGCCTGTGTATCTTTGATCAATTCAAAATATTTGTCTCTGTCTATTCTAGCCCGCTTCATGGCATCTAATGTTTTCAATGGAACTATTATGTCAGGGACCCCAGTAGAAACCTCTTGAATAGGGGATCCATTATCTATGTCTCTGGCACCGAGGCTTAAAACTTGTGAAATCGACTCAGCGTCGAAAATGGAACCAAAAGTCGGTTGTAATTGCTTCATCCACAAAATATCTGCATGTCTTCCACTATAACTAAATGTAACAGGAATCTGTCCCACTTTCAAATTTAGGATTATCTTGTCGATAGGTTTTTTGACAATTTCACGTTGTATCACGTAGGCAGTTCCTAGTGTTGGGTGACCCGCGAAAGGCAGCTCTGTTTCTGGCGTGAAAATGCGGACATCATATCCACCACCTCGTTCTTTATCTGACAAAATGAATGTTGTTTCTGAATAGTTCATCTCTTTGGCAATTCGTTGCATTGCCTTATCGGAGAGTTGTTTAGAATCTCTTACGACTGCGAGTTGGTTACCTGCATATTTTTCTTCAGTAAACACATCTACTATCCAAAAACTGAGTCTTTCCATGTCTGGTTCCTTCTTTTCATGCATCGCTTAACTCTCTCATGCTCAACTCACTATTTTGAACTTTCCGTTTTTCATACGCTGCTATACTATGAGCTAAGCGAATAGGTTTTGAAATCCGATAGCGTGGGGTACAATGCTTAACAATAGCTATGGCTCTCTTCAGCGAAACCATGTGCCCAATGCTCACATAAACAGGCTTTTTTCCTTTTTTGGCAATAAGTGCTACTCCGACAACTTCTTTTTTGTCCGTTATAGGCGTCCAGTTTTCCTCATTAAATTCGCCAACTTCCCCTATTAACGGGCTTTTTGCAACACCAATAGTCGGCATGCTAAGAACAAGTCCTAAGTGACTAGCAAACCCAAACCTGTAAGGATGCATTATCCCTTGTCCGTCAACAAGGAAAACGTCTGGTTGCAAGGATAACTTTTTGGTAACAGCAACTGCTGGCGGAATTTCTCTGAAAGATAATAATGTAGGGATATAGGGAAACTCCGTTTTGACGTGAGCGATTTTTGATTCAACGAGAGAAAGCGAGTCGTAGTCGAGAACCGCAGCAGCGCCAATTGACAACTCACTCGTATAAGCTATGTCCACTGCAGCAACGTAACGTATTTCCTTAGGAAGCATGTCTTGCCGAATTATTCGTTTGGATGCTTTCAACTGTGCGGCATGCGCCTTTTTGACAGAAAACCACGCTGAAATCTTCCCACGTCTAGGCTTCCGTAAAGACAAACTTTGCAACCTTACTTCTTTTCCGTCTTCAAAACTTTTTCAAGCTTCTTTATCGAATGCTCCAGCGAACTTCTCCGTACTTCAATTGTAACGTCTCCACGAGTGGCTTCTATAATTCGTCTTGCAATGTCAGATTTTCGCCTCAGCTCAGAAACAACACGTAAAGCTTCATCAATAACCATAAGCTCGTCGTAGATTAGCTCCATTTTCTCAAGACTTTTTTCAGCAGCTCCCACGTTACCTTTTCTAAGAGAATCCAAGGCTCTGCGTCTAAGCTCGCCAATAACATCTGCTAATCCAAGCAAATACGAGGTCGATGGTGCACTAATTTTCTTAGGACCGATAAACCTATTATCTTCTACCAACTTGAGAAAAATGTTGGCTTCGGCGTATTCTTGAAAAGCAAAATCCACAATACCTGTATAGGCAAATTTCTGGTGAACTGCAGAAGCTTCAAGTATAGTAAAAAGCTTCTTTGTCTCCTTCAAAATCTTTTTTGCTTGTTTAAGCTGTCCTTTATGCACTAGGAAAATTGCTTGTTTTGAAAGGCGTGTTGCTTTTCTCATTTCATCATAAAGTTCATCTTTAACTTCTTCTCTTTCCTTCAACTCTTTTTCGATTTCACTTAGAATGTTTTTTAGCGTCATGTATCTAGACTCCAGAATTACTTTGCAAAGTGATTCGCAAGTTGTCTTAATAGGCTTTCTGATGTAATCTTAGTTTGATAGGTTTCTCCAGTCTACTTAGCAAAACCACCCTACTTTCCTTTGATTCATCAAGCATCCTGTAACCTGTTTTCTCAGCAAGCGAAGCAGCGAAGCTTTGAATTTCTTCATGCAATGGCATATTTGCATAGGTCAATCTCAGGCGTGACAATCCAACATGCATGTAGGCTTTCGGCTCCGCATAGGTGGGATTGGCCTTTTCTACTAGTTTTGCGTAAAGTTCCGGATGCTCAAGGTTGAGATGCCGCACCAACGTTATACGCATCACAGTAGGGCATTGGAAGCTTGGCAGCAAAGCAAGAGTTTCGTTTAGCTTTTCCCAAGCGTTTGGGACTTGAGGTCGACAAGTTTTGGTGAAGATTTTTTTGTCTGGAGCGCATGCTGAAATGTATAGTTGGGTAGGTTCTTCGCTTAATTTAGACAGTGCTTCTGGTATGGTGCCATTGGACACTAGGAATGTTGTGAAGTTCCTTTTGTGGAAAGATTCAATTAACTCTCCGAGCCGCGGGTAGAGCGTTGGTTCTCCTGTTAGGCTTATGGCAGCGTGTCTCGGCTTCAATGCTTCTCTGTATTTTTCTTTGTTGGCTTTTGGATTTGCCTTATAGCCACTCAAAAGCCGCGTTTGCGCTCTTATACAACCTTCCACGATATCTTCAGGCTCATCACAAATTGGCAACGCTGTCTCTTCCCACTTCAATCCTTTGTCTCCACTTTGAGCCCTCCAACAAAAAAGACACCGCATCGTACAGCTGAAAACTGTCGGCGTCATCTGTATGCATTGATGTGTCTTTATTCCGTAGAACTTCTGTTTGTAGCAAGGTTTATCGTGGATTAACGTGTTGTAAAGCCATCGGCAACGTTTAACAGCTGAGTGTTGACCTACCATGTGATATTTCTGTGTTTTGAGCAGTTGTAATAGTTGGTCAGGAATCTTTGGCTGCAACGACGAATCCTCGAACTTTTAGAGAATCAAGCTCCTTTCGCACTAATAAAACTGTGTCTTTGTTGTTGAATATCAGGATGAAGGCGATCGCGAGTGTAGGTTACTATGGAGCGTTTTGGTTTTAGCGGTCGAAGAAGATTTTTGAGCTGATAGACATAACTTGCATTCTTTATTCTGGAAAACAATATTCTATGTTTTGAAACTCTTTAGTCAGCGTTTCTACGTCTTGTTTAGCTTTGTTGGTATCTCTTTTGTCGATTATTACGTGTTTGATTAACTCGGCGATTTGCTCCATCTCAGCTTCCTTCATTCCTCGCCTCGTTACTTCGCAGGTACCAAACCTTACTCCACAGTCAGCAATTATGTTTGCCTTCTCAAGCTGCTCAGCCACTTCTCGCCCCTGTTTATAGCCTCCATAATCTAATAGAACTTGATGCGATCTAGTGTAGCCAAGACTTGCACCAACAACAGGAAACGCGTAATCGTCTAATGCTTTCGCAAGAGCCTGCGAGTTGCGAACGACCTGCTCAGCATAGACACTTCCAAACCTTTCCATTTCAGCCAACGCTAAAGTTAGAGCAGCTATTCGATTCCAATGAGCGTTGTCCACAAAAGCTGGGTGAATCTTCTCTTTCATAGCTTCTCCATGTTCTTTGTCTGCAAGTATTATGCCTCCTTGAGGTCCGAAGAAAGTTTTGTGGGTGGAGCCAAAAAGGGCTGAAGCTCCTTCTTGAAAGGGGGTTTGAAATTTTCCACCAGCTATCAAACCCATGACATGTGAACCATCGAATCCCACATGTGCACCAACTGTTTTTGCTGCTTTGGCTACTTTGCGAACTGGATGGGGAAAGAGAAACATACTCGCTCCAAAAACCACCAAATGGGGATTAATTCTAGCTATAACTTCTGTCGCCTCTTCAGCCAGTATATTCATTTTCTCTTTAGAAAAAGGAAAAGCCTCAACTTTTATTCTTAGAATTCTGGGTAATCCTTCTTTCCAAATCCCAGGATATCCGCCGTCTTCAGGTGAGATGCATATGAGAGTGTCACCGTGCTTTGTGAAGCTTGCTAGAAAAACCAAATCCGCTATGTGTCCTGAAAGAGGCCGCAAATCTGCAATTTCTGCTTTGAAGAGATTTCGAGCAATTTTTTCTCCATACCTTTCTATTTCATCGGTGAAATGGGTGCCCATGTAGAAATGGTCCGGTGCGGTGTATCTGTGGGCTAGCTCTGAAGAGAGCAAGGAACGAACTTGAGAGCTCATAATATTTTCTGAAGGAATAAGATTAATGCATTGTTTTCCGCGCCACTTTTCGTGTTTTTGCACCATGCTTAGAATATTTGTAATCATTTACTTCACCTGTAATCAAAGGTTTCTTGCATCTCGCATATTTACTGCTTGTGGAAAAGAGACTACAAATCTCTTTCTTTTCAAAAATATGAGAATGAAAGGGAAAAGGAAATGGTAATATAAGCGAACGTAGACAACAGATAAAAGCTTAAAATGCGCTTCTACTATGAAATATCAAGCCTCCATGCATGGTCAGAAAAAGAGGGAATAATTTGCACAAAAAATTGCAAGCAAGAAAAATTTTAATCTTCTCGATGATTCTACTTGTTTTAACCTTTTTCGTACCTTTACCTGTGCCGAAAGTTTCGGCTGAAGTTTCAATAAATCAACTTTCTCCCACCAAAGGACCTGTAGGAACTGTTGTTTCAGTAAGTGGTCAAATTAGCACGCCAAATGGCACCTACAAAATTTTCTTCAACAATAAGGAAGTTGAAAACGGAACTGCAACCGACTACGACGTGTCAGACACGTTTGTTGTTCAAAACCAAACCTATGGCAGCTATCCTGTGAAACTGAATGACGTTAACACTAAAGAAAATAGTACTGACTACTTCACCGTCCAAACTGACTACATCGTTAAAGCCGTGACACCGCCTTATCCCAAGCAGCTACAAGAAGGTTCTAACATTACTATTCGCGCAATAGTCACTGGTGGGAATGTCACAACTTTCGCGAACATAACAGTGACAGACCCTGCGAGTACAACACATTCAGCCCTAAACATTTCCATCCCAGTATTTCAAGACGGTTATGGCGAAGCAAACGTAGCTTATCTTACAGATTTTGACGGGAACCCCCACACCTTTTACGTCGGCACATATAACATGTCATTAACAGCATTAAGCAAAACCGCCGCGGGAAACTTCACCATAGGGTTGACAGACGCAGTTGAATATCACAGATTCCAAACAGTTTATGTTCAAGCCCTAAATTACACCTCAAACGACGTTTTGAAGATTAAAATAACTTATAATGATAAAATAGTGTTTGAATCTGCTCCGAATAATGCGTCAGGACCTAAGGGTATAATTGCAGCAAACTGGACGATTCCAGCAAACGCCAGTCTAGGACTTTACAGAGTAGATGTAACGCCAACAGGGAAACCCGTGCCAGAAAACCAAACCTTCACAATCGTTTCAAAATCTTTTTCTTGCGAGGTAAAAACGGTCAATTTAAAAAATGAACCTTTGGAAGGAATCGTTGTTGAAGCAAATAACACGACCACCCTTAATGTAAGCACTAACACCACCACTAAAGATGGACTTACATCCTTCTATTTAGAAGCCACCAACTATACTTTCACCGCATTCTTTAACAACAAACAAGTAAGTAACACCACAGCAGAGATAAGGCTTAACGGAACTGTCGCACTAAATATTAGCTGTTCTCTTGCCCACATCACGATAGCAGTAAAAGACACAGAAGGCAACTTGCTTCCGTTTGTCAGCGTCAGCGCAAACTTCACATATATGACACGAACAGACAGCATTACAACGTCTGCTGTTTCCACTGAAACCAACCTAACAGGCATTGCCACCTTTCGGAATCTCTTCACAAACATCAATTATACAATAGAAGCAAGCCGATACGACTACACGTTTAGCACAACCACCACAAACTTTACATCTGCAATTTGGTTTGACTGGTTCAACATAACATGCCCAACACGTGAATTTACCATAAAAGTTTTCGATAGAAACAGTGTGCCTTTGGAGGACGCAGTGGTAAATGTTTATGATTGGGGGATTGGGCTAAACGGCCTAGTGGGAACAGGAAACACGGGTGCAATTGGAGAAATTACTTTCAATTCTACTTTCGGAAAATACACAGTAAGGGTATACAAAGTAGGCATGCTCCTAAACGAGACAACAATTCTTCTTATAGACCAGCCGACCACTCTTGCAGTTTATTGCAAGCTTTACAGGTTAACGCTTTCTGTTAATGTGCTGGACTATTTTGGACAAGGAGTATCGAACGCGAACGTTACGATAGAACGTGAAGGAATCGTTATTTCATCTTTGAATACTGGAGGAGATGGATTTGCTCAATTCACTGGACTCATAGGTGGCAACTATAAAATCTTTGTTTACATTGCAGAAAAGCCATACAAAATTACTACGATATATCTTCAAGAGCCAAAAACTGTTGCTTTAAAAATAGAGGAAATCGTGTCGATAGGCAGCTTCATAACAGAAACTGGTTACTTCATCACAGCAATCTTTATACTATTAATCGTTGTTGTTTTTCTGCTGGCTTTTATTTATCGCCGAATCCGATCAAGACAAAAAGCAGAATAACAATTGGGGTTCTGTTAACTCTTAG